>Ga0208410_1001505_pt1 | contig 12023 bp, 5 predicted proteins | sample ETN02SmetaG_3_FD_185787 | JGI IMG/M metagenome (GOLD analysis project Ga0208410, IMG submission 185787) | Marine microbial and viral communities from oxygen minimum zone, Eastern Pacific Ocean - ETNP2014F10-02SV257 (SPAdes) (version 2) | ecosystem: Environmental > Aquatic > Marine > Oceanic ... | reverse complement strand
ATGGTTAGAGTTGCATTTAGCATACTGAGTGGTATCCATGCAGAATAGAAAGAAGCGTTCCAGCATCATGATGACTTTGCTAATGCTTTCCAGCATAGTCGCCGCAATGGGTGTTGCAGTTCCGGTACAAGCCAGTGAAATTGTTCTTACAGATGCAATCAACGTCGTAAATAGCGGATCTAACTCAGATTCAATGGTGGCTGTCGACTCTGACTCAGAGGGCAATGTACACTTTGTGTGGAGTCGGAATACTCAGCATTTGTATTACAAGATGTTAGGCCCCTCTGGCGAGACACTGATTTCTGAAACACAAATTTCCAATCCCGGTGCGCACCAAGCATGGCATCCCGACGTCGCAATCGATTCTGAGGACAAAGTGCATATCGTTTGGGCCGATAGATCTGGACAATGGACAATCTGGTATCAGTTGTTAGATCCTGCAATGCATGAACAGGACGGCTCGAATGCAATTGATGGCTTGAATGGCATTTCCATAATTGACGACTATGAAATAAGGACCGGGAGTCAAGATAGGGATTGGCCCGCTGTGGCTGTAGACTCATTGGATAATGCACACATCGTTTGGCAAGACAATAACGACCCATTAGACCTCTATTATTCACAGACCCAGATCTATTATGAAATGGTTGAGATAGACGTCTCTAGCCGAGAGGCGCAGTCAAAAATAGACGCTACACTTCTGACACCAATAATTGGGATGAAGGGACACCCAGACATCGCCGTAGACAACGATGATTTCGTTCAGGTGGTTTGGGATGACACAAGAGGAGGCAAGGTCGAGATGGTCGTGCCAATCGATACTTCTGGATCGATGGGGACCGAATGGGCAGACATGTGCACGGTTTTCTATGGCGGTCAATTTTCATCCGGCGGCAATTTCATCGGTCTCAAACCCATGTTAGAACAGGCCAATATGACTGTATTTGAAACATTATACGGAATAGGGGGAGTGCAACAAGTTGCTGCTGCAACTTCCGGCTATTGCACCACGGCATATCAGACAGGAGGATCAGGAAGTCAAGGACCTCGTTCGAATCACCTTGGCCAAACTCCTGCAGATACATCAGGAGGTATTCGAAAGCTGACTGGTGCAGTATTGAACAACGCCGCTATATCACTGAGTTATGATGGAGGGGGCCAAGGCTCGGAAGCATGGGGTCCCTCCTCTACATGGTCCTGTCTTTCATGGAGAGACTCGCAGGGAAGACTTGGCAACCTTGCTAACCCTCCGACAACAGAGGACCATCGATGGAATCCAAACGCCACCAAGATCATCATACCAATATCGGATGAGAATGCCAATGATGGATCACCAGAGGATGCCACTGACCGTGAAAGCGTGAACGAGGCACACGATGCATGCGTCCTCGCAGGAATATCCCCAGTACCCCTCTGGGCTGGTGCAGATGGCAGCGTAGGTTCTCAGATGAGAGATCTCGCTGAATGCCCCAATAATCAGCCAGGCACTCCTTCAGTGGCTAGATACTGCCCTGGAGGAACACCTAGAACGACACATGCTGAGGGAGCAGTTTATGCATTCCCGACAGGATCCTCTTCAGCCGCTGAACTCCAGTTCATGGTAGAGGCACTCATATATTTGGCAACAAATGCCTCTCGTGAAATATTCATTTCAGTACTCGACCCATATGCCCTTCTAGATAACCCGTGGGTCGGTTTCGCCCCGGGTCAGCCAGCTACCCGTTGTGTGCCACAGTGTTCAGCGACTTCTGGTAGCCGATATTACATCGAAGATGTAGGCCCATCCCTCGATCTCCAAGGATATGGCCATCTCGTTGTTGTAAATGATACCCGCGTCACACTCCAAGACGCATACAGCCTCCATCCACAAGTTGCTCTGGACAGTCAAGGGAACACGCATATTGCGTGGATGGATGGGAGGTCCTACGGCTTCGAATTAGATGTCAATTACGAGGTCTTCTACACACGCCTCAAACTAAAGGGTGCAGGACAGTGGGATGGTGCAAGCGATGGATTACCAGCGTTTGGTATCAAGCAAATCATGGACTCTGCGATTTCCAATGTCGAAGGATTAGATTGGTTTGACGACAATCCCGACAGAGGCCCATATGAGGCCACATCATATCTTCCAGGTATACTGGTTGATGATTTCGATAATATACACATTGCATGGCTCGATAATAGTAACAAATCCCAAGGCGAGACGATCATGTACACCCGCCTCAACAGTACCACTGACCAATATCCTGATGGATTCCCCACTCTGAACAACCTCGCTATAGCTGTATTAGATGAGTGGGAGATATTCGAGGTATCCACATGGGAATCTGGCAAGCTCGGTCCTAATTCCCCCAGAAACCCACAACTCGGAACTCCCCCTGCATTCTCTAATGACCTTGGAAGCGGAGCTCATGTGGCTTGGTCCGACTCAACTAAATGTGGAGAAGCGAACAGTCCCAAACAGACGTTGTGCTACGTCCACGTTTTAACTGGGCTCGTCGATGTCGCACTCGCACCTTCCGAGACGTATTATCACGTCATTGAACCGGGTGAGAGCACGATCTACAACTTAACTATCGACAACCCAACACCCGGCCCCTCTGATCTAGTAGCAGATACATTCCGCCTCACTGTAGAGGACGTACCTATGAACTGGAGCGCCACTCTATATTACGCATCCAATCACACACCGATTTTCGAATCCACACCCATACACCTCAAAGGTAACTCAAACGGTGAAAATCTAGTCCCCCTTTACTTGAGGGTAAGGGCCCCCACGATATACCAAGCCGAAGGTGACCAATTAGCTGAGATCAAGGTAAGAGCAGTTTCATACAAAGATCCTGCTATCGATGATGAGAGGCAACTTGTGATTCTGATGGATGTGGTCCATGGAATAGATCTATCCACAATCAACAAAAATATCGATGTTGAGCAGGGTGGCTCAGGCACTTTTTCCATAATTATCAGAAATACAGGCAACGTCTACGATACGTTTGCATTCCACGACCCATCATCTCTTGATGGCCAAATGGAGTGGGGCCTACAATTTGGTTGGGGTGTAGATTTCCCAACGGAAGTCTCCCTCGATCCTGGGCAGGCAGTAACCAAGAACCTCAGAGTCACCATACCAACTTCACAAACCCCGGGAACCTATGTGATATATCTCAAAGGATGGTCCACAGGTGAACCGATATTCCAAATCGATCATGGCACGTATGATGTACTCGGTCTTTGGATAAACGTCTCAGTGAAGACTTCTGGAAACATCGTGTTCAAGATACCAGACGGCACGAGTCTGAACGTCCTACCTGGTGATTGCGCCGAATTCGACATAGAGGTAACAAAGAACTACTCCCCAGGATCACTGATATTCACCACGCCTGGTGGGCCATCGGAGAGGCCATCGGACATCTCCCAGGGTGTGTGGAGGTACGATCATTGGACTGTAGATCTAGATTTCTCAAGCGCGCCTGGTGGTAATGGAATTCCGGAAAACGCTCCAAGATTTTGGGCTGTTGTCGGAAATCCATACGTGGTCACCGCGAATATGTGTGCCCCCTACAACGCAACGGCCGGCTTCGGAGAATCTGTTGTGGTCAAAGCACACCTCGAAGGAACACCTGAAGTGAGGGACTCTGCGCTGCTTCTGACAAACGTGATCCAAGTCTACGAACTTGAAACTGAAGTCGACTCCAATATCCTGGAACTCTACCCCGGACAAGCTTATCCTTTGACCACGGAAGTTACGAATACCGGCAACGGCCCCGACCGATTCGACATAACAGTCGAGTCAGTTACTGGCCCAGAAGGTGCGTATATCTGGGACATAGATATCCCAAGAGCTTACTTCGGAGAACTTCTAAGAGACGAGTCAAAAGAATTTGATTTAATCATCAACGTTCCAGAGAAGACATTGGCAGGAACTTACAGCGTCGTATTGAATGTCCTCAGCGAAGAGCCCTATGAAGGGACCAGAGTCAGAGAGAACATCGAATTACAAGTAGAAATCACAGAATTCCATGATCTCAGGATTACGTTGGATCCAGCTATGGAGTCCAAGATAAAGACCAGCGCCCCCGGCAGAACCGTTCGCTTCCTGATGAATCTCACAAATGCCGGGAATGTTCCGGACACACCGATGTTGCACAACCATACAAAATTAGGTGGTGGAGGCGGTTGGGATCCAACTCCGGGAATGAACACACTATCCAAGTGGATGATCACATATGCACTGGTTGAGGATTTTGACACAGAATATCCGAAAGAGGCGCCATGCCTTCCTCCTGAGCCGAGCATAGCACCTGAACCGGATGCATGTTACACTTCGACAACGAGCACCGTAACATTCCCTGAGATGGATGCATTCACAACCATTCAATTTGTAGCGATTATATCGATTGATGATGAAGCACAGCTAAGCGACAGGCTGATCGGAATAAAAGCAACGTCAATACACGGCTCTGCTGCTAATGATGGTGATTTTGACGAGACTCCTGAATGGGACGACTCATGTACCCTGGATGAGAATAAGGACGGCCTTCCAGACAACTACCCACCAGCATGTGATTCCAATGAGCAAGTCCTCCAACTGATGCTTAGAGCACCCGATCTCAAGATACTGTCAGCAGAGGCCCCGCAGTCAAGAGCAGCGGTTGGCGAAATGATTTCAGTTACAGTCAAGTTACAAAATATAGGAAATATACACGCTACAGATGTCAGCGTAATCCTTTGTGCCGACCAGAGCCCATCCGACATTCGAAAGAATGGTTGTGATGAGGACAATATCGTCTATCGGCAGTTAATCGAGGCAGTTATGCCCGTGTCTCAATCTAGCAATCAAGAACTCTTGGAAATATCCTTGCTATACATCGTAGAAGCAGGCTCTCAAGACGTAGTAGTATACGTAGATCCAGATAACAATATCATCGAGTCTGATGAATCAAACAACTACTGGTCCCTATCCGATAAGATGGGCTCCAACAATCGATTCCTTGACCCGCTACTAGAGGCTGTTGCAACTTATTCCGTTCCTGTGATTATCATAGGGGCGACTATTGCTCTTGGAGGGGTTGCTGTGGTGGTCATTTGGGGCCGAAGAATAGAGGCGATGAAAGAATACGCCGAAAAGAGGAGCATGATGGTCTATACTGATGACGACATGGAATTCTAGTCAACGAACCAGCCACCAGGGCAGAGGGGCACCTTCCCCTCCAGCGATAACATTCCCCTTGCTTCGTGCCAGATCCCTGATTAGACGATCGCGCAAGCCCGCCATGATACCTTCAGCTTGAGAAGACTGGATCCTGATACTCTGTGAAAAGAGATCAAGATCAACAGGACGTCTAGGCTGGTCTAACATGGCATGAGCCAATTGACGCTCTTCGTAATTATCAGTCAGATCTTCGATACTCGGCGCCACCTTCATCATAACTTGTTGATGAAGAGCAATCAACGCATCTCGCTGTTCGTCCAGTTTCTCAAGCCGCGTCTGCAATTTTGAAAGAATTGACATTGCCTCATTCATAGGTATTCTACGACGAGTTCCCATTGTATCGATTACATCCTCTAAACCATCTGGGAGCTTTGAGGAAAGACGTATCGGTCCACCAGAAGGCATCATTTTACCACTTGTTTTGAACAATCTAGGCCCAAGGTCAAGACGCAAACAGAACGACTCCGTCACCTTGTACACTTTCCTGGGCGGCCCCCCCTTCTCTGAAGGAACCTTATCCACTGAGACAAAACCAGCATTCTCCAGTATGCCTAGATGTTTAACCACTGCTTGCTGGCTAATTTGAAGAAGATCTGACAACTGAAGAGCGTAATGCGGCTCCTTCGTAAGCAATTCTAATATCTCCCTCCTCGACTTATTTTCGAGAATCGAAAGGACGTCGTCGAACCCCGGCATGACTTCCCAACCGAGAGTTGGTTAGTGGCGACTCGCATAAACCATACGAGACAAATCTAACCTTCATCCCAAGTTTGCCAATCACCCGCAGCCTCGTCTAATTGGACCCCTTCAGTAGAATCACGCACTTCTCCAACCATGCCTTCAACTTCAGAAACCTCTTCCTTCCACGGATCCGGGGTAGCGTCAGCAGTCACGCTTTCTTTGGAGATACCATTCACTGATCTGAAAACTTCCTCAGTCGTTGGAATACCCACATTCGAATCAAATACCAATATTTTAGGTCCTATCTTGGGAGATTTTGAAGATCTGACGAGACCAATTATACCCACCATTGCCAAGAATGGAGAAAGGCAGCACGAGACAGCCATAATCTGTACAGAGGACTCCTTCCACAGATTTTCCCCTATACCTACCATATCAACGAGATACAACAAGGAAGCCCCATCATTCTCAAACACATATTCCCCCTCTGCACCTGGCCCAAGTTTAGTCAAAGGCACATACACCCTCTTTCCATCTTCACTGGTAAGAAAGGTATCATACCATTTTGCCGAAGTACCATTCACAACCGTTCCATTGAGCGTTATCATGACGCTGGCATTAGACGAATTCCCATTTTCAGAATAGACCCAGATCTGATCGTATTCATCCAGGACTATAGAGAAAGACTCTCCCGATTCTATTGCTTTCAAGCTATTTTGCTCAGGATCAAGATCACCATAACCATCAAAATTTGAGTAAGATACAGCAAAAGAGGCCACACAAAGAAAACTCGCCACGAGGGCAATGAGGGGGTAACTCATGCGGGCCATGCACCAATCACAACAAACTCTGATTTGGAGTTTAGCCGATGACAAGCCCTAGTTTCTGCTGTAACTTCTCTGGAAGATATGTGTCTGTAACGAAATCAAGACCATATTTTGCAAGAGACTGCTGCTCCGCTTTCTTTCCGAGGTCAAGCATCAAATCAATCTGATCAATCCACTCCTGACTTTGGAATCGAGGATCGCTTTTCTCCGCTTTCAAAGCCTCTATGTCTCTCGGTGTCAACTCATCAGATGGAAGATCATATGCTTCTATATCTCCAGATTCTATACCAAGATACACCGCACTCGGGGTCGCTAAATATTCTGAAATGTGGGCTGTTTTAATAGCGCCATACGCAATAGAAGCAAAGATTCTGAAAGACCAAGGATCAGCATCCGTAAACACAACAATTGGTATTCCCCATTCTTCGTTAATCCTCTTCATCACACGTCTAGTAGAACGAGCCGGCTGCCCTTTCAGATGAATCAAACCACATCTTGCTAACTCATCAAACCCATTTTCTACAAGTCGATCGAACATCCCTCCTGTTTCGATTGCCATCATGAAATCAATATCGTGTTCTACCAATTGTAATTTTTCAGACTCTACATTGTATGGAACTCCATAGCCCGAATCGCCGACATCATCTCTGCAGTTTATCCTCATCCAATCTCCACGTCTGTTTCTTTCTTGGAATGTAAGATTTCCAATTATTCTAGCGCCATCCTCTTCCGGCCTTAGTTTGAAATCCTCTCTCAAACAGCCCGTCACAATCTCCAAGTCTTCAGCAAGATTGTTACTTTCATTCTGAGATCCGAATTTTCCATATCCCCAACCCTCAGAGATGTAGTACATCTCTCTCAGAGTTGACGATTTTTTACTTTCAATCATGTCCTCCATGAATTCAGTGACATGCAATGCCCTCAGAAGTTGGTGTGCAGAACCGAGACTGGTTGCATCCCTGATCGTCTTCTTGCTACCATATTTGTACACATTCAACTTTTCATCGAAGGCTATGTTCTTCTTAGATCTAACAGGCAGAGTCATTCTCGGCGGCTCTCCCCTCATCATCCTATCATGCATTTCTGCTGCAACCGCATGAAGTGCGTCAACCGTCTCTTCTTTACTCCGACTTCTATCTTGCATAACAACCACCATCAGAATAGCGTATTACCGCTCTTCCACTCCTCTTCTCCACCCGCCTCGACGGACGAATCCCCCTCTGACGCTACCTCAATCATCGGACTTTGAATAGGAGACTCTTCTACGAATTCCTCCACCACTCCTTTGAGCCCTTCCTGCTTGCGAATCTCTTCTAGCAAGGACTCGTCTATTCTTTCAGAGCCTATTATTTCCCCATTGCCTCGGAAGAACACCTCAGCCTCTTTCCAATCTCCATGACTTAAACCGCTAACTGCGAATGAAATCTCAGTCATTCCACCTGGATTTATCGCGTCTAATCGCCACGCCCAAAGCCCCAGAGTTTCTTTACGCCCCCCTCTTTCATTCTCAACAAGGGCCACACCATTCCTTTCTGGCCATTTTACAATAATGGTATACGCCCTAGCTCTTGCTGTATAATTGTAAATTTTTATCGAGCATCTGGCCAACTTTTCCTTGGCATCCCAAATCACTGCCTCCTCACAAAATACAGCATTCATAATTTTGGTTATTATCGGGGAGAGATCCGGTTCAGGGCGCCCAAGCATGGATGAAGATTTGGAAGCTATTTCTGGTAAGATCTTATTGATCAAGTCAAATTTCTCTCGAGATTTCTCTCTTTGACCAATCCTCTTCCTATGTCCTTGAAGCCCCCTCCCCACTTCGAAAAGAGCTCTTCGCAACTCATCAAGAACTTCCTCATTTTCAGAGACAGCCTCTTTTGCTTCGCTAGTGAACTGAACATTGGTTGAAGCTAGATGCACGAGTATAGCAGCCGGGCCCTTGGGAACCCCCTTCCCTCCTGTCTGCTCAAGACCATATCTTCGCCAGTCTATTGATTCGATCCCCTTAGTCAGCAAACACCCTCCTTGTTGATACATTAGAGGTACCCTGTTTGCGAATCTCAGAACTTCCACAGACCCATCTGAAGGAAGATCCCCGCCGAAGACTAGGCCAACCTCTACTTGGAACGGATTCCCTTGGCTTACAGTAGGAGCCCTCGTGACTGTTGCTGCATATCTCGAATCTATTGCCTTTTCAAGTCCCTTTTTGATCAAAAGATCTTCAATGGGCGAAAGACAATCTGTTGGAGGAGCTTGTATCTTTACCGCCATGAAAGCAGAGAGCAAATTTTGAATCCCCTCTACACTCAAACCAGAGGGCCTCCTCTTCTCATCTATTTCCGCATGTTCCAGGATCTTCTTTGAGACGAGTGGAGATACTTTCTCAAACTCTTTTCTAAGAAATGATTTAACATTCCTCTCCTTGGTATTCTTTAGCATTCTCTGCAGTGTTCCAAATTGCATACCATGGGGGTGGGGGCGAATCTCAACAACAGGCCTAGGCAATATCTTGGTGGTCCTTATCCACTCTCCTTCATCGATAATTTCTCCATCCTTACCAATCACTTTCAGTCTGATCGTGGCATGAGGATTGACAATGGAAGTCATTCTCAGATATTGATGGACAGATTGCCTTCCTCTCTGATATTTAGCTGCCATTACTGTTTTAATTCTGAGACCATGAAGCGATTCTATGCCGCTTTCTTCAAACCACTCTTCCAAGGGTATCCTGTCTTCATTAGATCTCAAGGCCCTGTTGTTCTTCGTGTCCAATGCAAGATCAACCCTCACAGCAGTTGATTCTGTTTCAATCTTCGATAGCACAGTCGTCGTCGAACCAGTCGTTAGCTGAGCATACATCACGACTCCTGTTATCCCTATACCTTGCTGTCCACGGGTTTGACGAATGGCGTGGAATCGTGAACCAAGTAAGAATTTACCAAACACATTGGCTATCGAATCTCTTGGAATCCCCGGGCCGTTGTCTTGAGTTACAAGCTCTAAGCGATCCCCTTCAAGCCGTTTTATCTCAACATGTATTTCAGGCAATATACGTCCTTCTTCACAAGCGTCAAGAGAGTTGTCCACAGCCTCCTTTACAGCTGTTATAATCGCCCTTTGATGGGTGTCAAATCCAAGAAAATGCTTATTCTTCTCAAAGAATTCGCTTATCGAGATTTGCTTTTGTTTGCTCGCAATCCTCTGTGCCTTGTCCATTTCGACCACCGTCCTACAAGGTCCTCCCTTTGCCCTGATGACAAGGGGCCTCCTGTCGGTAGACCGGACATAATGTCAGATAGCACTTAGAGCATGCCCTGTCATAATGCAAATTATTGGCAATGAAGCATATCTTGAATCCAACGGAACCCGATCCATGATCGAATCATTCGTGAGACGCTGTTGAAGCACACCTTAGGCGGCAATCAATCGAAAAGACTCGGATTCCATGCAGTAATTTTCCCAGTAAACGCACTAGCCATCACCGTCAGTGGGCTGGCTAGATACAGTTTGCCCGGACCAGAACGACCCTGAAAATTTCGATTGATCGCAGACACAGTAACCTGATCAACGTCATTCGAAACCCCCGGGCCAGCCCCGATGCATGCGCCACAACCAGGATCAATCAATTTCACGCCCGCCCTTTCGAACATCGAACTCCATCCGTTTCTTTCGGATAGTTCCTTTACGGATTTAGATCCGAATTGAATGTAACACTCTACTCCATCTGCTATTTTCACACCCGCATCAAGAGCGGCTTTAGTGACCATAGCATAATACGCAAAATCATCATCCTTTCCAGCAGTACATGAACCAGCATATGCTATGTCAACTCGAACATCCCCTATCTCGTCAATATAGGCCCCATTAGTAGGATCAGAAGGTACGCCTTCATCCGGATTGCCCGGATGGGCGACCATTGGCCGTATCCGGTCGAGATCGATTACGTGTATCCCCCCATCGTAATGCGCATCAAGATCTGGGAACACGAACGAATCACGAATATCTTCCTCATTCAAATCGTCTCTTCTTTCTAACAGCCAATTGATTGTTAGTTGATCTGGTTCACATATCCCTGTCTTTGCACTACACTCTGTCGCCATATTGCATAATGTCGCTCTTTCATCCATCGATAAAGAAGCAAGACCAGTACCACCAAATTCCATTGACCGATCTAGGGTATCAGAGTGCTTGGCATAGTGCCAAAGTATGTGTAAAATTACATCCTTAGCAGTGCAACCCGGATTCAACGAACCCGTCAATTCGAAACGAATACTTTCTGGAACCTTTACGAATGCAAATTGATTGTGTACAAGATTCGCATATTCTGTCGAACCAACGCCATATGTAAGGGCGTTAGACGCCCCGCCCATGCAAGTGTGGCTGTCAGTAGCTTGAATGAAATCTCCCACATCAATGAATTCTTCTCGTGCCACTTGATGACATATGCCCGGGCTCACCCCGTCCTTTGCAGAATAATCTCGAACTCCCGTATGTCGTTGGAAAACCACTTGTAAGTCACGCAAGGTCTGGATCTTGTCAGTGAACGCACCAAATCTCGGAACTCCTGGTGCATAGAGCAGATGATCTTCAAAAACAGCAAATTTTGGAGGGTTTGGTAAGGAATAATCTTCTCCATATTCTTCCTTCAGGAAATTATGGACTTGAGCTGTTGTGAACTCATGACTGTAACCTCCATCTACTGTTGCGAGTACAGCATCGCCCGGTGAGACGAAACACGGAGTATCGCCCCTGCCAATTAATTTGTTAGATATGATCTTCTCCACCATGGTCATTGGTTTTTCTTTAGTCGAAATCTCTGGTAGAATCACACTCCCCGCTTCCATTTTTTTTGCGAAGGGTAGAATCCCTCCATTTTCTAGGATGAGTCGGGTCACAGGATCATATTTTTCAGTGAATTCTGATAGAGGAATGATTTCACCACCCTGTAACCGTTCCAACATTGCATGATTCCCCATTACCTGACCAAGATTGATGTTGTTGCGTTCGTGTATGGGGGCAAATGAGGCTGCAATTACTATTCGGATTCCAGACCACCTCTCGCATTGTGGGGCCGTTTCACGACTGCTCCCCGTCCCTTTTCTATGCCCGCTGACAATCACCTCAAATCCACCTTCTTTCAATGCGCCCTGGCGAAATACCCTTTCACCCTCATGAAGCAAACCCGCGTAAGCATTCTCTGCAATAACAGCAGGCTCGTGATCGAAACAAACCCATGCTGGCGTCATTACGTCAGTATTGATATCATCCATCAAATCTTCAATATTCAGATCTTTCAT
>Ga0208410_1001504_pt1 | contig 12029 bp, 7 predicted proteins | sample ETN02SmetaG_3_FD_185787 | JGI IMG/M metagenome (GOLD analysis project Ga0208410, IMG submission 185787) | Marine microbial and viral communities from oxygen minimum zone, Eastern Pacific Ocean - ETNP2014F10-02SV257 (SPAdes) (version 2) | ecosystem: Environmental > Aquatic > Marine > Oceanic ... | reverse complement strand
ACGGTGGTTCTCGGTGGACCTTCTGGTATGAGTCGTGAATCCTCAAAGAGTCCCTCGTGCCACCCGCCATTACGAGTAATATATGATGGTGTGTCTGTGGTTTTCTCGGTGGACCTTCTGGTATGAGTCGTGAATCCTCAAAGAGTCCCTCGTGCCACCCGCCACGAAGAGTCGTCGGTCCCGAGACGAATCGTCGGTTTTTCGACGTTTTTTCGAGAGAACGAGGGGACGGACCTCGTTCGGTCGTCCGCACGTCGCGACGCGAGGAGGACGAGCGAACGAAACGCGCGGGAAGAGGTGAACAGTGAGCGGTGATGCCGTACTCGGTGCACGCGGGATGCGTTCGAGAGCACGCCCCGTCGAGGGTCGGTTCGTTGTACGAGTGCGAGGTGGACGACGCCAAGGCGAAGGCGTTGGGAATCGACCACGCGTGGTATGATTTTTACGCGCAAGGGGTGAGCACCGATCGGGAAGGGCACGTCGATCACGAGACGGTGGGGGCGACGCATCCGGCGGCGAGAAGTTCGGGGAAAGAGACGGCGTATCGACCGAGCGTGAAGAATTGCGCGCCGAGAAAGCCGGGGTGGACGCCGTCCGAGACGAACACGCAGACGCCGCCGAGAAAGTGATCGAGAGGACGTGTAGGCGTGCGTCGATGTGCTGGGTATTTTCGTAAAAGGAAAAGGTGCGCGCGTGATTGATGACGGCGGGTGCGCGTCTCGCGTCTCGCGTCGCGCGTCGCGCGTCGCGCGTCAGGGAGGACCGGCGGCGACGGGACACGCGCCGTCCGCGCCGTACTCCGTCCAAGACCCATCGTACACGGCGACGTCCTCGATCCCGCACCGATGTAACGCCAGAGCTAAGATCGCGGCGGTGACGCCGGTGCCGCACGACGCGACGATGGGTCGCGCGTCGGCGCTCAAATCCAAACCGCTCGCCTCGAACGCGCGTCGAATATCCTCCGCCGACTTGAACGTCTTATCCTCGTTGAGCAATTCACCGAAAAACACATTCTTACTTCCCGGGATGTGTCCCGAACGCACGCCCTCGCGCGGTTCTTTCGTCTCGCCTCGGAAACGCGCCGCGCCCCTCGCGTCGACGACTTGGTACGTCGCGTCGGCGATGTTTCGCACCATCTCCGCCTTTGTCTTCACCAACGCCTCGCGGGTGCCCTTGAAATCTTTCGCCCCAGTTTCCGCGCGCGACATCGCCTCCGCGCACGCGCGCGCCGGCGCGCGCACGCTCGCCTCGTCTCTCGCGCTCTCGTCCGTCCCGAGTCCCGTCGCCGTCCACGCGGGCAAACCGCCGTCCAACACGCGCACGTCGTCCCATCCGTTCGCTCGAAACATCCACCACGCGCGCGCCGCCGAAAACATCCCGTTCGTATCGTACACAACGATCGGTCGATCGCGCGTCAATCCCAACGTCTCGCACGCCGCGGCGAACGCGTCCGCGCTCGGTAACATGTGCGGCGCCGCGTTGGCGCCGTCCGACACCGCGTCCACGTCGAAATACCTCGTCGTCGCGCTCAATCGTCGCGCGCAGTGCTCCGCGACGCCGTCTCGTTTCAGGTTCGGCATGTGCCAACTCGCGTCGAGAATCTGAACGTCGTCGACGCGCGCGCGCAACCACTCGACCGACACCAATGGGTCATCGCGCGCCGACGCGCCCATCGCCACCGACGCGCCTCGAGCGCGCGCGCGCGCGCGATGACCCTCGAAACGGGTGCGATAAAAACCGGTCTCGCGTCTCGATCGAATCGAGCGCCGACAGAGGACGCGTCGAGCGATGAAAATGCGCGCGCCCGCGCGATGCATGCGCCAGAATATGTCGTCCCTTTCGCGCGCCCATCCCGTCTCGCGCGTCGCCGCGCGCGCGACGCCGTCGTCGAGGGCACGAATCACCGCGCGCGCGTCTTCCTCCTCGTCACCGTCCTCCGATTCCCCGTACGACGCGTTGGGGGTCGCCAGAGGGGCGTCGAGAGAGGCGGTCAAGCGCGCGTACAAACGCATGGCCAAGCTCTACCACCCGGACGTGTGCGACGACGCCGAGGACAGCGCGCGGTTTTTGCGCGCAAAGGCGGCGTACGAGGTGTTGGTGCACGCGACGACGGGGGATCTGGAGGACGTGAAGACGGAGGCGTGGAAATCCAAGTGGCGGGCACAGTTGGCGCGTCTGGCGCGCGAGGCGGCGGAGGCGAAACGCGGGGACGAGGAGGCGGCGGAGGAGGAGGAGATGGTGACCCTGGTGGGGACGCCGGAGATGCGTCGACAAGTGGCGGAACAGCTCGCGGGATTGCGCGATCAGGGACGGCGGCGAAGGAACGTGATGAAGCCCAAGGTTCGGAATTGGGAGGAACCGTTCGCGAAGGCGGATGCAGACTACGACTGGAACCATGAGGTGCAATAATAACTAACAGTGTATGTATTTCTTCACTTTTCGACGGCGCTGTAAGCCGTGTCGACGACTACGTCGTCGCGCGAAGACGGGATGACGTCCGCTCTGCACTCGCCGAACGGGAGTTTCCGTCGACCGCCGCGCAACCAATTGAGCGTGCACATCTGTGAGAGCGTGTCGCTCACGTCCATTCTCGTTTCAGTGGACAGCTGGATGATGCGAATGGGCGCGCGCACGGCACGCACCGGAACTTGCATCGCAAAGGCGAGAAGTTTGCTAAACGCGTGTAAACCCGCTCTTCCGACGTCGACGTCCCGACGGAATATGCGCACGTCGGGGGCGTCTTCACCACCGTCTCGCATCAGCGCGCGCGTGCGCGTCTTGTGTTCGATGGATAAACTCGTCGGCGCGCGCTTGTACGCCGATTTCAACCACGACAGCGGATCGGATGAGCTCGCCGCGAACCGCGCCTTTGCTTCCTTTTTAAGTTTCATCTCGCGCTGCAGGTACGCTCGCTCGTTCGTCGTTTCGAGGTTCGTGATGATTGCGTCTCGCACCGCTTGATAGTCGTCCTCCACTTCGCGCGCGAGAATGTCCCTGATGGCTTTGATGGTGCTGAGGCTAATCGGTCGCACCGCGATGTACGGTCCGACGGTGAGTTGGAGCGTGTAGTCGATGGCGACGCTCGCGCGCATCAGATGAGGACTGACTTTCGGGAGCGTGGGTAATATGCCAATCAGCCAAACGAAGTGCCACAGACGCACGATGGAGTATCTGTCCACGAGAAAGATGCACTTTTTCACCGCCCAAATCGCGCAGCACGTCGCAAAGGTGAGACCAAAGGTGAGAATGAACGAATACTTGGTTAACGCCGGATTGTCCCAACTCAACAGCGTCACCGGACGATTCGTTGCGCTCACGAATTTCTCGAGGTGCTCGCCTATTTGCTTGCACACGCCGGGCATGAGCCGCGGTCCTCCGGACGTGAGGACTTTGTCTATGCGCACGAGCGTCGTCCCCGCGTCTTTCACAATCTTGAGAAGGTTCCAAATGATTTTCTGTATAATCTTGAGAACAATTTCAGCGGGATTACTCGCCGTGAAAACCGCAATCGCCTGGTTGATGACGTTCTGCGGTAAGATGCTGAGAGAAATGTCCGGAAGTTCCTCGTTGACGCCGGCGCGCGCGCGCTTCAATCTTCGCTGCTTCATGATGGCTTCCACGGAGGATTCGGAGATGTCAATATCCCGACCGATTTGGCGCAAATTGTCCAATTTCATTTTAACCATGTATTCATCTTTGATCTCTCGCATTCTCCTGTTACGATTCTTCACCATTGTATGAACTTCTCGGCGTAACGTTTCGATTTCGTCTTCGTCGTCGACAAACGGTGAGAGTTGATTCCTGAGTTCATTCGCGATGAAACTCGAACAGTACCCGGTGAAGAACAGACCAGGAACGATCCACAGCAGAATGAAACTGGTCACTATTTCTCTCCGAAATGTTAAACAACACAGCGTGTGATACAGACACCAAGCAATCTTGAGCACGACGTTGTCCCGTCTCGAAGTGCCGAAGAAAATCGCTGCCCTGGCAAACATTTTCATCGGCGCGAGCAAGGACTCGACCATTTGCTGGATGTTTGTCAAAACGCCGTCGATAGTGTCGGGAATATGTGCCTTTTTACGTGCCATCGGTCTCTGTTTCAGGTACCATTCCCATCGAGAGAGCTCTCGTGTTGTTTCAAACGAAAGCTTGATGCGCGCGTAGCCCTGCCAGTCGTTAGGATATTTCATCGATCGCAAGTACGTGCACATGGCGTGGTTCGGGTTCGCCATTTCCTGTTCCGTCAGAAACGACGAATTCGGCGGGGTGATGTTAAACCATGAATCGATGCATCTGTTCTCGACGATGCTCGAGACTGGAATGGACACCGCGCCGAGAATTTGGTCGCCGCCTGTGACCAAATCCGGACACTTGAAGAGCACCCGGACGTCGCCCGTAATTTCGGTAACGGCGAAATTGAAGCGCTCGTGCGTTGACTTGATGTTCCCTTCGCGTCCGTCCCACATGACCGTGGCGTACAAATTTCTACCGAATTTTTCATTTTCATCACCCATCGCCAGCACGTTGTCAATGAGCGGAGCAAAGTTTTGATACGGCGTCCGATCACCGACCACGGAGACGATGTTGAAAGAAACTTTCCCGATCGATGGTCGCGCGACTTGTGACATTGATCGCAAATCTTTCGGTTTTGTTTTGGAATAGCCACAGCCTACCTTGATTTCCAACTCCCCGAGTTCATCCTCCTTTGTCTGGAGCCACGATTTCGCCTTGAACATCGGCTGAAGTTGCAGTCTGTATGTGAGTAAATCGCCCACCGCGAGATTCGCGACCGGAATCTGTACATACCCTATACCGTTACCTTTGGTGAACCGTTCGATGCCATTATCTCTCTCGTCGTCTTCACCTTCGTCACCGTCCACCGTCGAACTCATCTCTTCGTTCTCGTCACTTGGGTCGTCTGGTTTGTAAATGAAACTGTACACTCCCATGATCTTCGCGGTCCGACGCAAAACTTTACTCAACAGTCGAGAGCCGTACACGCTCTTCTTTTGCGACACCAATTGGATCGTCAACGTGCTACTGATTTTCGTCTTGGGTACCATCAACACCTCGGGTTTAAACTCAAAGTGGTTGACGACACTGGACTGCACTCGACCATCTAGGACGTACTTGTGCGTATTGAGCGACATGCGAATGTGCGCGTTTGTGCTCGCTTTCGCGTACCGAATCGGCAAGCCATGGCACTTCACCGCCTGGATGTACAAGTACTTGTTCGTTTCGTGTTGGTTGATGTATCGTTCGGACTCGCACACGGGCGGTGGCTCGGGCATGTTTGCAAAAGGCGGTCTTGTGGCGCTCAAACGAACGACTATCTCACCCTTGACCTTCTCCGGCGCGTTCCACGGTGACGATCCATCCGAGCTTCCAATGAGATCACCCCTGTGTTCATCTATTCCGTAGAGAGGAGCGACGATCTGCTTCCACGAGCCATCCGAAGGTAGCGAAGACAAAGGGATGGAAGCTCTGCCCAGGATCGTTTTCGACAATAAATTGCGGTCATATAAGGTTAAAATTACCTCTGCGCAACCCGGTCTCGATATGAGGGTGAATATTTGACCGAGACCGTTGTTCCAGACGGGATGAAGCGTGTTGTTGATGGTATCCGTCCTGCAGAATTCATCCTTTGGCGCGTTGTCCATGCGAATGTACGCGAATGCATCGCAAGAACCGGCGCCACTATCCACTTTGAACAGTGATCGCGCCGCAATGAGAGACACGTGCACATTTCTAGCCAGATCAGTTCCTTCGGAACGTGATATTTTACCCTCGTTGATGGTTTTGACAATCTCTTCGGTTTGGTATCCGACGATGGTAGAAACCTGCACTCTTAACAAACCCAAGTCATCCGGAGCTCGCGGATGGATGACGCAAACCTCTCCGGCGGCGTCTGCCGTGATTCTGCCTTTAATTTGTAAATCGAGATCGATGACGTCCCCCGTCGATGGGATGGCTTCAATCGGTAAGGCGGCGCAACCTAAGAAGTCATCGGCGCTGAAATAATCTTTGTCCCACATTGTGAATACCAAAGCTCCTCCGCGTTCCCCGGGCGTGCGCATGAGAAAACGCGTGTTCCATTCCGGACAATTCGTGCCATTCCGGTGTGACGTTTTGTAGCGCTCTTTCAGAGGTGTGCAATCGAAACCGACCTTTACGTAAGGGTCGCTCGCGCCAAAGGTGTCGGCACTAAACAAGTTGCGCGCGTTCAAGATGGTGACGACGATGTACGTCGGCAACCTCAGCTCACGGATCGGCCGATCGCTTTGCATGACTGTCTTACACTCCATTTCGCCATCCTGCAACATTGCTGGCCAATAACCTTGTTCACCCACCGCCGGTTCCGCGAAAGTTGCTTGACCGACGCGAACGTTCAGGATGGCTTTGGTCTTCCTGCTCAGACCTGTCTTCAGTGACACGCGCAAATCGACTCTGGAACCATCGCGAGGAATGACGTCGCTCGGCAGTCGCGCGGTTCCTACGACTACCTTCCTCTTCAGCGAGCGCACTTCCTTGACTTTGACTTTGAATTCACCATCGGGTTCGCAGTTTTGAAAGACGAATTTACCTCGAGTACCCCAAATCGGATTATCCGTATCTTCTCTTCTAAACGTCTTCACCTTGCGACTCTCCGCGTGGCGCGGTGTCCACTTCACTTGCACGTACGTCTTCTTGTATTTCGACTTCAACAAACCTACCGTTTCCAATCCGAGAATTACCACCTCGATGTCTTGATTCACCTTTAAGATTTGTTTATCCGTGCGTGTCCCCTTCAGAACCGCCACGGTCTCGTTTTGGATTTTCTCCGCTGAGTGATCAGACACGATGATGCGCTCGCGCACCCTCTTTTTACGCTTGCTATGCCGTCGTCCCTTCGAGCGTTTCTTCCCACCGCGCCGACGTCTCGCACGTCGTCCGACGGCGAACATCGGTGGTCCGACGTCCGATGAACTCTCACTCTTCGACGTCTCGGCTGTCATCAATCGCTCGACGACGTCCGAATCGAGCCGATACCTCGGCATCCATCCTCTCGCCTCGCCCGCGCGGCTCCCTTCCGAATCCGACTCGCTCTCGCTCTCACCGTCGCTCTCACCGCGCGCGTCATCCATCGCGCGCGAGACGTCCCGAGCGTCGTTCGTTCGCCGCGCCCGATTCATCATAATCGAGAATGCGAACGAGACGTCCCTCGCGCGTCGACGACGACGCCTCGACGACGCGAACGACGGGAACGATGCGACGAATGCGTTCGCGTCGGTCGAACCGCGGTCGCCTCGCGCGCGACGCGACGACGTGTGACGCGCCAGAGTCCGCGCCCAATCGTCACGTTGTGACTGTGACGTCTCCGAGGTTACAAGGACGCGTCGAGCGGGGAGCGCGCGCGAAGAAATGTCATCTCTGTGGCTCGAAAGCGGCGCGAAGGGCGTTTTCGATCAATACCTGAACGTCGCCGTGATCGCGCGCGTTCGTCGCGGGCGCGACGCGAGAGAAGGTGTCGCCGAGGAGGTGGAGCGCCTCGGCGCGCGCCGCGCGTCGCGGACGAGACGCCGACGCGTCGTGGAGCGTCTTGGAACACGCGTGTCTAAGCGTGGATTCGATGTCCACGGCGCTCGTTGACCAGAGAGCGTCGATGACGTGTGGAAGAATGTCTTGCTGTTGCTTGGCGCGGAGCTCGGTGGCGTGTTGCTCGGACGTCGCACCGGCGATGTCGTGCTCGGTGGATTGAACTTCGCGGACGACGTTGAAGCCCGCTTTCAGCGCGGCGAATTTGTTCTTCAGCGTCGATGATTTTTGCTGCATCGTCACGCCCGTCGAGCGAAGGCCGAGATCGAGCCACGTACCGGTGCCGGCGAGCGGGTCGTGGAGATATTTCTCCGCCTCGAGCTTGTACACCCAACCAATCTTTTTCAGCATGACGGTGCCGAAAGACGCGTTGACGAGCGTCTCGGCGATGGGTTTCATCATCTCCACGAACGCGTTCGCGCGCTCTTTCTTGCCGATCGCCGACCCACGCGGCGGTTGCCAATCGACGTACACGTCCAACATGGACGCTAACTTGATCGCGAGACGCGTCTCGCGTCGTCTCTGCAGTAAATCTTGTTCCTCTCGCGTCAAATCCGTCCCGGCCATGGCGAGTGTCGCGAGTTTCAATCGCCCGATGAAATTCTCCATCTGCTCCGACCCGAACAACACGCCGAAGAACGCCGCCGGATTCACCACCGGCACGTCCTCCATGCCCTCCTTGCCGCGCGCGTCGTATTGCGCTCGAAGCTTTTCGTCTGAAAGAATTTGATACGCCTCGCCAATCTTTTGAAACTTTGCCTTGGCGTCCGGATCGTCTAAATTCTTATCCGGATGACACTTACGCGCGAGCACGTAATACTGTCGTCGAATCTCGCCGCTCGTCGCGCTCGGCGCCACCTCTAAACAATCGTAATACTCCGTCTCCGCCGGTCGTCCTCGTCCCGACTCGTCCGCGCCGACGCGACTCGCCTCGTCGAATAACCCTCCGATCCCCGCCTTCGTTCCTCTCGCCTCCGCTCGCGCCTCCGCCCGCGCGAAAATCGCCTCATCCGTCGTCGTTCCCAACCACGCGCCGTCGCGCTCTAAATCCTCCGCCACCCATCGCCGCGTCTGCGAATCGTATCTCTTCCCGCGACTGGCGCTCTGCACCGCCTCGGGCGTGTTCACCGCCCCTCGCACCACCTGCGTCGCCGCCACCGCGCCTCCGACGACGGGTAAGACGACCGCGGAGGCGAGACCGAGACCGAGCCCTTTGGCGAAGCCCTTGGCGCCGTCCGCGCGCGCACCCATTATGGGCGCGCTGACCAACGCGCCCGCGCCCAAGAGCACGCCTTTCACCGCGCTCTGTCCCGCGCTCGACAGCCCGGCGCCGAGATCTTTCGGTTTACGAAGCGAGAAGACATCGTCGAACGTCGGCGTCGACGCCGCGGCGCCGCCGAGCGCGTCCAGCGCGGCACCGCGCGCGTCGGCGCTCATTCGGATTATTTTTTGTCGTTTTGATTTTTTGGGACGAACGACAAATGGCGACGTCGCGCACGATCGCGACGTCGACGCCGACGCCGACGCGGTCGTTCGTCGTCGCGCGCGCGTCGACGCCGACGCGGTCGTTCGTCGTCGCGCGCGCGTCCTCGAGCGATGATGACGACGCGCGCGTGACGAGACGCGCGCTGGGCGCCAAGTCGTTAACGATGACGATGATGATGATGACGACCCCGTCTGGCGTCGACGCGCGCGTCTCGAGGGATGAAAACGACGTCTCCGAACTGCGGGGACAATATCTCGACGCGGTGTCCGCGACGACGTCGTCTCGACGCGTCGGCGCGAGACGAGGACGACGGGACGTCTCGGAGCCCGGGACGAAGACGAAGACGAAGACGACGCTCCCGATGACTCTCGAGGGCGGGACGTACACTGCGGCGTGGACGATCGGTGATTCCGCGGTGCGAGGGGTCGTGGACACCGGGTCACCGTTTCTCACCACCATGCGGGCGTCGTGCGATGACTCGTGGGGGTGTGCGCGGGCGGGAGACGTGTCGCTCGAGGCGTTCGATTCGACCGTCGAGACGTACGGGTTGCAAATCGACGGGCAGACGCGATGGTTTTCTGGACGACGAGCGACGATTGGGACGTTTGAGTTCGATGAATTGGTGTTCGCGGTGACGAGCGACGTTCGAGGGGCGAACGTGGCGCCGTTTTTCGGGCTCGTCAAGTACACGAATCGAGAACGCGGGATTCGACCGAGTTTTTTAGAGCAGACGGACATCGCGAGCGTGGGGTTGGATTTCGTGGACGAGACGTTGACGCTGAGTCGGAAATCGATGGTGGATCCTCACGAACCGGGTGTTTTGAGAATGGTCGATTTACGCGCAGTTGGGGCGCCCGTGTACCACTACGCCGCGGTGTGCGATGAACTCTTCATCAACGGTGAAAGGTTTCAGACGAAGAAACCGATCTACGTCGTCTTCGATAGCGGCACGACGGGAATGCTCGTCGATTCGGATTTGTACTATACGAGTGATTTTCATCTCGGGACGTACCAGACGCACATGAAATTCACGGACGCGAACGGTGCGCCTAAATATTGCGGGAGTTCGCTGCGCACGTGTCGAGGCGATTGTTTATTCATCGTGACGCCCATTGACGTTCCGTGGCCCGGGTGCGGCAAAGATTTTCACGTCGTGTTCGCGGGATTATCTGTGTTGCGGAATCAAGGCGCGATGACCATCGACGCTGAGCGCGGTCTCGTGCGTCTGGGTCCGCGCGTGGCGTGAGGAGGAGATGGGAGCGTTGTAAATTAATTGGTCGATACGTTTACTTCATGGCGCCTTCGCCCAACACGTCTATCATGTCGTAAAGCGTCTTCGGATCCTTGGACGCGATTTTGCGCTTCAAGAAACCGACCGCATCGACCGTTCCTTCGGCGTAAATGTTGCGTCCGCACACGTTGTGTTGAAACTCAAACGACGTCGTTCCGTCGGGGCTGGTGAGCCGATAGGTGTGAAAGGCGTGTCCGAGCAGGTGCTCCTCCGGAACCCCCATCTTACCCGTCTGGCTCTCCACGTCGCGAACGAGCTCGATGTCCTTAATGTCGAACCCGCACCCAAGATCGTTGAACGACGCGACGATCGCCTTGGCGGTGCCGCTCGTATCCTTTTTACTGCTCTGGTGCGACTCCGTCACGGTGAGCGTGTACCCCTCGAACGCGTTCGGGAACTGTTCAGCCATGAGTTTCATCGCCGCCTGAAACGCGACCACCTGCTTCCCCATCTGCGGCGCGATCACCGCGTAATTCCCGCTCGCTTTGACCTCTGCGAGCATCTTTTCCCGGTCCCCCCCCGTCGTGCCCATGACGAACGGCACGCCGTGCTTCACGTACAACTCCGCGTTCGCGTTCACGCTCTCCGGCAGCGTGTAATCCACGACGACCAATCCCGGGTACTCTCTCTTCGCTCGCTCCAACACCTCTCCCGCGTCCTCGACGCTCACATCCACGCCCGTCACCTCGACGCCGAGCACGTCCGCGGTCGCCCCCGCGCGCTTCGTCAACGCGTACGGCGCGAGCTCGAATCCCTCTCTTCGCACCACCGCGCACGCCGTGGCGTGTCCCATCTTCCCACTCACCCCATTCACCATGACGGTGACGACGTCCCCGTCGTCGTTCGCCCTCGCGCGCGTCTGCGTCTTCCCGCGCGTCTTCCCGCGCGTGCACCTCGCACCAGCCCTCGTCCTCGCCATCGCCGTCGCCCGAGTCGCGTTCGTCGCGCGCACTCTCACCCGCCGTCCCTTCACCGTCGTCGTCGTCGTCACCGTCGTCGTCGTCGTCGTCACCGTCATGTCCCTCGCGCGCGCGTCCCTCGTTCACCCGGTCGCCCGTTCGCGCGCGACCCAATGAAATGAAATGAATGAGATGAGATGAGACGGTCTCGTTCCGCGCGTCCGAACTTTGTGTTTTTTTATTTTTTCACTCGTCCACCGTTTGCCCGCGTTCGCGCGGTCATTCGACCGATCGAAGACTCGACCACGGCGCGACGATGAGAGGCGACGACGGCGAAAAAGCGCGCGTGGTATCTTCGTCAGCCTCAATCGACGAATCATAACCGGTGATTTCACGCACACGCCGCGTTTTGATTGCGCGACGCGCGAGGCATCGCCGCCGCCGCGTCCGGGTGGGCGCGAGATGGCGGAGCAAGAGTCGTGATGGGGTACGCGTGGGTCTGTGTATGTATAGGGTTGAGGGAATTGTTGTTTTTTTGTGTGTTTTTCGTGTGTGTGTGCGGCGACCGACCGGGTGAATGCGATGGATGATTGTCCGATGACGACGGCGTCGCGCGAGACGGTGACGCGTTCGGGCGTCGCGCGCGAACGGAACGCGCGGTGGTTTCTTTCGCGGGTGTGTGTGTGTGGATCAACGCGCGCGGTCGGTCGGTCGGTGACGTCAACAGCGAAGACGGAACGCGATCGATCGAACCAGCACTGGCGCGCGGGACGAG
>Ga0208410_1001501_pt1 | contig 12052 bp, 14 predicted proteins | sample ETN02SmetaG_3_FD_185787 | JGI IMG/M metagenome (GOLD analysis project Ga0208410, IMG submission 185787) | Marine microbial and viral communities from oxygen minimum zone, Eastern Pacific Ocean - ETNP2014F10-02SV257 (SPAdes) (version 2) | ecosystem: Environmental > Aquatic > Marine > Oceanic ... | reverse complement strand
GAGTAATTCCTGAGGAGATCTATCCTATAGATATCTGGAGAGAACAAAAAAGAAATTCTGGTTTTGATCCTATTATTTCTGGAAATAAACCACCTGGACATTCAAGAAAACAAAAAGAAGGAGTTCCAAAATCAGCAAAGCAGGTTTTACCAATTCTCATTTTTGTTGGAGTGATAATTGGAGTAGTTTCTTGGTGGCAGGTTGATCTCATAGTTTTAGCTACTGCAACAGGTGGACTTGCATTTGGTGTGGGATTAGCGCTAAAAGAAACGTTAGAAAATTACTTTTCTTACATTCTTATCAGAAAAGACAAAGTTGTCAAAGAAGGAGACAGAATACAATTACAAAGTGGATATAATGGATATGTGCACAAGATTACACCAAGAGTAACATACATTCGCCATGGATTAAATGAATCAGTTGCAATAATTCCTACTAGACAATTAGTTAGTGCTGAAATAATTAATTACACAAAAGAGATCAAACTTGTTCCTGCTGTTGTAAATGTCGGCGTATCATATTTGAATAATCCAAGACAAGTAACATCAATTTTAGTTAAAGTTGGGAAACGTGCTATGATAGAGGCTAGAGATGCAAAGGGAAGACATCTTGTAAGACAAAATAGATGTCCATATCTTGAAGAAAACAAACCTAGTTGTGGATGTGACAAAGACATTCACGTAGATGTAACACAACCAGTTGTACGATTTGACAAATTCAATGATTCAGCTTTGGACTTTTCAATGTGGGTTTACGTTAGAGATTATGGTGCGCAATTCAAAACAAAAAGTGACATGCGTCTAATAATGTATGAAGAGTTCAAAAAGTATGACATTAGAATCCCATGGCCAATACGTACAGTTTACCAAGGTGATGAAAAACGTGAAGAACAAGAGATTAATCAATTAGATTCCAAGCGTAATGAAGTAATGGACGAGTATGGATTAGGAGATTTAGGTCGTGGTGAGGCAGGAGATGAATAGTAATGATTAATTTGTTTAAGAAAATCAGAACGCATGTTGAAAGACAGTATTAAATTCATTTTAAAAAATTCAATAATTTTTGCTTTAGTTTCATTGGGATTTTCAATGATTGGAGCTCTATTTCCTGAAAGTGAATTTACTTTTGTTATAGGAAATCCACTTGTCGTTAGTAGTGTTACATACGAGCATGTACTTGGACATATTTTTTGGGGAGCAATTATTGGATTAGGAACATTAAGTATTAGATACATCATACTTGGTGGAAGTTTTGCAATCTTCTTAGATGCAGATCATTTGTTACAATTTTTAGATATAGAGTTAGTCTCAAGAATGAGTCATTCAATTCCATTTGCAGTTATTGTATCGATAGTATTTTTTGTAATTCTACGAGGAAAAGACATTAGAATATGTGCTGTTGCGTTTGGCGCGGTTTTATCACACATTGCATTTGATATTTTCTTAGCAGATGTTGCATTTAATTCAGATACAAAATTTCCATTATTTTCACCATTTACGTTTGAAACAGTATCATTTCAGGGATTAGATTGGCTCGGAATACAGATTATAGGAGTAACAGTAGTTGCAGCTGTAAGTTATTTTTACAAAAGAAAAGAGATTAGACTGAAAAACAATCTTACGAAAACTTAAGAATCCGTTTTGATTCGTTGAATTAATGGCAAAATTTACAATAGTTGGTGGAGATGCATCTTCAGATCTGGCTAAAAGAATTGCTAAAAAACTAAAATCACCTTATATCAAAACTGAAAAGAAAGTATTCCCAGATGGAGAAAGTAAAATAACAATTAAGCAAATTCCAAAAAAAAGTATTGTAATAGTTGTTCAATCAACTTATCCGCCTGTTGATTCAAACCTTTTAGAATTATTGAGTATTGTTTCAAAAGTACAAAAATTTTCATCAAAAGTATATGCAGTAATTCCTTACATGGGATATGCACGACAAGATAGAGAATTTCTTGGAGGAGAAATAGTTACTATTGGGGTGATTGGAAAGTTACTCAAATCAGCAGGTGTAAAAAAAGTTCTAACAGTAGATATCCATAGTAAATTAGCACTAAAAGAATTAAAAATTTCATCAGAAAATATTTCGGCAATGGAAGTTCTAGTCAAACATTTTAAAAAAATGAAGATGAAAGATCCCTTGGTTGTGTCTCCAGATTTAGGAGGTAAAGAAAGAGCAGAAAAATTTGCAAAGCTTTTGAAAACAGAATTTATTGCACTAAAAAAACATAGAGACAGGAAAACTGGCAAAGTAAACATTCTTTCTGGAAAAGTTAACGTACAAAATAGAGATTTAATTCTGGTGGATGATATGATCAGTACTGGTGGAAGTATTGTTAAAGCAACTCAATTTTTAAAGAAACAAAAATGTAAACGTGTTTTTGTTGCATGTACTCATGCATTATTAGTCAATGAAGCTGCAAAAAAGATCAAAAATGCTGGTGTTTCTCAAATAATTAGCACAAATACCATACCTGGCGAATCTGCCAAAGTGGATGTATCAAAGGTTATTTCTGATGCATTGAGATGAAAATAATATTATGAAAATAGTTTATCTTGGAACATCTGCTGCCGCTCCAACGCCAGAACGCTCTCTAACATGCATTTGTCTTGTTCGTGAAAACGAGGTTTTGATGTTTGATGCAGGAGAAGGAGCACAAGTTGCATATCTAAAAGCAGGGTTACCATGGAATAAAAAAATGAAAATATTTGTTACTCATCTTCACGGCGATCATTGTTTAGGCATTTTAGGTATTTTACAAACAATGTCATTACAAAAAAGAACAGAAGGAGTTGAGATTTATGGACCTGCAGGAATTGAAGAATTCATTACAGCAAATATCAAAGTATTGAATTTCGGATTACCATTTCCTGTCTTCATTACAATTGTCAATGAAGGTAGTGTTGTAAAAGAAAAAGATTATGAAATAAATTGTTGTGAAGCACAACATGGAATTCTTGCTTATTCATATTGTTTTGAAGAAAATGAAAGAGCTGGAGTGTTTTACCCAGAAAAAGCAAAGGAATTAGGAATACCAGAAGGTAAATTGTGGCAAGAATTACAGAATGGAAATTCCATAAATGTTGATGGAAGAAATATTGATTCATCACAGGTGACAGGAGAGAAAAGACCTGGTAAGAAAATCGGTATTTCAGGTGACACACGTCCTACTGAAAAGTTACAAAACTTTTTCAAAAATAGTGATTATTTGAGTTTTGATTGTACATTTGCATATGAACTAAAAGATAGAGCAATTGAGACTAATCATTCGACTGCAAAAGAGGCAGCTGAATTAGCAAAAAATGCAAATGTAAAAAATCTCATTTTAACTCATTTTTCAGCAAGATATAGTGATGAATCTGTTTTAGTTAATGAAGCAAAACAGACACACGAATCAGTTATAGCTGCAAAAGATCTACTTGAAATTGATGTTTAGATTATTCATCAAATTTTAGTAAATCAATTTCAGGAAGTTCTGTTTCATCAATGGTGTTTTCAACTTGACCTGCAACATCAACTACTGTATCTCCAGCCTTTAATCCAACATCATACAATGTATCACCTACTTGGCTTGTATGTTGATTGTATTCCTTAATGTTAGTAGCGTCTGCAACTAATGCATCAAGAATCATTGTACCAGCAGGAAATTGACTTACTGTTTCAGGTAAGAATAAGATTCCACCAGCTACCAATACTGCACCAATTATTGCTAATTGTATCTTCATGACAAATGCTGTAAAAATCGATTTTTCATAACTGAGCTAAAAAAAAGCTCTCAAAATGGATAGAAATAGCTAGTTTGTGACAGAATCAATTACTTGTTCTATGTTATTTGAGCGTAAAATTATCTTAATTGGGCCTAAAGATGATTCATTTGCTTCACTACATAACGCCACGGTATTTACAAATGCAGCTTGTTTATTGAGATAAAACCATGTGGATTCTCCATCATTGTTTTTTTTAAGAATACGTTGATAGGTATTTTTGACATTTTTTTCATGAATTGATTTTGAAATTTGAGATAAAACTGAAAAATTATTTGTTTTTCCACTAATTTCTGTATCAGATGTTTCTAATTCTACATCAGGAAAAATATTATTCACTGCTGTTTTTACTTTATCAGGATCTTCAGAAGGATTAATTGAACAAAAGATTTGGATCGTTGTTTTTTGATTCATTATTCTATCCACTTTTGGAAAATTTTGATTGCGTCAGATACCATTTCATCAATTGTTACATTGTTGTTTTCTATAGATTCATCTGCAAGACCAATGATTTCTTCTAATCCAACACTAATTTCTCGGTTATCACGTTCTTGAAACTTTTCTCTTGTTAATGGATCATCAGATCTCTTACGTTCACTTAAAAAGTTGAATCTAGTGTCTGATGACGCATGTACTGCTAAGAGTTTTACATTTCCAGTCTCTTTTAGAACATTAATTTCATGGATTGAACGTATACCATCGATAATTATTATTTCATGAGTTGAATTTTGAATTGGTTCTTTAATTAATTCAGCAACTGCACCAGGACCATTTTTTTCACGTAATTCTAACATTAGTTTTCCTAAATTTTCTCCAGTAGGTTCTAAATTCTGTCTTTTAGCTTCGGCTCTAACACCATCACCAAGACTAAAAGTTTCATATCCTTCCTCTTTTAATTTTGAAACAATCGTTGATTTTCCAGCACCAGGCATACCAGTTAGACATACAACTAATTTTGACACAGATTATTTTTGAATGACTAGTCTATGAAGGTAGCGATAAATAATTACTAATATTTTATTTTTTATGAGAACATTTGTCGCAGTAGAAATTTCTAAAAGAGAAATTTTGAAGAAAATTCAAACATTTCAAGAAAAAATAAAGATTGATGCAAAAGCAACTAGAGTTGATCAGATTCATTTTACATTACAGTTCTTAGGTGAAATTGATGAAGAAAAATGCGAAAAAGTAAAAGATGTTTTGAATGAAATAGATTTTTCAGGATTTGAAATATCATTGAAAGGTGTAGGAGGATTCCCAAATTTCAAAAATCCAAGGGTGGTTTGGGTCGGAATTGAAAAAAATGGCGCTGAAAAACTTACAGAATTAGCAAATGAAATAGGAACAAAATTAACCACATTAGGTTTTGAAAAAGAGAAAAAATTCAAACCTCACTTGACTATATTTCGAATAAGAAAGAAAATTGGCGATATTTCAGCAATTATGAAAGATTTTGAGGCTGAAGAGTTTGGTACGGAGACAATATCAAAAATTAAATTAAAAAAAAGTGTTTTAAGTCCAAAGGGACCAGAATATTCAGATTTACTGGAGGTTAATGCAAAATGAAAAGTGATGTTATAAAAAAATCAAAACAAATAGCAATTCCAAATAATACTCAACGAAAAAAAATAGATAAAATTGCAAACCAAGTTTTTAGTTTAGTAAATAGAGAAGCTGAAAAACAAAAAGCAGTTGTATCTGTACATTTTGGTGGCTCTTATGCAAAAGAAACTTGGACCCCAGAAAAACTGGATATAGATATTTTTGTCAAGTTTAAAAAAACAACATCTGAGAAAAATTTTGAAACTATAGGTAAAAAAATTGGATTTGATTCTTTAAAAAAATTCAAACCGTATGTGAGATATTCTGAACACCCATTTGTTGAAGCTGATATTAATGGCGTAGGAGTAAATGTTGTACCATGTTACGATATTAAAAAAGGAGAATGGAAAAGTGCAGCAGACAGATCAACATTTCATACAGAGTTTATGAGCGAAAAATTAACTGGTTCGATGAAAGATGATGTTAGAATTTTGAAATGTTTTTTGAAAATTAATGGAATGTATGGTGCAGAAATTGCAAAGCAGGGATTTAGCGGATATGTTTGTGAAGTCCTAGTCTATTATTTGGGAAGTTTTGAAAATGTACTAAAAAAGATGTCAAAATTGAAAAATAATGAGATGATAGGCGAATCTCCTAGGAAATTTGAGTCACCTCTAGTCATTATTGACCCAATAGACAGGAACAGAAACCTTGGTGCTGCAATATCAATTCAAAATGTTACAAATTTTATTTTAATTGCTAGAAATTTCTTAAAGAAAAGTTCTATCTCTTACTTTAAAGAAAAATCAAAGGATAGAATTCCTGTAGAATTGGCAAAAAATACATTGGTTGTAAATTTCAAATACAAAAAAAGAAGTGACGATATAATTTATGGACAGATAAAAAGAGCCGCAAGCTCTATTGAATCTCAAATGATTAAAGAGGGATTTAATGTACTAAGAAGTGATGCTGTTGCATATGATGAAACTAAAGCTAGTTTGTTATTCCTCTTAGAATCATTAACTATTTCAAAAAATGAAATTAGAAGTGGACCAGATGTATTTTCTAGTGATTTTTCAACAAAATTCATTCAGGTAAATTCTAAAAAATCTAAATTAATGTGGGCAGATAACGAAGGAAAGTTACAAACATTACAAACTAGAAGATATGAAAATGCAAAAACATACCTAACTGATTTAATAAAAAATCACCTTGGTGAATCTGGAATCCCAAAAGGATTGAGAGCAGATTTCAAAACTGGGTTTAAAATTAACAATGGAAAAGATAAACAAAGCAAATCCGTTAAAAAGAGCATTTCAAAACTGATAACTACAGATGACACAACGTTTTCAGCCAATTAGTGCATTCAAAAAAGAACCTTACAAGAAAATTCTTTGTTTTCCAAAAATAAAAGAGTCTGAAATTGAAAAACGTCTAAAAGAATTAAAAAAATTAGGAATCACTCATGTTTCATTTACAGGACCATTACAAATTGAAAAATGTCACATACTTGGAAAAGGTTATGTGGGTATGGTTGTTCTTGCAAAAAAAAATAACAAGATTTTAGCATTAAAAATTAGAAGAACTGATTCGCCAAGAAAAAATATGACAAACGAAGCTAAATTACTTAAAATTGCAAACAAATTAGATGTTGGTCCAAAATTTATTAAAAATTCAAAAAATTTTTTGATTATGGAATACATTGAAGGTGAAAAAATTATTGATTGGGTGCAGAAATCTCAAACTAAAGCAAAAGAGATACGTAATGTTGTAAATAATGTATTAAGAGAATGTTATGTTTTAGATGATGCAGGATTGGATCATGGAGAACTAAGCACAATAGACAAACATGTGATAGTTAATAAAAAAAGAAATACAATAATAGATTTTGAGAGCTCAAGCATTAACAGAAAGCCATCAAATGTTACAGGAGCCACACAAGCAATTTTCATAGGCACAGGACTAGCAAAAATTATTCAGAAAAAGATCAAAATCCCAACAAAGAAGAAAATTATTGAATTAATCAGAGCGTACAAAAAAGACCCAACATTAGAAAATTTTGAAAATCTCACAGGTGGTTTAAGATTAGAAACTGTTTCAAAAAACAAAAAAAAATAAATCGTGGTTCAAATTAGGTCCTATATGGGAACATGTTCAATTTGCAAAAAAGTGTCTGCGACTGATGGTGATCACCTACATTGCGTTGAAAAAAGACGAATTGAATTAGAAAATTTACAACTAAAAGATACAATTACAGAAAAATTAGATTTACAAAAAGACTCAAACAACATGGGAAAAGAAATCAAAGCTCTACTAGGACATATGAATAGAGAAAAAGAGACTAAATCCGAATAATTATACTTCTTGTGCAGTTGGTCTTATTAGAATTTCATTCACATTAACATGATTTGGGGCCTCTAATGCAAAGACAATTGCATTTGAGATATCTTCGGCCTTTAGGCCTTCCATTTCTTTGTGTTTTTCTACAAATGCTTCTAATGATTTTTCTGTAATTGTATTAGTTAACTCAGTTTGTACAACGCCAGGTTCAATGCTAGTAACTCGAATATTTTTTCTTACACTGAGTTCTTGCCTTAATCCCTCTGTAAATGCAGCTACAGCAAATTTTGTAGCACAATAAACGCTTCCGGCTGGGAATACAACTCGTCCTGCAACTGATGAAATATTTACAATATGACCTGATTTTTTCTCAATCATTGTTGGAACTGCTGCAGCGGTACAATATAGCACACCTTTGATGTTTACATCTACCATTCTGTCCCATTCATCAATCTTTAGAGATTTAACAAAACTAAGAGGCATTAATCCTGCGTTATTTATCAAAACATCAACTGTTCCGTATTTGTCAATTGCTTGTTTTACTAAATTATCACAATCAGGTTTTTTGGTTACATCTGTTTCACAAATAGTAATTTCTCCACCATCGTCAGTGATTTCTTTTTGTAATGTTTCTAATCTATCTAATCTTCTTGCACCAGCAACAATCTTTGCACCTTTTTTTGCAAGTGCTTTAGCAGTTGAATACCCAATTCCGCTAGAACCGCCAGTAATTACTACAACTTTACCTTGTATCAAAGCAAATTTTATGAGATTTGTTGTAATTAAAAATGTTGTTTGGTTAGATGAAAAGAAGATTTAGCAGTCGTGTCCGCCACAACCGCATCCACTATGAGTCTCAGTACCTTGAGGTTGGCTTGGCCTACATTTGGAACATTTGTTTCCTCCATCTGCAGAGAAAAATCCAATTCCACAAGTTACACATTTCATACTTGGCATGCAAATTCTCAATATTGTGAGTATTTTATACTATCCTTCCATGCCTTGTGCTGTTTCTATCATCCACATTTCAACAATGCCACCAATCAACAATAATGTAACAACAATACCAATTTCAATAGAAATGATCAGTTTATCGGTTTTAATTTGATTCCAATTTTTTTGGAAAACATCTTTTGCAAGTAATGTACTACGTGACATTGCAAGTGAATATGATGCCATCTCCATCAATCCAAATGGTGTCAAAAGAATTGCCAGAGGATTTAGTTGTGCTAAGTCGGTATTTGCTGCAGCTATTGCTGAATATGCAAATCCTGTTGAATAAGCAGAAAATAGCCCCCATACAACACCAAATCCAGGAATGAACATGGGTAATGCAATGGTTGTGTTGTGTGTAAATATGCCAATTCCATCTATCGTATCAACAATTTCTTCAAAGAAGCTCATTACTTCTTCAATTTCTTCTTCAGTAGGCTCACTTGTTACAGCAGATGTTCCATAAACAACTGTGAAAATTGCAGTAAATATGAAAAATAAGATTATTCTATTCATTGTTAGCATGGTGCACGTTTAATCGATCTATATTTGAGGTTTTGTCGTAAAACAGATTTAATTAAAACTCTAATCAATATTTGGAATGGACGAAGAAATTTCCTCAGCTGTATCATATGCATTGAATAAGGGATTTCAGATTCACCCAGATGCGTTAGAGATTTTACATAAAATTAATGTTAAAGAATTAGCTCAAATCATCAAAGACGTAGTCAAAGAAAAGACAAAACAAAAGCAGTTTTTGATAAATGAAGAAGATTTTGAAATTTATCTAGGAATAAAAGATGATGTAGAGCATCAGGTAGAATTTGAAATATTATCAGACCCAACTAACAAGATTACCTCAGCAGAAGGTGTTGAAGGATATGGGGCATTGTTTGCCAGCAGATTTGCAAAATTAAAACAGATAATGTCAGATAGACCAGAATCAAAAAAGGTCAGAGATATAGAATCTGTAAAATCAATTACAAAAACCAATGATGATTTGTATGTCTGGGGATTGGTTTCTGATAGAAAATCTGATAGAAATATTACAAAAATCACACTTGAAGATCCTACCGGCTCTATGGAGATAGTGGTCTTTGAGGGGGATTTGAAAGACAGTGCTGATACGTTACTAATGGACCAGTTTGCGATGTTTAAGATAGTTCCAGCCAAAAATGGAGGATTTTTTGCAAAAGATGTTCTATTACCAGACATTCCAGAGCATACTACAAATCGCTCAAAAACTGAGACATATGCTGTATTCCTATCTGATTTACACGTAGGAAGTAAGTTCTTCATGGAAGAAGAATTATTAGAATTTATCAACTGGATTTCAAGTGCAGACCCTATTGCTCGAAAAATCAGATTTGTTGTAATTGGAGGAGATTTGATTGATGGAGTGGGGGTTTTCCCAGGTCAAGAAAATGTACTAAATCAAACAACAACAGAAGGACAATTACAAAAAACATTTGAGGTTTTAGATAAGATCCCAAAACACATCAAAGTATTCCTCATATCTGGAAACCATGATGCCGGAAGAAAGGCTCTCCCACAACCAGCAATTCCAAAAATGTACAATTCAGAATTATGGGATAGGGAGAATTTCTTCATGTTAGGAAATCCATCAATGGTCTCACTAAATGGGGTTAAGGTTTTGATGTATCATGGTCAATCTATCGACGATGTGGTTAGGACCACACCTGGTGTTAGTTATGACAAACCAGCTGCTGTAATGAGGCATTTTCTAAAGGCCAGGCATATGAGTCCAATTTATGGAAGTAGAACCCCAATTGCCCCTGAAACTGAAGATATGATGGTAATTGACGATATTCCAGATATTTTCCATTCTGGACATGTTCATTTTGTGGGTCTAGATATGTACAAAGGTGTACTCATAGTCAACTCTGGGGCTTGGCAAAGACAAACTGATTTTCAGGAAAGTGTGGGAATTACTCCTACTCCAGGAATGGCCATTATAGTGAATTTACAAACAATGAAGGTTTTCCAAAAGGATTTTCGTGTTGAAGAATCAGATTTTATCGAACCAAAACATGCAGAGCCTGCACCACTAAGTTAGAGAATATCTTCTAAAATCATCTCGTCTTTGAAGGTGGTTTTTACCATATCTGGTGAGACTGTGATTCTATATTTTTTGGTATTTCCATGTGTGCCTTGGTGGACGATTCTGCCAGTGATAATTCCTGACATCTCAATCTCACTGAGCATTTGAGTAACCCTTCTTTGAGTAAGCTCTTTTTGGCGAATATCTTTACAGAGATTTTTGTAGGTAGAATATACCTCGCCTGTGGAAATCTCTGATGATTTCATTATTGCTAAAATTAGTAATTTTTCATGTAATGGGTAGGAGCGAAGTGCTACAACCTCTTTATTCTCTTCAATCTTTTCAGCTGCCATTCTGATGTGTTCTTCAGTTACAGTTGGTACCTGGCTTCTTTCAGCAATCTCGGCTGCTACTCTTAGAAGGTCAAGTGCACGTCTAGCATCTCCTGATTCTCTTCCAGCCATAGCAGAACATAGGTTCAAGGCTGCATCTGAGACTATACCTTGATCAAAGGCCACCTCAATACGAGCGTCCAATATCTCTTTGATTTGTGGTAGATTGTAATTTGTGAAGATTACCTCTTCCTCACTTAGGGTGCTGATAACTCGTGGATCTAGCCTTTCTTTGAAGGTGAGGTCGTTTGATACGCCAATTAATGTAAGTGAGCCTGTAGTTAATCGCTCATTTGCTCTGGTAATTTGGTATAGTACATCTTTGCCTGTTTTTTGGATTAATTCTGCCAAGTAATCAATTTCATCAATAACGAAAACGGCATTTGTCTCATTTTTGTCTAGAACGTAGATAATTCTGTTGAAAACCTCACTAATGGATAATCCTGTACTTGGAAGCCACATTTTCTCGTCGTTGGTCTTCTGGCTACCTAGGCCTAATTGTCTGCCAAATGAGACTAGAAGTCCGTATAGTGTGGTTTCTTGCTTTGCGTTTGTATATGCTAGTTTGATTGGAAATGATCCCTCCTCAACCCTTTTTTGGATTTTTGAGAGTACTTTTTTGATTACTAGTGTCTTGCCTGTTCCAGGCTTGCCATACACCAGTAAGTTAGATGGTCTTGATTCCATTAAAATTGGCAATAATGATTGTGTGATTTTCTCCTGCTCTGGGTCCCTGTGGAGGATTTGATTAGGCATGAATGTGAAGTGAAGCACGTCTCTATTCTTGATTAGAGTTTTGCCGTTTTGGGCTGCATCTAAAAGACGGTCAATTGGATCGATAGTAGTAGTACTCATGATGAGATCATATAGTATTTCAAAACTACAGTTCAACTGATCTTTTTGAAAAACTTCACAAGACTGATCGTTCTTGTTGACTCTTCTCAGATCGATAGGAT
>Ga0208410_1001499_pt1 | contig 12064 bp, 16 predicted proteins | sample ETN02SmetaG_3_FD_185787 | JGI IMG/M metagenome (GOLD analysis project Ga0208410, IMG submission 185787) | Marine microbial and viral communities from oxygen minimum zone, Eastern Pacific Ocean - ETNP2014F10-02SV257 (SPAdes) (version 2) | ecosystem: Environmental > Aquatic > Marine > Oceanic ... | reverse complement strand
TGATATTTACTAATTCATTAGTTGTCATCACTTCAAGACCCTCTTTATATTCTTTCATTTCTTTTTTTTCCATTTTCTTTTCTTCATACATTCTAGCTTTATTGCCATCCTGTAATTCTGCTTTTTGTTCGTATCTCATTTTATTTTTCCCCTTGTTTAAGTTTGATTTCATCTTTCCAGTTATCAATTAAATCTTGTTCTTTTTGTGTTGCTTTCTTGTCTGCAATAAACTTTTTAACATGATCTGGAAGAATATTAGAGCCTATATAACCATCTGAGCAAATATATTCAAATGGTTGCATATGCTCTAATTCTTTGTCTATTTTTTTAAACATTAATTAAGTTCCATTTGTGCAAATAAATTATCTATTAATTGAGCTATAAGGTACTCTATACCTAAATAGCTCAAAAATAAAATCAATGTAATCAAGATTGATACTATCATTATTTGTTTAAACATTTAAATAAACTCCCTAAAGTCTGGAGCTATTATTCCATAACCACCCCAATCTTTATGAATATTTTTATCCTTGCTGAATTGATCGCACAATTTAAGAGCATAACCTCTAGGATCACCATTAAAAAAGACTTCATTAGTATTTAAAATCTTTTTAACTTTATCAATTATTTTATTAGTATCACTCTCAATATTTTCAGTAATACCATTGCAATAATCTTCAGCTAATCTATGCGCTTTATTTTCTAACCTTAATAGTTGTTTGCATAGTTTAATGCTGTCAACATCTAGGTTAAAAATAGTTTTTAGATTGTCGCCATGCTTTTGTATTTTATTATACATTATTTGTTTTTTGTTCATTTTTTCCCCTTTGTTAGTGTTTATATTATTTCTGCTTTTTTGTAGTCTTGTTCTTCAAGACATAAACTGCCTTGAATATTAATACCGCCATCTTTGACTAATATTTTTCTTGCTTCTTTCTCAGTTTTTGCTTTTATCTCATAGTGATAAGAACAAGGTACTGAAAACTTAAATGTTTTTTCTTTTATCATTTTTTCCCTTTGGTTATTAGTTGTCATTGCCAAAACGGTATGAAATAAATAAGGCATAAATAAGGCATATATTAATTATTTTATGTGTGATATATTTGCAACAATATGAGATATGAATACTTAATAACTGATACTGATAAGAATACTGAAGTTGTTCAAGCGATGAGTTATAAAAAGCTATTGAAGAAGTTATCAAGCAAATACAAGAATCAATTAGTCAGGATCAAATATATTAATAAGCATAAGAACGAATTAATTAAGTTGGTTAAGATTAAGGAAGTTGAGTAGATAAATTCAGTATCCATTTACATCAACAACGTTTGTTTTAAATGCGTATGTGATCGGCTTTAGTTTTTCCTTATAAATAGCAATAACCTTTATGGTGTTCCAATAACGATTAGTTATCATTAGTAATATATGCTGGTAAATTGAAGGAATTTGACTTTGAAAGAGGGGGATATACCCCAGCAGATGGTCGCATTTTTTTTTATATATATACTCCGGATTTCTCAACAGACACACAGACGTCTTTAAAAGTAACCCACACCTAAATATAAAAGCCTTTATACTTTAATTTTTTTTTTATTTACTATATCTAGTAGTATATGTGGGACTACATACAAGACGATTTAACTTCAATAGTATTGATTAGCAAAAAAGACCATAGCTTAACTATTAAGATATACGGCTTTGACCAACAAGAAACCGCAGAAACATTCGCACACTACACAATGAGCTTATTAAACTTTGATTACAACACAACTGGCTATAGTATGCCATCGAAACTAATACACTAGATATGGATTTCCCAAACAAAAAATATAATATTATCTACTGCGACCCTGCTTGGACTTACAACGATAAGAGAAGTGGCAAAGGTTATAAAAATCCAAATGGTGCAGGTGGTTGTTCTAAACATTACAATACAATGTCTTTAGAAGAAATTTGTAATCTAGATGTAAAATCAATAAGTGCTGATAATTGTATGTTATTTATTTGGTGTACTTCAGCATTATTAAATTATGGTTTTGAAGTAATTAAAAGTTGGGATTTTAAATTTAAAAATGTTGGTTTTGTTTGGGTAAAATTAACAAAAGATTTATCTAAACCATATTCAGGTATGGGTTTTTATACAAATCAAAATGCCGAATTTTGTTTATTAGGGTTAAAAGGAAAGTATTGGAGAGAAGCTAAAAATATCAAACAAATCATTTTAGAACCAAGACAGAAACATTCAAAAAAACCTGATTGTGTAAGAGATAGAATTGTAGAACTTTGTGGAGATTTACCTAGAATAGAATTATTTGCTAGACAAAAAACTGAAGGTTGGGATGTTTGGGGAAATCAAGTATAATGGATATTAAAATACCTTACACCCCTAGAAAACACCAAGCCTTGTTGCACAACCAAATTTCTAAATACAGATGGTCTGTGTTAGTTTGCCATAGGCGGTTCGGCAAAACAGTATGCATGATTAATCATTTAATTAGGTCAGCACTATTGTCGAAACAAAAGAATCCTAGATACGCATATATCTCACCAACCTTTAAACAAAGTAAATCTATTGCTTGGGATTATATGAAACAGTTCACCGCCAAGATTCCTTATACGAAGTTTAATGAAACGGAACTAAGGGTAGATTTACCCAATGGTGCAAGAATAACCTTGCTTGGATCAGAGAACTCTGACGGGTTAAGAGGTATCTACCTAGATGGATGTGTAATAGATGAATATGCTAATGTAAATAGTAAGCTGTTTCCAGAAATTATAAGACCCGCATTATCAGATCGCAAAGGCTACTGCGTTTTTATTGGTACACCACAAGGAATGAATAATAATTTTTACGAACTCTACCAACACGCACAAGGTGCGGAAGATTGGTTTAACTATAAAGCTAAGGCTAGTGAAACTAAAATTGTAGACCCAGAAGAGTTGGTCAAGGCAAAAGAAGTAATGGGAGAGAAGAAGTACCAACAGGAGTTTGAATGTGATTGGATAGCGAATATAGAAGGTGCAATTTATAATGATGTGCTAGTTAAGATGGAAGATAATAAACAATTAACTAGAGTACCTTATGATCCTAGTTTACCGGTCTCTACGTCTTGGGATTTAGGAGTGGCGGATCATAGTGCTATTATCTTTTATCAGCAACTAGGTAGATCAATTAATATTATAGACTACCATGAAGAACGTGGACAGGGATTACCGCATTATATTCAGGTGTTGAAACAAAAAGACTACGTTTACAAAGAACATTTTGCACCCCATGATATAGAAGTTACCGAATTTGGTAATGGTAAAACCAGAAGAGAAGTTGCTTATCAATTAGGAATAAGATTTAAGGTTGTTCCAAAACTACCATTAGAAGATGGAATACACGCAACCAGCATGATCCTACCTAAATGTTGGATTGATACAGACCATTGCAAAAAATTAATAGATGCGTTAAGACATTATCATCGGAAGTATATTGACAAAAATCGTATGTTCCGAAGTAAACCTGTTCACGATTGGTCATCTCATGCGTGTGATGCGATGAGGTACTTAAGTGTTGGTTTACGAGAAATAAAAACTGGACAAACTGCTCCACAAGATGTAGCAGATAACAGATACCAAATTATATAGGAATTAAATATGGGTTCAATACTTAAACCAAAAATGCCACCATTACCACCGGTTCAACCACCACCACCAATTCCAGAACCTACTATTTCTGCTGAAGAAAAAGAAAGACTAGCACAAGAGAGAGCAGCAGTAGAGAGAAAAAGACGTGGTAGAAAATCTACAATATTAACAGGATCATTAATGCCAGAAGCTGAAGAAGCTGCAAAGGCAGAAAAAACTTTATTAGGAGATAATTAATGAAACCTACTAAAGCTGAGATTAGAAAAGCAAAAAATTTATTAAACAAGTACGCACCTAAAGGTGAAGAACTAGCATACATCAATTCTAAAGAAGCAAATCTTTTAAAAAAGATGGGTGGTGCAGGTAAAGATGTTAATGGAACTGGTATCAAAAGTTATTATGGATCAGATGATTATGGTTATGGTGAAGATGGAAAAGGAAGTAGCACAAGTAGCGGAAACAATAATAATGGAAGTAGCGATAGAGAAGATCACTACATGAATTATTATACACCATCAAAAAAAAAATCTATTTTAGATATTTCTCCAACTTTTCAATTAGTAAAAGGAGCTTATAATTTTGTTAAAGGTGTAATAGATAAAAGAAATCCGAGATCAAGAATTAATGATCCACAAGGTTTATATGCAGAAGGAAATTTTAAACAAAAATCAAGAGTAGCTCCTACTTATCAATCAGATAATGATAATAGACAACCTGCAACAAATGTTGGCGGTAAAATTGTAAAATTATCACCATCATCAGCAGAAATTTCACAAAGTAATGCGGCAGACGTAACTTATGATTCAAGAAAAACAAAAGCTAAAGGAAGAAAGATGACAATTTTAACAAATTCAAGAGGTATAGGCATAAATGAAAACGCATATTTAGGTCAAAAATCTTTACTAGGAAGAGTATAATGGCAAAAACAGAACTAACATCAAAATTAATTTCAAGATTTGAAAGACTATCTGGTAGACGACAAAACTGGGAAACGCATTGGCAAGAAGTTGCTGATTATATGCTACCAAGAAAATCAGATATTAATAAAAAAAGAAGTCGTGGCGATAAAAGAATGGAGCTTATATTTGATAGCTCCCCTTTACAAGCATTAGAATTATTAGCATCATCATTACATGGTATGCTTACAAATCCATCTACACCTTGGTTCACTTTAAGATTTAAAAAACTAGAAGATTTTAATGATGACGAAGCGAAGATATGGTTAGAAGAAGCAACGGAAGTTATGTACAAAGCATTTAACAGATCAAACTTCCAACAAGAAATATTTGAATTGTATCACGATCTTATTACTTTTGGTACAGCGGCAATGTTCATTGAAGAAGATGATGATGATTTATTAAAATTTTCTACAAGACACATTGATGAAATTTTTGTAGCTGAAAGTCAAAAAGGTAAAATTGATACTATCTTTAGAAAATTTAATATTACAGCTAGAGCATTAGTTCAAAAATTTGGAGACAAAGTATCAAAAGATATTACAGTTTTAGCTCAGAAAAATCCTTACGAAGAAGTACCTATTATTCATGCGGTTTATCCAAGAAATGATTTTAATCCAAGTAAAAAAGATAAAAAGAATATGCCATTTGAATCTGTATATTTTGAATACAAAGGTGGAAATGAATTATCAATTTCTGGATTTAAAGAATTTCCATTTGTAGTTCCAAGATATTTAAAAGCATCAAATGAAGTTTATGGTAGATCACCTGCAATGACAGCATTACCTGATGTTAAGATGTTAAATGAAATGTCTAAGACAACAATTAAAGCTGCACAAAAACAAGTAGACCCACCTTTATTAGTTCCTGACGATGGTTTCTTATTACCTGTTAGAACAGTTCCGGGTGGATTAAATTTTTATAGATCAGGTACAAGAGATAGAATTGAACCTTTAAACATCGGTGCGAATAATCCATTAGGTTTAAATATGGAAGAGCAAAGAAGAGATGCAATTAGAAGTGTGTTTTATGTGAACCAATTAATGATGCAAGATGGTCCGCAAATGACAGCTACAGAAGTTATTCAAAGAAACGAAGAGAAGATGAGATTACTTGGACCGGTATTAGGAAGATTACAATCAGAATTATTGCAACCCCTTATTGATAGAGTATTTAATATTCTATTAAGAAACAACCAGTTTGCTCCACCACCTGAATCTTTATCGGGTGTTAATATAGATATTGAATATGTTTCTCCTTTAGCAAAGGCACAGAAATCCACAGAGCTTCAATCTATTATAAGAGCTGTTGAAATACTTGGAAGTTTAGCTAATGTAGCTCCTGTATTTGACTACGTAAATTTTGATAATTTAGTTAAGCACGTTGCCGACATTGTTGGTATGCCACAAAAATTATTAAAGTCTCAAGGTGAAGTACAAGAAATGAGAAACCAACAAGCACAACAACAACAGGAGCAAATGCAGATGCAACAAGCTGAACAGGTGGCTAAGATGGCAGGAGATGCTGCACCACTTGCTAAAGCTCTTCCAGAAGAAGCTAAAGCTATTGTAAATGCCGCAGAATAAATATGGGTCAAGCAAAAGATAAGGAAAAGAACTTTGAAAAATATGTTCAAGGTTTAAAGAAAAACTACCAATACATATTCGGAACAGACGAAGGTAAACAAGTTATGTCTGATTTAGAAAAGAGATGCCACCATTATACTACCACTAATATTAAAGGTGATAGCCATGAGAGTGCATATATGGAAGGACAACGTAGCATCCTTCTATTTATAAAAGCAATGCTACTTAACGATAATGAAAAAGGAAAATAAAAATGTCATCAGAACAGATAACGGAGCAACCTGCTTCGCCTGTAGAACAGACACAAACTACAGAACCAACAGCAACAATAGCTAGTGTTGCAAAAACAGATACACCTGTATCACCAACAACAGAACAACCAGTAGCGGCTAAATCTTGGAAAGAAGCAATTTCTCAAGAGTTTAGAAACGATCCAAACATAGAAAAGTTTACAGAGATAGATGCACTTGCAAAGTCATATATCAATGCAACACAAATGATTGGTAAAGATAAAGTTGCTGTACCAAATAAAAACTCAACTGAAGAACAATGGAATGAAGTATTTGATAAATTAGGTAGACCAGCTTCCGCTGATAAATATACCTTAGATGTTAAATCTGATATTGTTCCATTAAATGAAGGAGATGTAAAACAATTTGCTGAGAACGCACATAAGTTAGGTTTAAGCAATAAACAAGCTCAAGGTGTTTTAGAGTTTTATAAAAATAATATGGAAAGTAATGCTCATCAATCTAAAGTTGATACAGAAACTTCTCAAGCTCAAGCTGAACAACAGTTAAGAAAAGAATGGGGAAGAGACTTTGAAGCAAATGTTAAAAGAGCTGGAGCATTAGCTAAAGCTAATTTAAACACAGAGATACTTGATCTTGAACTTAAAAACGGCATGAGAGTAGGAGATCATCCTGAGATGATTAAAGGATTTGCTAAGATTGCAAGTTTATTAACTGAAGATAAAATTATGTCTCCAGAAGATGAAAACGCATCTAAAACAAGTGATATTGAATCAGAAATATCTTCAATCATGGATAATAAAGATGGTCCATATTGGAACAAGCAACATCCAGATCACGATAAAATGGTACAACAAGTTTATACGTTAAGAGAAATGTTGACTAAATAAAAATTTTAACCCCTTGTTTTTTTTTATAAATTAAGATAAGGGGTTATTAATAGGACAATTCGCAAGAACCCTTTTGACGAGAAGGAATAGACTTCTAGTCTAAAAGACTTAAAATCCAAGAGAAGCCTACTTATTTTAAGTGGATAACCTTTCTGTTTTAATAATAATAATAACAAATAAATGGAGAGACAATTATGTCATCACAAATAACAACAGCTTTTGTACAGCAGTATTCTGCTAACGTACAAATGCTATCTCAACAAATGGGATCGTTATTAAGAGACAAAGTTCGTGTTGAATCTGTAGTTGGAAAAAATGCATATTTTGACCAAGTGGGTTCAGTAACTGCTCAACTTAAAACAAGTAGACATTCAGACACTCCGCAAATAGACACTCCTCACTCAAGAAGAAGAGTATCTCTTGCAGATTATGAATTTGCTGATTTAATTGATCAACAGGACAAAGTACGTCTTTTAATTGACCCTACATCGTCTTACGCACAAGCCGCTGCTTACGCAATGGGGAGAGCAATGGATGATGTTATTATATCTGCTGCAACTGGTGTAGCCTACACAGGTGAAACTGGTTCTGGTACAGAAAACGCACAAACTGCAATCGCAGCTAATGTGGGTTCAACTACAGGATTAAACATTCCTAAATTAGCTAAAGCTAAAGAAACGTTTGATAAAGCTGATGTTGACCCTTCTATTCCAAGACACCTTATCGTGTCTCCGGAGCAGATTAATAATCTTTTAAACGTAACAGAAGTTACAAGTTCAGATTTCAATACTGTTAAAGCACTCGTGCAAGGCGATATTGATACTTTTCTTGGCTTCAAATTTACAGTTTCCAATAGACTTGCAAAGACTGGCAATGACAGAACTTGCATAGCTTTCGCACAAGACGGAATCACTCTAGGCATTGGTAAAGATGTAAATGCAAGAATAGACGAAAGAGCAGACAAATCGTATGCTACTCAAGTTTACTACTGCATGAGCATTGGAGCTACTAGAATGGAACAAGCGAAAGTTCTTGGTATAACTTGTACAGAAGCATAATAGGAGGAAAATATGGCTACAGTTTATTCAATACAAAAGACTAAATGGGATCAAAATGTTCCTTCTGAAAAAATAGAGACTACAGAATTAGCAGGTAGAGTAAGAGTTGCTTTCGCAGAATACGAAGCAGCATCTTTAGCGGTTAATGATGTTATCCAAATGTTTAATTTACCTAACGGTGCAAGAATTGTATCTGGTAGATTAGCACATGATGCTTTAAATAGTTCAACTCAATTATCAGTTGGGTATGCAGCACATACTAATTCAGCGGGTAGTACCGTTGCTTTAGATGCTGATGCTTACAAAGCGGCAGCAAGTTCTGCTTCTGCTTCAGCTGCTAATGTGGCGAACACTATTGCATTAGGAGAAAACTCTATTGTAGATGCTAATAAAGACGGTTTACCTGTCTCTATTACTCTTACAGGAGCAGTTGCTAGTGGAACGATTCAGCTTACAATGTTTTACGTTGTAGACTAATCTAACATTAGTTAAAAAATTTTAGAATTTTAGGCGGTGAAAGCGAGAGTGGAAGCCGCCTAGAATGTTTTAAGAAAAGGAATTTTATATATGGCATCAGTAGTAGATATTTGTAACGGAGCATTAAATCAATTAGGAGCTACTACAATACTTTCATTGACAGAGGATTCTAAAAACGCAAGACTTTGTAATGCAAGATATACTCAAGTAAGAGATGCACTATTTCGAACACATCCATGGAATTGTTTACAGGTTAGAGCATCATTAGCAAAAGATTCAACAGCTCCAGCTTGGGGTTTTACTTCTCAATTTACACTCCCCGCTGATTGTTTAAGATTATTATACATTATAGATTATGATTCTGACTACAAAGTAGAAGGAAGAAAAATTTTAAGCAATACAGACACAATGAAAATTTTATATGTTTCAAGAATTACCGACCCAAATACATATGATGAATTACTAAGAGAAACATTATCAGCTTCTTTAGCGGCAGATATTGCTTATGGAATCACATCATCTAATCCTGTTTCAGTAAACATGAACGAGTTATTTCAAAATAAATTAAGAGATGCTAGATTTGTAGATTCTACCGAAGGTCAAAACAATTCACCTGATCTTGGAATGACAGATTCTATAGATGCTAGTACCTTTATTAACTCAAGGTACTAATACATGGCAAGAGTTGCAGTACAACTTACTAACTTCACCGCTGGTGAACTTTCTCCACGATTAGATGGTCGTAATGACTTATCTAAATATTCATCTGGTTGCACTAAATTAGAAAATTTTATTATCTATCCTCATGGAGCTGCTGCTAGAAGATCAGGAACAAATTTTGTAGCTGAAGTTGCAGATAGCGATAACAAAACAAGGTTAATGCCTTTTGAATTTTCTACTACACAAACTTATATGTTAGAATTTTCTAATTTAAAAATTAGAGTTTTCAAAGATAGCAGTACAGTTTTTGAAGGTAATAAAACTATTACTGCAATTACAAAAGCTAATCCAGCAGTAGTTACTTCTAATGGTCATGGTTACAGCAATGGTGATGAAGTTAAAATTAGAAATGTTGTAGGTATGACAGAAGTTAATGAAAAAAGATTTTTAGTTGCCGGTAAAACAACTAATACATTTCAATTAACAAATAAAGATGGAACTGCTATTAATAGTACAGGTTATACTACTTATGGTTCTGGCGGAATAGTTAATAAAGTTTTTGAAATTACAACACCTTATACAACTGCACAACTTTTTGATATTAAGTTTGTTCAATCAGCTGATGTTATGTATTTATGTCATCCTTCACATCCACCAGCTACATTATCAAGAACAGGAGATATTAGTTGGACATTAGAAGATGTTGTTTTTACTAAAGGACCATTTCAAGATGCTAATATTACCACAACAACTTTAACTCCATCTGGAGCAGCGATAGGTTCAAGAACAATTACAGCTTCAGCAACAACAGGTATTAATAATGGTTCTGGTTTTTTATCTACTGACGTAGGAAGATTTATTTATTTTAATAGTGGTTATGGAAAAATAACAGCTGTTGGTAGCACAACAAGTATTACAGTAGATGTTACAACAGCTTTTGCTAATGCTAATGCAATAACTGCTTGGCAATTAGGATCATTTTCTAACACTACAGGTTTTCCATCTTGTGTTACTTTCTTTGAACAAAGATTAGTATTTGCCGGAACAACTAACCAACCTCAAACTGTATTCTTTTCTAAGTCAGGAGATTATGAAAACATGGATGCCAACATTGGTGGTACAGTAGCTGATAGCGATGCTATTATTTATACTATTGCATCGAATCAAGTTAATGCAATTAGATTTATGACAGCAACTAGAACTCTAGTTATTGGAACAGCAGGTGGTGAATTTTCAGTATCAGGTGGCGGAACAGATAGTGCAATTACACCAACAAATGTATTAATTAAAAAACAATCAAATCATGGTGCATCTAATTTAGATGCTGTCTCAGTAGGTAACGTAACTTTATTTTTGCAAAGAGCTAGAAGAAAAGTTAGAGAGTTAGCTTATAACTTTGATGTAGATGGTTATTTAGCTCCAGACATGACTATTCTTTCAGAACATATTACTGAAGGTGGTGTATCACAATTAGCTTATCAACAAGAACCTAACCAAATTATTTGGGGAGTTCGTGGTGATGGTGAACTTATTGGTTTAACTTATCAAAGAGAACAAGAAGTTTTAGCTTGGCATAGACATATTTTTGGTGGAATATTTGGTATACCTAAAATTACAGTTAGTGATTATGCAAACATTATAACAGGCACAAGAATTGTAATTACTAAATCAGATGGAGAAAAAATTACTTTTACATCTACAACAGGTACTGCTTCTGCTCAACAATTTAAAACAGAAACAAATAATGATACAACAGCTACGAATTTAAAAAATTCTATTAATGCTGCTAACACAGCATCATCAACTGGAGTTACAGCTACAGTTAGTGGTAGTGTTATTACATTAACAGAAGTTACACCAACAGGTTTAAGTTATTTAACTATGAAAAGTTTTGATGAAACAAGATTAACATCTGTTAGTCAAACTAAAGCAGTATGTGAAAGTGTTGCAGTAATTCCTACTGACAATGATGAATATCAAACTTGGGTTATTGTTAAAAGAACAATTAATAATATTACAAGAAGGTATGTAGAATTTTTAAATACTTTTAAATTTACAGCAACAGATAATACAACATTTAATTTTTTAGATAGTGCCGCTTCTTATAGTGGTGCAGCTTCCAGTACAATTTCTGGATTAGATTATTTAGAAGGTCAAACTGTAAATATTTTATCTAACGGATCAACACACGCAACTAGAATTGTAAGCAATGGTTCTATTACTTTAGAAAAAGCATCTACAGATGTTAAAGTGGGATTAGGTTATCCATCTGTATTACAAACAATGAGATTAGATGCTGGTTCTCAAAATGGAACATCTCAAGCTAAAACAAAAAGAATATATGAAATTACTTTAAGATTATTTGAATCTATTGGAGTAGAAGTAGGTGGCAATCTAAATGATATGGAAAGAATACCATTTAGAAAATCATCTGATGTAATGGATCAAGGAATACCAACATTTAGTGGAGATAAAACTGTAGAGTTTAGAGGTAATTATGATACTGATGGATTTATATTTGTTAGACAAACTCAACCTTTACCTTTAACTGTA
>Ga0208410_1001498_pt1 | contig 12072 bp, 7 predicted proteins | sample ETN02SmetaG_3_FD_185787 | JGI IMG/M metagenome (GOLD analysis project Ga0208410, IMG submission 185787) | Marine microbial and viral communities from oxygen minimum zone, Eastern Pacific Ocean - ETNP2014F10-02SV257 (SPAdes) (version 2) | ecosystem: Environmental > Aquatic > Marine > Oceanic ... | reverse complement strand
GGCGGTCGTTCGTTCGTTTCATTCGTTCGCGTCATTCGTCCTCTCGTACCCGTAATCCACCGCCCCGGCGCCCGTGTACATGGTGACGACGCGAAGACGATCGCCTCGTCGCTCGATCGGCTCCATGGTGGCCGATGCGCGCGCGCGCGTGACGCCACCGCGCGCGCGCGGACGCGGTCAACGCCCGCGCGGTGGAGGTGGAGGTGGAGTCCCTCGTTCGTTGAGTCGTGAGTCGTGAATCGTGAATCGTGAGTCATGACTCGTGCATGCGCGGTGGAGGTGGAGGTGGAGTCCCTCGTTCGTTGAGTCGTGCGTCGTGGGTGTGAGTCATGACTCGTCAATTGGTGGGGTCCGGTGCACGCCGCGCGTCGGCGGGCCGTCGCGCGCGACGACGGACGGACGACGACGGACGACGACGGACGACGACGGGATGGCGGACGAGACGAAGGAGAACGAGGAGGACGTGTGTTTCGATCCGGACGCGTACGAGGACGACGACGACGACGACGACGATGAGGGAAGACGAGGGAACGATGATGATGACGATGGGACGCGACCGACGACGACGGGAACGGGAACGGGACCGACGATCGACGACGCGTTGCGTCGAGCGACGGCCGAACGACGAAAGGAGATGGACGCGTTCGACGCGATGCTCGTCGAAAAGTTTCCGGGGACGACGGGGGCGGACGCGCGATGGGAACGGGCGTTGAGTAAAATCTCTCGAGACGCGCGGTTTCGCGCCGTCGGCGCGCACGGCGCGCGGAGATCGTGTTTCGATGCGTTCGTGAGACGAATGCGAGAGGAGAGAGAGGAAAAAAAGAAGCGAAAGCGGGAGGTTGGTGCGGAAGACGCGGTGATGAGACGGGAACGCGCGATGCGAGCGAGAGAGGCGGAGGCGAGGGACGCGCGGCGCCGGGACGAATTCGAGGCGAGACGAAGAAAGGAACGATTACGCGATCGAGAGGCGGAGGATGGGTTCAGGGCGCTGTGCGCGGAACGCGTGAAGACGTATTCGCGATCGTACGAGGAGGCTGATTTATTCGACGATCCGATGGGTCGAGACGACGTGTCCGCGCTCGCCGGCGGCGAGGCGCGCGCGAGGCAGATTTACGAGGAACATCGCGCGGCGGTGGAGGAGACGCTCAAGCGAGAGTTCGGGAAACTCGTGCGTAGAATTCTAGATAGACTCATCGTCGCCGCGGTGAGCGATGAGTCCGCCGCGGAGACGGCTCGACGCGACGCCGCGTCCGGGGCGTCGCTCGACGCGCTCTTCGACGGCGCGGCGTCGTACGCGCGCGCCGCCGACGAGGAACGCGGCGAACTCGATCTCGTGGACGACGTCATGTTCACCCTCGTGCCCGAGGACGATAAAAAGACGATGTGGAGCGCGTGCGCGAAAGAAATATTAGCGAGACACGACGTGCGACTCGAGTAGAGGAAAACGCGCGATTCAATCAAACGAATGAATGCACGCGTGAATGCAGGAATAAAGGCGTTAAACAAACGCCGAGTCGATCGATCCACGCGCACCGTTCCCTTCGTTCGCGCCCTCACCCCCATCGATCCATCCATCGAATCTCCTGTGAAAGAAAGGTGGCGGGGCGTCAGCGTCGAGAGTAAACCCCGTCGAGTAACCGCGTGGTCGCCGCGGCGGACACATGACTGTGCTTCGGCGAGATGCTCGACGGGAACGCCCTCACACGAGAGCTCCGCGATCGAGGTCCACGATCCTTCAGATCCGGCACTCTCTGCCTCAGCGCCCGGGGATTTTCGCCCGGTGGTGACATCGAATTCGCATTCATCGCCGCGCGAGCTCGGAGCGTCGATCCGACGAGCGAAGCGTCGCCATCGCATCGCTCGTCCCTCGCGCGCGCGAATCCTCGCACACACCGAAAGTGTCCCTTCGCGCGCGCCCCTACCTGCGTTCAAAATCCATCGCGCGCGCGCGGTCGTCGCGTCACGCGCGCGACACGGTGACGATTCACGCGCGACTGGGAAAAAGGGCAAAAAGGGCAACGAGGGGCAACGGGGGGCACCAGGGGAACAGGGACTGTTTCATGAGTCATGACTCGTCAAAAACGCCAACCGACGCGTGCCCACGTCGTCCACCTCGCGAAACGATCATCGGCAGAGCGCGTCCGTCCGTTCGAGGGTCCGAGGGCGATCTCGAGACGCGGCGGAGGGTGAAAGACGTCTCCGTCGATCGAGAACCGGTCGAGCGAGAGGGATCGGGGAACGGAGGGCGACGGAGGGCGAGACGCTCGGATTGGATTGGATTTCATTGGATTTCATTCATTCGATCCATCCATCGCGCGCGCGGGGGGGGACGAATTTCGACGAATTTCGACGAAACGGGAGACGCGCGTGGACGATGATGACGGTCGTTTCGATGTCGTCGGTGACGACGGGGACGACGCGTCGTCGTCGAGGGGAGGCGCGACGGGGCGTCGCGCGCGCGGCGCGCGGAGCGGCGGAGCGCGGCGGCGACGCGTTCGACGCGGTGACGACGAGAGAGACGCGCGCGAACGCGAGCGTGGATGGAATGAAAGATGCGCGTGCGTTGGCGCCGACTCGCGGTGTCGGGCGAGAGCGAGTCGTGGCGACGGTCGGGACGTCGTCGACGGCGGCGGCGACGAGGGCGCGGGAGGCGACGAGCTCGGGGCGAGGCGCGCACGCGGCGAGTCTCGGCGGCGCCGCGGTCGTCGTCGGTGGGGCGGCGGCGGTGGCGATGAATCGCGTGATGAAGACGAAATCGGGGGGGGAGGATCCGGAGATGCGGGTGTTGGATCGGTACGCGGATCTCATCATCGACGCGTACGACATTCCGATCGTGCCTAATTTCGCCGAGGGCACCGTGTATCGTGAGATTTGCAAGACGGCGTACGAGATGGCTTTGAAGAATATGACAAACAACGTAGCTAGGTCCAACGTCCTCGGACACCCGATCACGCTGTCCAACACGCTGAATTTGACGCACATTCCGACGAAGAGCGGCATTAAGGAAAAGGAGCTCAACGCGTTCATCGACGACTTGGTGGGAGAGACGAACGGCATACCCGTATTGCTTCCGGGACCGATCGAGCGCGTCATGTACACCAACGGCGTACTCACGGGCTGGACGGTTTTTGAAGACTCTTTGAAAACGTTCAAGTTGCAAATGTTTGATCGAGAATTCGTCTTCAGTGTCTCCGACGACGACGACGGTAAACGCCTCAGACGGACCACGAGCGGTAGAGACGTGTTGGACACGATGCCGGAACTGTCGGACGACCTGTATGTTGAGATCGCGAGGAAAGAACTCAAACTCCCGGGCCCGACGAACGTGTTTCCTCAGTTGCAACGAAACATCGCCAAGGTGGCGGTGGGTACGTTATCCGAGGCGGTGACGCTCGAGGCAAAAATCAAGGGTTTTACGGTTGAATTAGCGCTAGATCCGTACGATGAGAGCAACGCCCACGCGTTTGCGACGGTGTCGTTCGGTGAAGAAGATCGCGAAGAAACCAAGCGCGCTATGGAGGATCTGATCGAGGTGTGCGTCGACGAGTACATGGTGACTCGCTCCATGGCCATCTCTTCCGTGTTTTTACCCCGAGCGATCGAACGCCAGACTTACATCAACATTCTTCGCGGACTGTTCGGGGACATCGCCAAGGAACCGGTGATGACAAGCTTGGGTTTCGACATTTCCATGCGTTTGATGCGCCCGGATCCTTCGTCTTCGGCGGAGGATGATGACGCCTCCACCAAATCTCTCGACGAATCTTCTTCCGGCCGCAAAGGCGAGAACGGAACGAGGACCAATCTTGACATTTTGTCTAACGTGGGTGATGGGCTCCGTCGCGGCGAATTTAGGCGCCTCGCGTCGGAAGCACGCTCACTCATGGGAATCAGTCTCGAAGGCGACGAAGATATAGCAAGAAAAGAGGCGCAAAAGGAAACCAGAAGAGCGATCGCAGAGTTTGTCGACTACTTGCTTCGAGATCCCATGTACAACGTGAAGGCGATTCCGGATAACATCGAGCGTCTTCTCTACATTAACTGCTTCGAATTGATTGTCGACGTTTTGTCCACGGTGCTTTCAGATTTCGAGTTGGACATGCTCGGACGACGGATTCGCATGGAGGTGCAGAAAGCTCCGCCGAGAAGTGTCAAGTCTCTCACTCGATTCCGTCCGGACGCGAATGCGCTCAACGAGCTCACAAGGGAGTTTGAGCAAATGCCCGCGGTGAGAGAAATCATGACGAACGTATTCGCCTTCGTGCTCGCGTTCGTCGCGCAGTTATTGTCAGATTTCGAAGTCACCGTGGTCGGACGTCGCCTGAACACAGCCCTGTCCAGACGTGATGATGCTGTCTTGATCGATCCGGTGAATACCCCCGCGACTGACGCTTTGAACGAAACCCTGCTGAAAGTTATCGAAAGTTTCGCTCAAGACGTTTTCGCCGTTTCAGCTCGCGCTGGGACGAATGTCGGAGGAAGCGTCGAGACGCGAACCCGAGCGGAGATAGACTTTGATAAAGAAGCGTTCGCACTGTTCGAAAGTAACGCTTCGAAACCGGACGACAAGTTTCCGTTCCCGTATCTCAATCCGGAACAGTTTGCGACGATCATCGACATATTTATCGACACAATTGTGCCCGGCGCTACAAACTGGGACTCTCACAACGAAACAGTTCAAAAAATTACGAGAGCCGCCGATTTAAACGGAGATGGCGTCATTCAATGGGCTGAATGGTACTATTCGGCAAAGGCGATCAACGACGCCATTCAGAAAGAAAACTCGGAAAACGTCGCGACAGTACCTCGCAGTTAAAGAAACAGTTAATGTAATATAACACCGCGCGCGAAAGCAAGCTATTTTATGTGTGCACTTATGTGAACTTCGTTCTCCGCTTCGTCTTGTTCGTCCTCCTCGACGAGGGCTTCCTCCGCGTCTTTCGTCTGTTGAGCAGCCTTTGTCCTTCGAAGATGACTGTTGTTGACGGTGCTCGACAAGACAGTACCGACAACGGCCGTGCAGATGGCGGACACAACACCCGCGGTGGCGCGTCTTTTGTAACGGCGAATGAACGTCTTAAACTTATCGTTCGATAAGAGATTGTAAAAGCTTTGCTTGGTCGGCGGCGGAGGGAGACGTCTAAACTTTGCCGTGTACGGAATGGCTTGTTTCAACTTGTTCCAGCGATCGAGCGCCTTTTGCCTCTTCACACCGGATAACCGGATGCGCTTTTGTTCCGCCTTGGTGGCAAAATAATTCTTCTTCTTCAGATTGTGTTTTGATTTGTTAAACAAGGGATCGTCCAATCGTCTTTCCAGAACCGAGAGTAATCCGTCGAGACCGTCGAGGACGCCGCGAAGTCTCGCTCTCGCGGCGAGTAATTCACGCGCCTCCTTCCTCGTCAGTAGTTTAGACGTCTGCGACTGTAGCATCGCTAAACGACGAATCTGAAGCTGTAACGGAAGCATCCATCTGAACCACGGATCGGCTTGTAAGTTTTCTTGTTGCGCAGCCAACGTCATCTCGTCCATGCCGCCGTCCCCGCCTTGCATTAATTGTTGCTCGTACAGCATCTGCGCCTCCTCCAGTTTCATGACGAATTCCGTGTACAACATGTGCGGATTCACTTGACTCTGAGACTGCGCGTGTTCGCCTCCGGATTCCAAGGTGTGAAGTTTACCGAAGACCTCCGCCAACGCTACCTGCGTATCGCGGAACAAGCGCATGGGAAATCTGCTGAGGCGCTCCTGCGGTTCGATGCTCAACAGCGACCGCCTGGGCACGCGCGCGATTCGACGCTCTTCCAAAGATTCCTTTGAAAAATATGTCTCGTCCTCGTTCAGGGAAGAATCGATGCGAAGAAAGATTGAAGATTTATGCTTCTTTTTGTCTTGACTTTTTTCATCCTCCTCCAATCCGCACGCACGAATGTGCACGGCGGCGAACACCTCGGTCAAACGCTCGGTCGGCATCGTGGCATCGTACCGATCAGTACTCACTTCCAACTCGTGCGCGACTCTGTCCAGCTGCTGATCCAACGCGTACTGCCACGTGTCTTGTTCGCTCACGCCCTCCATTTGTACCCCTCGCTGAAACTGTTCCACCCAGTGCAAATATCGACACAAACGAAACAGCGTCGAGTTCACCGCCTCATTCGGGTTATCGGGATAATGCGCCGAGAAGTAATTCGCCCGAATCTTCGGAGGTTCCCCGACCCTTCGCCTCGGCGGCGTCCTTAAGATGTAATCCAATCGATGTTTCAAATCTCGCGCCGCCGCGCGAAGCGGACCGCTCAACAGACGCCGCACCTGCGCCAATCGCGCCTTTCGCTCTTGATTCTGTCTCGACACCTCCCTTCGCGCCTCTTTTATCTCATCTTGGTACCCTCCGACCACCTTATACGCCAATCCCGCGAGCAACAGACCGGATAACGTCCCCGACACCCCGGCGATGACTTTCACCGCCATGTTCGTCATCAAATTCTGTTGAAAGTTCCCGAGTCCCTTGATCTTCCCACCGAAATCCTTCAATCGATCGAGCGCGCCGTTCTGACCGTCCCTACTCTCGCGCGATGATTTTCCGCGCCTTCCGAATCGTCCACGCACGTCGACGTCGATCTCGCGACCACCGAGTTGGATTTTCGGAATGGTCACGCGGAATGGACCGACGAGCGCATCCCTCGCGTTCGTCGCCGACGCATCGCCGCCGCGACGCGGTCTCTCGGTGGAGGCGTCGGCGTGGTGTTCTTTAGGCGCGCGAGTGCCCGGTATGCGCATGACGGCGCGCGCGTGCGTGTGAAGACGCGAACGAATGGTGACGGGCTCGGCGGGGACGCCGAGGGCGTCGGCGGAGACGCGCGCGCGGAACGCGGAACGCGCGCGTACGCGCGAGGCTCGGGGAATCGAGGTGTGTGAGGGTGGCTAAAGCATCGTGAACACGACGACCGCGTGATCGGACGGGAATCTGGCGTTCGGGAAGAAGGCGTCGGGGTCGAAATCGAGCGCGCGCAGCGCGCCGGCGGCGGAGAAATCCACGGCGTTGACGCGCCGAACGGACGGCGGCGGCCTCGTCGTCGTCGTCGTCTCGCGCCCGGTGTCGTCGGGAGCGTAGATCAAGACGTGGTCTTTGGGGTGTCGATCGGTGAGCGGACTCGTCAGGACCTCGGCTCGAGGCACGGCTTTGTTGAGTTGCGCCTGGAGATGGGTTCTGGCGCTAAACGTGGTGAACGCGTCTCTCTCGACGTCGACGCCGGCGAGCGTCCAACACGATTTGAACGCGGTCTCTCTCTCGAGAAACTCGATGAAATCGCGAACGCCTTGTTTTTTACCGTCGATGTGCGCGACGTGCGTGTTGGCGTCCATGCCGAAGACGCACGCGGCGACCGCGTCGGCGTTGTCGCGAACGTACGCGTTCGCGGCGGCGACGATGGTCTTCGTCTGTAATCCGTCCGTGTCGCCGTGAAACGAGCACAGGAGGACGCCGCGAACGATGAAGGCGCAAAAGTCACCCTTTGAAAACTTACTCGATGCCTCGCCGAGGGAAGCCATGATGTCTCCCGTCGCCTCGACGACGTCGTCGTCGCCGGCGAACGACTTGGAGACGAGAAGAATTGAATTCTGGTCTCTCTTCGTGTCCATCTCCTCGGGACAGAGAATAATGTACCTCGACACCAATCCCTCGCGCGCGCGCATACCTTCCACGAACGACGCGCCGACTTCCTGTAAGAAACACACCGATAACGTCTCGTCGTCGTCTTCGGCGTCTTCGGCGGGCGACAACAAACATTTTTCCAAGACGTCGAGCGTGCGCTCCGCCTTACACTTGACCAACGAATCCACCAACTCGGCGCGAATTTTCTGCCACCCCTCGAACGACCCCGCCGCTCTCGTCGCCACGCGCACCAACGCCGCGTCGAACGCGCACAGATACAACGCCTGTAAAGGAATCGACGCCTCCTCCTCCTCCTCGCTCGTCGCCGGATACTTGGCCCTCTTGATCGGAATAAATCTCTCAAACATCGTCGTCTCCGTTCCATCGATCCCCTTCACGCGCCTCTCGAACACGTACTCCAACCATCTCTCGAACCACTCCTCCTCATTCGCCATATCAACGTCGTACCGATTGATCACCGTCGGTCGCGTCGTCGTTCCCGTCGCCGTCGACGCCGTGTTCGTCACCCTATCCGGCATCGAACACAAACGTTTCGCCCCGATCTCCGCGTCTCTCAAAAAATCAGACACGCGGTACGAACGCGTGCGATTCTCGTAGTGCGCTCGAGCGCGCCTCACCGTCGTCTCCGTGCACGCGCTCGGTCGTCCCGCGCGCGCGCGTTCGCACACGGCGGAGATCATGGCATTCGTCATCACGTCCCTCATGGCGTCCCCGGAGCCCTCGCTCGCGAGTTGATCCTCCACCGCGCGCGTGAACGCGTCGTACGTCGACTTTTCGTCGTCGTCTCCCGTCGTCGTCGTCGTCGTCGTCGAGGACGAGGCGTAATATTCGAACGGGTTGTTATTGATCGCCGCGACGTTCCACGTGCGCGCGCGAATCCCGCGCGGAGAGAGACTCGCGCGGGACGACGAGGACGTCGTCGTCATGGCACCGGTGGTCACCGCGCTCTCGCGCGCGTTCCTCGAGAGGGCGACGACGACGAGGGCGACGAGGCGTGGGATGGCGGCGGGACACCGTTTGGAATTCGCGCGCGTGTCCTCGCGCGCCGAGCGTCTCGAGACGCGAGAGAGACGCGTCAGCGCGTCATCGTCGTCGTCCGCGTCGCCCGAACGCGTCCACGGGCGACCGACGTGCGAGAGATGTCGACGGGCGTCGCGCGTGTGCGTCTGCGCGCCGGTGGCGCGCGCGCTCGGGAGCCGAGACGCGAGGATTCGAAACCGCACGCGCGTGCACATCATGCAGGACAGAAAAGAGTTTCGACGCGCGCTGGGGAGCGCGGTGGTGTGCGCGTTGGCGCTGGAGAGGTGTGACGTGCGGGTGTTGTTTGAGGATTTGCGCGTCGCCGGGGACGCGGTGTCGCCGCCGAAGGAGGCGTTCGGCGTGCGATTTGAAAATTTAGGACTTCTGTGGCCGAGCGAGGACGCCGAGGATCTCGGAACGTACGCGAGGGCGCGAAAGATGGCGGCGGAGACGGCGACGAGGCGAGAGGAGGGTGAAGAAGAAGGAGAGAAGGAGAAAGGAGACGAAGACGCGACGAAGACGACGAAGACGGAACGCCACGAACTCGGTGGATTGATCGTGTTGGACACCACGTGGCACCACGCCAAGGCGATGTATCATCGAATACCTTGGCTCGCTCGCGTGCCCAAGTACCGAATCGATCCTCGACGGAAATCAAATTATCGGATTCGCAAGCAACCGAACGACGCGTGTCTCTCCACCGCCGAGTGCGTCTCCGAGGCGCTCGTCGCCCTGGAACCGGACATCGGCGCTGAACGACTCTCACTCGCGTTCGATTACATGATTGACGATCAACTCGACGCCGAGGCGAACGCCGAGGCGCGCGGTGCGAGGGAAACCGTCTCGGGCGCGGGTCGGCGGAGGCCCAGCGCGGCGTTGGCGCGCGCGCGCGCGCTCGCCGACGGACCATCGTCCGAATCCGCGTAGCGCGCGCGTGTAAATTATTAATTCTTTTCTTTCATAGCGCGCGTCCATCGTCGTCGCGCGCGTCGAATCGCCGACGCCGCGTCTCGCGTCTCGCGTCTCGCGCGCGCCGGGACGTCCAACACCAAAACGAACCTCGGGGACGGGAGTCGACGACGCGGTCGTCGACGAGACGAAACGAGACCGCGCGCGTGTCGACGAGAGATATCGCGCGCTCGACGCGCGCGTTGAGCGTCGACGAGCGACGTCGAGCGACGAGTCCCGGGCCGGCGATGGGTGTTGATCGTGAGGAACGTCGAGAAGCGCGCCCGCTCTTGTCGCGCGATGCGGACGTCGAGCGAGGCGCGCGGGACGCGTACGAGGCGTCGTCGACGTCCCCGAGCGATTCCGCGGACGAGAGCGCGCGAACGGGGTGGTTTTCGACGTGGTCGCGGAATAAGTGGTTGGTGGTGTTCGCGTTCGCGGCGGCGGTGGCGGTCGCGGAGGGGATTCGCGGGACGTATTTCAGCGATACTGATATTAAGAAGGAGCGCGAGATGAAGAATAAATTTCAAGAGCTCGTGCGCGGCGGTGATGACGGGTACTACGAGATTTCGCGTCGCAAGAAGGCGGTGGAGCAGTCGAAGAAGGATAGCGCGCTGTTTTACAACTTTATTCACATTCCAAAGACGGGAGGAACGTATTTCCATCAGGTGGTGCGACAGGCGGAGCGAAGAGTGAATAACCGTCATAAAATGGCGCAACTCGGTGATGCGGTGTTCCCGAGAAACGAGACGCCGTTCATGCATTGGCAGACGTACCCGCTGGTGGACACGACGAGGGCGCGCTACGAGGATACGTTTGAACGATTTACGACGGGGACGCCGGCGAAATATTTCGGAACAGAACGTCTGCGCGACCTCTACGAGAAAGGAATTCGAATATTTAGTAAAGGTTCGTACGGTATGGGGTTGTGTGAGCGCGTGAACGCGCCGTGCGTGTACTTGACGGTGCTGAGAGATCCCGTCAAACAATTCATCAGTCATTACAAGTACTCGTGCCTCGCCGGGGCGGAGAATCGACGCTTGTGGAACGACGAGATGAAGGCGAAGGGTGCGTGCGATTTAGGAATTTTAGAGTGGTACGACTATTTGGGTGGGGACAATTGGCTCCACCTGCTCGCGCCGGGGAAGAGCGACAACAAGGACGCGCAAGTGAGCGCCGCCATAAAGAATTTGGACGCCCCGTGCTTTCGATACCTCTTGTTGGATGCACTCAACGACGGCGTCGAAAAGTTGAAGAAGTTACCGGATTTCAGACATCTGGACATTGATGTGCTCGATGAACGCGCGAACAAGAACGCGTCTCCCGGGCTCGGCGCGAGAGAGTCGGAGCAGTTGCTCAAGTACACCAATGATGAAAACGTCATGCGGGAACTCCAACAACGTTTGAAACGTCCGCTCGCCGTGTACGCGCACGCGGTTCGACAATACGAAGATCAATGGGCGAGATCGCTGTTTTCGTGTTGACGGTACATGTACATTAGTTTTTGCTTAGCGCACTAGTTTGCAGTTTGCGTCACACCCACGCTCCCGGCTTTTCCCACCGCCCCGCCACGCCGTCCGGTCGCTCGAACACCAACCCTCGCGTGTCCACCCCCGCCTCTTCCTCGAACGCCGTCGCCTCTCGTTCTAACGCCTCCATCACCTCCGTCCCCACCGCGCACCGCAGCCCCTTTTTCACCGATTTATTCTTCTTGGCGCGCGCCACGCACGCGCGACTCTTGCACACGTACGCGCTCCGTCCGTGCGCCCCGTCGTCAATCACCACCCGCGTCGTCTTCTCTTCTCGCACACGAACCACTCGAAACATCTCCTCTCTCGCGCGCATATTTTCGCATCCCACGCACGTGCGCACGCGTCGTCGTCGCATCTCCGCCTTGGTCCACCCTTGACGCGCCTTGGGTCGATGACACGCGCGGTCTCGCGCGCGCACGCGAGGTTTCGCCGCGTCTCTCTTTCGCTGCGTTCGCGCCGCGCGCGAGACGGCGTCGTGATACACATCCAGAATCGATCGAAACCCGTATTCTCGCTCGATGACGTCGACGCGCGCGACGATGTCGTCCCGCGCGTCGACGCGCCCGTCCGCCGCCGCCGCCGCCGCCTCGCGCGCGTGGCGAGCCAACGCCGCGGCGGCCGCGAACGAACCGTCCGCGGCGCGCGATTCCGCGAGACCGAGGAGCGCGCGCGGACCACCGCACGCGTCGGCGATGGCGGTGGAGACCTCGCGCTCGGCGGCGACGACGAGGCGCGACGAGCGGCGCGCGCGGGACCGCGAGAATGATGACGTCCCGGACGTCGACGCGCGCGAGAGACGCGACGGACGCGCGCGGGGGGACGACGCGCGCGAGGACGACGTCACTCGCGAGGGTTGTGAGGCGCCGTGCGCGCGCGCGGGCGTCGTGGACATCGGTACGC
>Ga0208410_1001497_pt1 | contig 12076 bp, 13 predicted proteins | sample ETN02SmetaG_3_FD_185787 | JGI IMG/M metagenome (GOLD analysis project Ga0208410, IMG submission 185787) | Marine microbial and viral communities from oxygen minimum zone, Eastern Pacific Ocean - ETNP2014F10-02SV257 (SPAdes) (version 2) | ecosystem: Environmental > Aquatic > Marine > Oceanic ... | reverse complement strand
CTTGTTTTAAAATAGAACTTACATCAATTGTATAGTTTGTATTCTCTTCAATAAGTTTTGATGTTGCTCCAACTATTTTTGTTATAATTGAATACATTTCAAATCCGTGTTTTGCGTGCACTATCTCATCGCCATCTTTACAAAATGCTAAAGCAGCAAAAAGTAATGTTTCATCTGACCCACATCCAAGAATTATTCTATTGGCATCTAGATTATGAGTAATTGCAATTTTTTCTCTAAGCTCAATTCCATCTATACTTGGATAACGATGTGAGTTGAGAAGAGTTTTAGATTTATTTATATAATCTAATACCTTAGGGGATGGACCATATGAGTTTTCATTAGAAGATAATTTGATAATATTATCTTTACCCATTACTGAAGATTTTCCACCTTTGTAAATATTTATGCTATTTATAGATCTCTTCGTAGTTATTAGTGAGGTATTGTCTTCTTGTAATTTTGTTGAAGCTTGAAATATCTCTCGCCAAATTCTAACTATAGAGTCCTTAGAATATTTTGTTTTTGAATTTTGTAATAATCTATCAAGTACTTTCTGCTCTCTTTGAACATCTACTATATCAGTCTTTGATTTCTTTTGTTCACCGATTTCTGTAACAATTTCAGCTCTTTGCTTAAGTAGATCCAATATTTTATCATCTAGTGAGTTAATATCGACTCTTAATGTGTCTAGTTTTTTATTATCCATATTGTGAGGGTGTCTTTACAAACTATAAGGCAATAAATCAAAATAAACAGTAATTTCTTGATCAAAATTAACAAATATTGACAAAAAACTTATATAAATTAAATACCCTTTAACACCGATTTGTAACTGCTTGCGGGTGTGTATCTGAACAGCTAAAGCGTGATACTTTCCGTAACCAGTAAAATATCAAATCGGTTAAAAGATTATGACTGATATTGAAATAAAAAAAGATAAAGAACTTGAATGCAGCATTGCAGAATTTACGAATGCCAATTTTGAACTTGCATCAGGGTCGGTACTAGAAAGTTTTAAAATAGCTTTTAAAACATTTGGGGCGCTTAATAATAATAAATCAAATGCTATTTTAATTTGTCATGCGTTAACAGGTGACCAATATGTTTCTGGGCATAATCCAATTACTGAAAGAGATGGTTGGTGGTCAAGAATGGTGGGCCCTGACAAACCTATTGATACAAATAAATTTTTTGTAATTTGTTCAAATGTACTCGGAGGGTGCTCTGGCTCCACTGGTCCAAAACAAAAAAAAGATAATGAAGATATTATTTATGGTGGAAATTTTCCATCTATTACTATTAAAGATATGGTTAGTGCTCAAGTAAAACTAATTGATGCATTAAAAATAGATAAATTATTTAGTGTAGTTGGTGGATCAATGGGAGCAATGCAAGCTTTACAATGGTCAACTGATTTTCCAAATAGAATACAAACCATTATTCATATTGCAGGTGCTCTTAAACATTCTGCACAAAATATTGCTTTTCATGAAGTTGGCAGACAAGCAATAATGAATGACCCTAACTGGCATAAAGGTAATTATAGTGAAAAAGATTCTATTCCAGAAAGAGGATTGTCGGTTGCAAGAATGATCGCACACATTACATACTTATCAGAGGACGCAATGCATAGAAAATTTGGAAGAAAACTTCAATCAAGAGATATTATATCGTTTGGCTTTGACGCAGATTTTCAAATTGAAAGCTATTTACGTTATCAAGGTAGATCTTTTGTTGAGAGATTTGATGCAAATTCATATTTATATCTTACTAGAGCTATGGATTATTTTGATCATTCTGAGACATATCGCAAAACATTAGAATTTATTAATAGTCAAAATGATAACATTAAGTATCTTATTATATCGTTCACATCTGATTGGTTATTTCCTACAAGAGAAAATAAAGAAATAGTTGAAACATTAAATAGCTTATCACGCAATGTTAGTTTTCTTGAAATAGAGACTGATAAAGGTCATGATAGTTTTCTATTAGACGAACCTGATCTTGATATTGCAATGAAAGGTTTTTTAGAGAGCAATTATGGAAAAACAAATGAATAATATTCAAAGCATAAGGAAAGATTGGGATTTAATAGAATCTTTAATTAACGAGAGAGCAAGGGTTTTAGATGTAGGTTGCGGTGAGGGAGATCTCATTCAGCAACTTGAGAAAAATTTGCAAGCAAATGTTCATGGGGTTGAAAAAGATCAAGGTATGGCCTTAAAGGGAATTGCTAAGGGATTAAATATTACGCATGGTGATGCAGAAAAAGACTTATTTCAGTATTCAAATCAAAGTTTTGATTATGTTATTCTTAGTCAAACTTTACAAGCAATGATTGAGCCAAAAAAAATATTAACAGAGTTACTAAGGGTTGGATCTAAAGCAATTGTCTCTTTTCCTAATTTTGGACATTGGAAAATTAGATTACAGTTATTATTACTTGGTAAAATGCCGATAACAGAAGGTCTTCCCTATTCATGGTATGATACTCCTAACATTCATTTTTTTACCTTAAAAGATTTTGAAAATTTATGTAAAGATATGAATATAGTTATAGAGAGCAGCATAGGTCTTACTAGTAAAGGTAAACAGTTTTCACTTAATAACACATTACTGCCTTCAAATATCATAACTCATGAAGCAATTTTTTTACTTAGTTATAAAAACTTTGAGCCTATAAAAATAAAAACAACAAATAAAATGTTTGCAAAAAACTCTGCTATTATTAATTAATGACTATATCTGTAGAAATAATTAATCAACTTAATGATAATTACTCCTACTTGATTTCTAGCAATGAGAATAATTCAGGTATAATTATAGATCCCGCAGAATCAAACAAAATATTGGACGTATTAAAAAAAAAGCAACTTAATCTTAATTATATTTTTATTACTCATCATCATAGTGATCATACATCTGGAGTAGCTGGTTTAGTTAAAGCATATCCCGAAGTAAAAGTATTTTCACCTTCAAAATTAAATTCCATTTCAGTTAATTTAATTTCTGATGGCAATACGATTACAACAAACTTAAATGAGTTTGAAGTTATACATACTCCTGGACATACTCTAGATCATATTATTTTGTGTGATCAAAAAAATAATTTAATATTTGTTGGAGATGTTCTTTTTCGATTAGGCTGCGGGCGAGTATTTGAAGGAACTTTAGAACAAATGCACAACTCACTAACAAAGCTTTTAAATTTATCAGATAAGATGTTGGTTTATTGTGGCCATGAATATACTTTAAATAATATAAAATTTTTAGAACACATATTTAAAAAAAATAAAATTTTAGAAAGCGCAAAAAAGAATATTATTTCTGACCTGAGCTTAAATAAAAGATCTATTCCTTTTCATTTAGGGGACGAAAAAAAATACAATCCTTTTTTAAATCAGAATTGTGAAATGGCATTAGAATTAAGAAGTGAAAATAATTATTCTGATTTTGAGTTTTTTAGATATCTAAGAGAAGAAAAAGACAGTTTTTAGCTATTTTTTTGCAAAAAAAGCCTAATTCTCAGTATTTTTATTTGACTATTAAAGACCTTAGATATAAACGCCCATCAATCGAAAGAACTTATGTTAGCAGTATTTAAAACAGGTGGAAAACAATATTCTGTGAAAGCAGGACAAATCCTAAAAGTTGAAAAACTAGAGGGTAAAAAAGGAGATAGTATCTCTTTTAAAGATGTTCTTGCTGTTTCAGAAAGTTCACAAAATACTATTGGTTCACCTTTAGTAGAAGGTGCGGTTGTTGAAGCTAAAATTTTAGATCAGATTAGAGATAAAAAGATAATTGTCTTTAAAAAAAGAAAAAGACAAAATTATCGTTCAACTCAAGGTCATAGACAATATTTAACTGTATTAAAAATTGAAACTATTTCAATGGGTGGAAAAAAATCTCAATCTGAAAAAAAAGAAACAAAAACTAGCACCCCTGTAAAAAAAGCTGCTCCAAAGAAAAAAGCTGTTCCAAAGAAAAAAGCAGTATCAAAAAAAACTGCTGTAAAAAAAACAGTGAAGAAAAAAACTACAACACCAAAGGAAGATAAATAATGGCTACAAAAAAAGCAGGTGGTAGTTCACGTAACGGTCGCGACTCGGCAGGTCGTCGTTTAGGTGTGAAAAAATTTGGTGGTGAAAAAGTTATTTCAGGTAATATCATTGTTCGTCAAAGAGGAACAAAATTCCATCCTGGTGATAATGTAGGTATTGGCAAAGATCATACTATTTTCGCTACAAGTGAAGGCAAAGTCGCATTTAAAAAGACACGAGTTAGAACATACGTTTCTGTAGTACCCGCATAATTAATAGAATACTAATTTCTATTCTTTCTCATGAAATTTCTTGATCAAGCTAAGATATATGTTGCATCCGGCAAGGGAGGTAAGGGATGTGTTAGTTTTAGAAGAGAAAAATATATAGAATATGGAGGTCCTAATGGAGGAGATGGCGGCAGAGGTGGTGACATTGTTTTCATTACTGATCAAAATTTAAATACTCTTATCGACTTTCGCTATCAACAACATTTCAAAGCTATGAAAGGTCAAGATGGCATGGGGAAAAATAAAACAGGTGCTAGTGGTGATGATATTGTAATTAAAGTACCACCAGGTACAGAAATTCACAATGAAGATAAATCTGTATTACTTGTAGAGTTATTAGAAAATAATCAAAAACATGTATTCCTTAAGGGAGGAAAAGGAGGGCTTGGTAATTCTCATTTTAAATCTTCAACTAATCAAGCTCCAAGACAATTTACAAATGGAGAAGCTCTAGAAGAGCAATGGATATGGCTATCTCTTAAACTTTTTGCTGACGTAGGAATAATTGGATTACCTAATGCAGGTAAATCAACTTTTTTATCAAAAATTTCTAATGCCCAACCTAAAGTTGCTGATTATCCATTTACCACACTGCATCCTGTTCTTGGTGTAATTAAACAATTTGATAAAGAAATTGTACTGGCAGATATCCCAGGCCTAATAGAGGGTGCCCATGAAGGAAAAGGTCTTGGTGATAAATTTTTAGCACACATAGAGCGATGCAAAATTCTTCTTCATTTAGTTGATAGCTCTGATCCTAATTGGAAAGAAAATTATTATGTTATAAGGAAAGAATTAGAAAAATATGGACAAAATCTATCACAAAAAGAAGAAGTGGTTGCTCTTAGCAAACAAGATCTTAATCCAGAAATGACAAATAAAGTAATCAATGAAATGACAAAACTTAATACAAATAAAAAATTCTCAATATCCAGTTTTAATAATAATGGAGTTGAGGATCTGACTACTTATTTATTTGAAAAATGTGAAATAGAAGATGATCAATAAATATAAAAAAATTGTTATTAAAATTGGATCATCGTCAATTGTAAACCCAAAGACAAAAAAAATTAATACAAAATGGATGAAAAAACTTTGTGAGGATATAAAAAAATTTCATAAAGAAAAAAATATTATTATTGTTTGCTCAGGGGCTATTGCGCTTGGCTCAACTTTGATAAAAAATAAAAATTTAAGAAAATTAGAAGATAAACAAGCCGCTGCTTCTGTTGGTCAAATAGAATTAGCGCATCAATGGAAACAACATTTAAAAATGCATAAAATAGATATTGCTCAAATTCTTATAACACTTGAGGATAGTGAAGTTAGAAGAAGATACCTCAATGCCAGAAAAACAATTAATACTCTTTTAGAAAACAAAGTTATTCCGGTGATTAATGAAAATGATACTGTTGCTACTGAAGAAATTAGATATGGAGATAATGATAGATTAGCAGCAAGAGTTGCCCAAATGATTGATGCTGATTTACTGGTTTTACTAAGTGATGTTGATGGATTATACGATCAAAATCCTAATAAAAATAAAGATGCAAAAAAAATTAATGAAATTTTTAAAATAAATAAAAAAATAGAGCAAATGGCCAATACTCAAACATCTAGTTTAGGTAGTGGTGGAATGATAACCAAGATTGCAGCAGCAAAAATCTGTATGAATAACGGATGCGATACCATCATAACACATTATGAAAAAGATTATCCTCTATCTTCTATTTCACAAAGTAATTCTTCGATATTTTTTGCAAATAAAAACCCTTCTTCATCTAGAAAACAATGGTTACTAAACCACTTGCACTCTTCAGGCTTTATTAGAATTGATGAAGGAGCTTCAAAAGCTGTAAAAAATAATAAAAGTCTTTTGCCTGCAGGTGTTGTAGAAGTTGGGGGGAATTTTAATAGAGGAGATGTAATTAGTGTTTATTTTACAAAGAAGGAGAAGATTGCCATTGGTATATCTGCTTATGATATTAATGAAGCTAAAAAAATTATAGGGAAAAAAAGTAAAGAAATTCCCAACATCTTAGGGTATGAAGGAAGAGATGAAATCATCCATAAAGATGATTTGGTGAAAATTATTTGATGAATATTTTTAAAACAATTAATGAATTAGGTAAAAAAGCCAAAGATGCATCTATTAAAATTAGAGTATTACAAAAAGAAGTAAAAATGGCAGCTTATCAATGCTTAGAAAAAAATATTGAAAAGAATGCAGAACAAATATTAAGTGCAAATAAATTAGATATTGAAAATGCTTTTGCAAACGATTTATCGAAACCTCTAATCAATCGATTAAAAGTTAGTGAAGAATCGATAACAAGTATAATTAAAAGTATATCTGAAATAAAAAATCAACCAGATCCAATTGGAACAGTCTTAGAAAACTGGGAACAACCAAACGGACTTAAATTTTCAAAAATATCAGTTCCTCTGGGTGTATTAGGAGTGATTTATGAATCAAGACCAAATGTAACAGTAGATGCATCTTGTCTTGCATTGAAATCTAATAATGCGTTAATTCTAAGAGGTGGGAGTGATAGCTATCACACCTCAACACAATTAGTGAGTATCATAACGGAGTCTTTTATAGAGGCTAATCTGCCAGAAAATATAATTCAAATGATACCAACAACTGATAGAGAGGCTGTTGATCACCTATTAGAGATGAAAGACTATGTTAATGTTATAATTCCTAGAGGAGGAAAAAGTTTAATTAAAAAAATTAATGAAAAAAGTAAAATACCTGTAATTAAACACTTAGAAGGTTTGTGTCATGTGTATGTTGATAAAGAAGCTGACATTGAAATTGCTAAGAATATTATTTTTAATAGTAAATTAAGAAGACCAGAGATTTGTGGTGCAGCTGAAACATTATTAATAGACTCATCACTAAAAGAAAAAGCACTTGAATTAATAGAACCTATATTCAAAGCAGGATGTGTAATAAAGGGTGATGATTTTATCACAAGTTTAAATAAAAATTTTGAAAGAGCAAATGATGAAGACTGGTCTACTGAGTATTTAGATAAAATAATATCTGTAAAAATTGTTGATGGTGTAATGGGAGCTACTGATCATATAAATCGTTATTCTTCTAATCACACAGAATCTATAATTACAGAAAACGATCAAACATTTATGAACTTTTATAATAATATTGATAGCGCAATTATTCTTAAAAATGCCTCAACTCAATTTGCTGATGGTGGAGAATTTGGTTTTGGTGCAGAAATTGGAATATCTACAGATAAACTTCATGTTCGTGGACCAGTAGGAGCAAAACACCTAACAACATTTAAGTATATTGTTCATGGAAATGGACAAGCTAGACCATAAATGAAAAATATTGGTCTACTTGGAGGGTCATTCGATCCTCCACATAAAGGTCATCTATACATATCATTAGAAGCAAAGAAAATTTTGAAACTTGATGAAATATGGTGGCTTGTTACACCTCAAAATCCTCTAAAAATAAATAAGCCCGCTTCTTATTCTGAAAGATTAAGAAACTGTAAATCAATTATTAGAAACCAACCAATAAAAGTTAAAGAAATAGAAAAAAAAATAAATTCTAAATATTCCTATCAAACAATTAAATACATAAATAAGCATTATAAAAGTCTTAATTTTTTTTGGTTAATGGGAGCAGATAATTTAATTAATTTTCACAAGTGGCAAAATGCCCATAGAATATTTAATGAAATCCCTATTGTAGTATTTAGGAGATATGGATATAATGATAAAGCATTGAAGAGTAATATAGCAAATTTTTATAAGAATTTTAGAATTAACAGTAAAAATATAAGTGTAAATAGTTTTGATAACACACCCGCTTGGACAATTATCCAAAATAAAGAAATTAAAATATCTTCTACTGAAATTAGAAAACAACGAGAACAACTGAGGTATACAAATTAGTTCTTCATCATCATTAACCGATAAGATTTTTAGCATCTTAGATGATGCGAAAGCAGAAGATATAAAAATAATTGATTTAAGAAACAAATCTTCTGTTGCAGATTATTTTGTAATTTCAACATGTCGATCAAGTCGACACGCTGATGCAACAGCTGACGACCTAGCAAGAAAATTAAAAAAATTAGGATTTAAAAACCCTTCTCCTGAAGGAAGACCTAAGTGTGATTGGGTTATAGTTGATGCGGGGTCAGTTATTGTTCATTTATTTAAAAAAGAAATAAGAGAACTCTATAATTTAGAACAGTTATGGGAAGTAAACTTTGAATCTGAGAAAAGTAAACTAGCTAATTAGAAGGTAACATAAGGTGATAAAATGAAATTTTTTGTTAAATACTGTGCGGCTTTTTTAATATTTTTAGGTTCTTTCTCAGCACAAAGTGCCTCAAAAAATAAAGAAACATATGAATATCTTGATTTATTTGGACAAATCTTTGACAGAGTTAGGTCAGAATATGTTGAAGAAGTAACCGATCAAGAACTAATTGAAAAAGCAATCGATGGAATGTTAACGGGTCTTGATCCGCATTCGGGCTATATGAATGAAGAAGTATGGCAGGAAATGCAAATGGACACCCAAGGAAAATTTGGTGGGCTAGGAATAGAAATCACTATGGAAGAAGGGTTTGTAAAAGTTATCTCTCCTATAGAAGATAGTCCCGCATATGAAGCTGGAATATTAGCTGGGGACTTTATTATTCAAATTGATGATACTCCTGTTTTTGGTTTAACACTTAATGAAGCTGTAGAGTTAATGAGAGGTGAAAAAGGTCAACCTATAACTATAACAATTTCAAGAGATGGTACAGAGCCATTTGAAGTAAAAATAATAAGAGATATAATTAAAATTCAATCAGTAAAATCAGAAGTGTATGATGATATTGGGTATTTAAGAATAACCTCTTTTACTGAACAAACAGAAGATGGTTTATTAAAATCTATTAAAAAAATCCAAAAAGAAAATAAAAATATAAAAGGTTATGTTCTTGATGTTCGATCAAACCCTGGTGGGCTTTTAAGTCAAGCAGTAAAGGTATCGGATATATTTTTAACAAGAGGAGAAATAGTTTCAACTAGAGGAAGAGAAAAAAAAGATATTAGAAGATACAGAGCTAAAAATAAAGATCATACTAACGGTAAACCTATTGTTGTTCTTATAAATGGTGGATCAGCATCTGCATCAGAAATTGTAGCTGGAGCTCTTCAAGATCATCGACGTGCAATAATAGTAGGTACTCAATCTTTTGGCAAAGGTTCTGTTCAAACCATTATGCCTTTTCAGCGATCTAACGCTGAAAATGTATCTGGTATCAGATTAACCACTGCAAGATATTATACCCCTTCCGGTGAATCAATTCAGGGAAAAGGAATAAGTCCTGACATCATTGTTGAGCAAGGAGAATTTGAGTCTTATGATTTTAAAAGATATTCAGAGTCGGATCTAAAAGACTCATTAGATAAAGATGATGAAAATGCTAAAAATGATGATGCTGATGACACAGAATTAAGCGAAAAAGAAAAACGCTTAGCTAAAGATTATCAACTTCAAAGAGCGCTTGATTTATTAAAAGGATTAAGTATTTTTGAAGAGTCTTTTGAAGAATAATATGTCTGATAAATATCGAAGATGTGTTGGTATGATGATTTTAAATGCCAACAATGAAATACTTGTTGGAAGACGTCTTGATCATCCAAGTGGATATTGGCAAATGCCACAAGGCGGCATAGATGAAAATGAAAATCCTGAAGAAGCAGTTTGGCGAGAAATGATGGAAGAAATAGGCACTAATAATGCCGAGCTTTTTAAGATCTCAAATCAATGGGTTAAATATAATATACCTAAAGAGACTCTTGATAAATTGCCATGGGGAAAAATATGGATTGGACAGAAACAAAAATGGTTTATTTTTAAATTTTCAGGACAAGAGAGTGATATCAATGTTGAAACTGAAAACCCAGAATTTAGCGAATGGAAATGGATGAATTCAAGTAATTTAATAGAGAATGCCGTTCCTTTTAAACGCATAGTTTACAAAACTATTCTTGAGGAATTCTCAGATATATTTTAATTTACTTTTAATAAGACTTTAATTTTTTAGAAATATAACTACTATTTTTTGAAATGTTTAATCTTGAGATAAATGATTTAGATAAAAAAATATGGGATGAAGAACTGAACGATTTTGTTCCAGAAAAAGTGTATGATGTACATACTCATATTTATCAATGGCAATCAAATCTAGATAAAAATAAAAATACAGGTCCTTATAAATATCAGGGAGAAAATTTTCAAAATGTTTCCTTTGAATTATTAAATGACGTAGATAATAAAATAATGCCAGGAAGAGTTGTGGAGAGATTATCATTCCCCTTTCCTTATAATTATCCATGTGATTTTGATAATTCTAATCACTATGTAAGCTCACAAACAAACAATAATAAAGAGTCTGATAATTTAATCTTGATTAATCCTATGATGAGCAAAGAAGAAATTACAAAAAATTTACAATCATCACAAGCTGTAGGATTTAAACCATATAGAACGTATTCAAAAACTGGTGATATTACAAATTGTAGAATTACTGATTTTATGTCGGAAGAACATATAAAAATTGCTGATGAAAAAAGTTTGATCATTATGATGCATTTATCAAAAAAATATGGTGTTGCTGATGATGAGAATATAAATGATCTAATTTTTCTTAGTGAAAAATACCCTAATGTAAAATGGATATTAGCACACTGCGCAAGAAGTTACTCGGCTTGGGGAATAGAGAAAGCTGCTAAAAAATTAAGAGATTTAAAAAACATTTGGTATGATTGCTCAACAGTGTGTGAATCTGATGCTCTTGATGCTCTATATACTGGAGTTGGAGTGGATAGAGTTATGTATGGCTCTGATGATATGATTGGACCAATGCGAGGAAAGTACATCTCTTTTGGTATGGCATGGTCAAATATAAATGAGAATAACCATTCACTAAAATTAGATCACTGTGATTCAAGAATGACTTTTATTCGATATGAACAATTAAGAGCAATGAAAAGGGGTTCTAGGCAAATTGGTCTAACAGTAAAACAAAAAAATGCTTTGTTTTACGATACTGCAAAAAATTTAGTGAATAGTGTTAAGTCTTTAGATTAGATTTTTTGATAAAAATCAGAACTTAGAGCATCAATTTTTGCCTTTGCTATACTTAACTGCTCTTTAGTAGTATCTGGTTCTTGTCCTTCTAGTTCTTGAATTTCTTTTTCAATTGTAGCTTTGTCAAGTTCATTAATTTCATCAACGCTCTCTGCAAGCACAATACACTTTTCGGGATTAACCTCAGCAAAACCGCCAGATACAAAAAATGCTTTTAGTAAGTTTTTGTCTTCACCATAAACCATAACTCTTCCAGGTCTTAGTGATGACATAACTTTGCTGTGTCCAGGAAGAACGCCAAAATCGCCGTCCTTTCCTGGAACAATAATCATTCCTACTTCATCATTGAAGATGAGGTTTTCAGGTGAAACTAAATCAAAAGGGATTGTTGCCATTATGCTGCTTCAGCCTCTAATTTCTTAGCTTTTTCAATTGCTTCATCCATACCGCCAACCATATAGAAAGCTGCTTCAGGCATATGATCATATTCACCTTTAACAAGTCCATCAAAACTTTTGATTGTGTCTTCAAGATCAACATACTTTCCTGGAGATCCAGTAAAGATTTCTGCAACAAAGAAAGGCTGACTTAAAAACTTCTCA
>Ga0208410_1001496_pt1 | contig 12077 bp, 11 predicted proteins | sample ETN02SmetaG_3_FD_185787 | JGI IMG/M metagenome (GOLD analysis project Ga0208410, IMG submission 185787) | Marine microbial and viral communities from oxygen minimum zone, Eastern Pacific Ocean - ETNP2014F10-02SV257 (SPAdes) (version 2) | ecosystem: Environmental > Aquatic > Marine > Oceanic ... | reverse complement strand
TTTTCCCATCATACTCCATCCCAGGAAATGTTCGAGGCCTTGCACCAGTTGCGATTATTATTTTATCTGCCTCAATAGTTTCTGTCTTATTACCTTTTTCTACCTTAATCCTATTTTTTGAAACAAGACAACCGGTTCCTTTGATATGTTTGACCTTATTCTTTTTCATTAAAAATTCAATCCCCTTACTCAAACCAACAGAGACATCGCGACTACGTTTGACATTCCTCTTAAAGTCAACTTTGACCTTTTGGACGTCTATGCCATACTTATCAGCATGTTTGATAAGATTGTATACCTCGGCATTTTTAATAAGCGCTTTGGTAGGTATGCAACCCCAATTCAAGCATACGCCACCAAGTTTTTCTTTGTCTATGATGCAAACTTCTTGACCTAATTGAGAACCACGGATTGCGGCGACATATCCTCCAGGCCCTCCCCCCAATACAGCAAGGTCATATCGAGACATCAATCTGACCGTCTATTTATAATTGATAAGAATTCTGAACGAGTTTCTGCTGAGGTTCTAAACTTTCCATGCATCGCACTGGTTGAAGTATAACTATTTTGTTTTTCCACGCCACGCATTTGCATGCACATATGCTGGCCTTCCATGACAACAGCAACACCTTTAGGATCAAGTACGTTATTGACCGCATCTGCGATCTGGCTCGTCAGGCGCTCTTGGACCTGTAGCCTTCTTGCATACATATCTATGATTCTTGGTATCTTGGATAGTCCGATTACCTTACCATTAGGTATATATCCAACATGTGCTTTGCCAAAAAATGGTATAAGGTGATGCTCACATAATGAGAAAAATTCTATATCTCTAACGATCACCATATCCTTAGCATCCTCATTGAAAACTGCATTGTTGACTAATTTATTTATATCTTGATTATACCCGCGTGAAAAAAAGTCCCACGCTTTGGCCACTCTCTCAGGGGTCTTTATGAGCCCCTCTCTATCTGCATTCTCACCAATCTCTTCTAGAAGAGACCTTGTCAATTTCTCTATGTTCTTTGTTTCTTTCATTAAATAATCACACCTCTGCTTCTGCTATGTCAATCTTCCCTTTTAGCAAATATATGGCACCATAAATTATTGGAGTATCAATAAATGCCATTAGCATCTTGAACAACCAACCATCGATGATCGCTGATTTAATTTGGTCTACCTCCCAGACACCAACAAACAATATGCATATCACCAAAGTGGTATCAACAAGCTGAGAGGCAATAGTAGATCCATTATTTCTCAACCAGAGGTGCTTTCCATTAGTTAACTTTTTCCAAAAATGAAATATCCTCACATCTATGAATTGTGCAAATAAATATGCGACCATTGATGCTGCTATCAATCTCCAAGCATTTTGGAACACCGAATTGTAGGTTAAATCATTTACAATAGAACTTGGAATAGCCTCAAATTGGGAACCAAGCCATAAAAACAAAAGGACAAACATAGAAGCCACAAATCCAGAAAAAACAACGAGATTCGCCTTTCTTTGTCCGTACAATTCAGATATGAGGTCTGTGACCAAGAATGTCAACGGATAAGGTAGAATTCCAGCAGACACAATAAAAACCTTAAATCCAAGATCGACTGTTACAAATTTATTTGCAATTAGATTACATGTTACCAAAGAGGCTATGAATATTCCAGACAGGATAATATAGAATTGGTCTTTAAACTTCATGATTTGTCCGGTCCATAATAATCAGTGTGTATGGTGTGAGTTTCAACAAGCCTAATTTTATATAGTTTAGCCTCTTTAAAGTCTTTTTCAATTTGCTCCCAAATCCATATTACAAGCATTTCAGAGGAAGGTTGTTTACCTTTGAACCATTCAATATCTTGTTCTATCTGTGAATGGTCTAAGATCTTCACAACATTTGATTTAACAACTCGATTTAAATTCGTTAAATCGACTAACCAACCAGTATCAGGATTGACAGGTCCAGTGACTGAGACCTCTAAAATATAATTGTGTCCATGATTGTTATAATCCTTTCCAAAAACTTCAATATTTTTTTCTCTGGTCCAATAATCATTACCATACTTATGCGATGCACAAAAATGATATTTTTTAGTTAATATGGGATTACTCATTTATTAGTTATAAATATTTTTAGTTTATTTATTTATCGAGTCCTTTCTTAAATAAGCCAAGGAATAAGATTTGGTTACCCTAGGCTAAATGATGCAAGGAACCATTATTTATCACATCTAATTTAGTTAAATGTTAGTGTGCAATTAAAACCAACATCCAAAAAACTTACCCCCTAAACAAAATTTGATTAAACTATAATTAAAGAAACTAATTTGCCTACCAAACTTTATGTATTTATATCAATATAAACTTAAAATCAAAAATGAAGAGAATAGAAAAAGCAAAGAAAATAGGTTCCATACTTGATGACCTGTATCCTGAAACTCCTATCCCCCTAGACCATCATAGCTCTTACACATTGATCGTTGCGGTCATGCTATCTGCGCAAACCACTGATAAGAAAGTAAATCAAGTAACTCCAGAACTATTCAAACATGCAGACACACCTCAATTAATGGCCAATCTAGGATTGGAAAAAATAAGAGATATCATCAAAGAAATTGGTTTAGCACCTACAAAAGCAAAAAACTTGAAAAAAATGGCTAACCAATTAATTGATTCTGGTGGAATGCGCCCAGATTGGAAATTTCTTGAAAGTTTGGCTGGAGTCGGTCACAAAACAGCCAGCGTTGTCATGTCCCAATGGTATGGATTCCCTGCATTTCCAATTGATACTCATATCCATAGACTATCGGCAAGATGGGGATTATCAAAAGCAAAGAATGTGGAAATGACAGAACGTGATCTGAAAAAGTTGTGGCCAGAGGATCAGTGGAATAAGAGGCATCTACAAATTATTTTTTTTGGTCGTGAACATTGTCCCGCTAGAGGGCATGATCTCAAGACTTGTATGATATGCAATTGGGCTGCATCAAAAAAAAGAATCAAACAAGAAATGGTCTGACCATTTAATAAAACTAAAAATCTTATTTATTGCATAAACAGATAAGTACCCAATCCACTAATTATCCGTATCAATTAATTCAGTAATAAGAGTTGGTATATTTTTCACTAGACTTGCTCTAGTGATAATGACATCACAACCAGAAGAACGAAATTTAGAGGCCTCTCTATTATTTATACTCCCCATGCTTCCAATGACTTTTAGACCTTTCCTTTTTAACTCTGAAACGAGTCCCACAGAAGAAAATACTTTTTCGTCAAGGTCTACGATTGCCATTTTTGCGTGCTCACTAAATGAGTCTGGGTCACTATTCTCATCAGTAAACTCAATCTGACGATCAAGGTCAATGCAAGCAGAAGACAACTTAGAACCAAGCTCAAAATCTTTCACAAATAGAATCACTTCAATCATGCTTCTTCCAAGTTTGGTACAAGATTCCAATCAAAATCAATTGTTTTTTCACACTCATCATATGCAACTCTGACTACTTCCATCTCTCTTAATAATGTTCTCATAATTACTTTTCGGTGGACTCCCTGAAAAAGTTGAAACTTTTCCTTAGATTTATTGAGCAAACTTTTCGCACCATTCATATTCCCATTCCCTAGATGCACAAAACTTACCGATAGTTGAATGAGTCCTTGAACAAATTTTCTGTCTACAAGATAATAATCAGACCACAGATCCTCCCAAGACTCATGTGCCTCAAAAAAATCACCAGATCTATAATGAGAAAGTCCTTCCTGAAATAATTTGTCTTTTATCTCTTCCTCAGTCACTTATCCATACCTTGTCTTTCATTTTAAAATGTTTTCTATCTTGCTGTACAGTGCATGCCTGTATGGTAGGGTCATGTTCAAAAAACAATATCCACTCCTCATGCTCCATTTGCGGTAATAGTCTTTGTTTCTCTTCCGTCGTCAAAACAGGTTGAACATCATATGCCATGACCCATGCTATTGGGATGTGTGCTACCGTTGGAAAAATATCTGCTCCATAAAATAATTTTCTTGAACCATCTGAGATAACCGGATGTAGTAGTCCTGGTGTATGGCCATAAGTCAAATAAGTCTCAATACCCTCAATAAATGATTCTTTCCCATCAACAATCTCTATCATTTGGTTCTCTGCTAGAACCTTCCAGTCTTGTTCCATGAAACTTCCGGCATCCTTTTGACTTGGGTGATTGGCAAGCTTCCAATTTTCCTCTGTCATCCAGTATTTTGCATTAGGGAAAGTTGGAATTATCTTCCCTGATTCTATCTTTGTATTGCCACCGATGTGATCAAAATGAAGATGGGTACAAATGACATCGGTGATATCCTCAGCAGAGAATTTGTATTTACCAAGAGATTTTTCTATACTGTATCTATCCGTATTTATGTTATATATGTTTTTATATTTTTCTTCCCACTTCGTGCCATTGCCAGTATCAATGAGAATCTTTCTTTCCTCACTTACAAGAAGAAGTGAACGAGTAACCATACTGATACGATTAAGGTCATCTGAAGGTGCTTGCTTCTCCCACAACGGCTTTGGTATTATACCAAACATAGCACCACCATCTAAACCAAATTCAGATGTTTCTATGCTATAGAGTTTATAATCACCAATCTTCATGGTGATACCAAATGATTATACCTTGAGCCAATATATGGAATTTCTTGCATATTAATAATCTTCGAAATGGAACGCACTGACTCTAAAGTTACTAAGTCTAACGCTTTTTCTTTTTGTGTTCTTTCCTTATTGATTATCCTATGAGCCAGAATGGTAAAAGATTGATCTTCTAGATCTTTTAAAAAATGGTCATCAGTCAATTCAATCTTGGAATTCCCATTTAGATCTATCTTGCTTAACCAGTAACTTAGTTCTCTTTTATATCCCCTACTCCTGACATATTCCCCATTCCATATATTTTCAATAGCCGAATAATAAACAATATCTCCATTTTGAATAACGTTTTGTCTGATCGCATCTGGGGTAATATCCTTAGCAGCATGCACATTTTCAAGGCCATTTGATCTTATTTGTTCAAAGACACATTTTATAAACGTCCAATTCTCATTCTTACTTTCTTGAAATTGATAACTCCTTAAAAGATGATAAATAAAAATCGCATGCTTTGGAGCACTCTGCAAAGCAAGCTCTGTGAGAGTATCTAATGTGGCTCTCGACCTATCTGAGGCCAAGAATATTTTTGACATTATTTTCTCTGCAATTTCCCAATTACTCTTTTGACAGGCGTCCTCTAATTCACCTACAAATACAGTCTCACTCAAACTATTTTTTGCAACCTCATCTAAATGATCCTGATCATTATTCCTAAAATCAAAATCTGAAAGATAATCGATCGCAAATCTCATTAGCGGGATCGAAGGATTTTCTCTATCATCACCAATAAAATTTTTTATGGAGTTTATCACGCATATGGGATGTAATATCAATTTACCAGAGTAAATAACAGAGGCACTTGCCAAGATCATTTCATGAATAACGCCTATCAATGATTGGCCAACTAATTTAGATGAAATGATATCATGGCAGGCCTGCTTATCTTTATTGATCAAGGCAGATCTAAGATTCTGGCCAGCCATTTTTTATTTATTTTTTCTTTTTATTTGTTGGCCCTAGATACATAAATAATTGAGCAGATAGTCCAGTACCTTTTGAGAATTGAGTGGGCCAACCATTATCAGGATTCTTATGTGGAAAATCTGGATTCCCTACCTCAAACCCGGCTCTAAAATCATGAAAATACCCAACTTCAAATCCCCATCTTGAACCAAATCTTCTACCTAAAAGAGGGCCAAACCTAATACTTTTATCATTCCCTGGCCCAGGATTCTCATAACTCCCATCTGGTACTATCATTACCCTAAATCCAGTCCATCCTATATTAAACGGACTTGCCTTACCATCTCTAAGACCACCCTTAAACATATAATAGGTAAGGTCAAAACTTGAATTTGGCGAGAAACTATACGCAAGGTTAAGAACCTCCCACCTTCTATCTCTTTTTTTCAGTATACGATTAATATCTACTCCAGTACCTGAAAATGGAATGCCCAGCTTAAAGCCAATATCCGTATACCTATTCAGACCATGCCTCCACCAAATCACAGGGATAACATTCTCTGCAGAGAATGTAAACCCGGTATTTGTCTCACCCTTAACTGGTATCTGTGGTAGAACTGGAGGATGGGAGGAGCATCCCACACCATAAAGAATCAAAATAATAAAAAGAAGGCTAAGGTTCTGATTTATCATATCTGCAATAAAAATACAGAAATCTCTGAGAGATTAAAACCTAAAATGAAAAACTTATTTCAAATATATCATTTTACGGCTGAATACTGCTGGAGGGACCTCATTGACCTGAGCAACGAGTGTAATGAAATATATTCCCGTCGATCGCCCATCACCATTCCAAAGATAATTATACATGCCAGTATTCTTGTATTCCTCATCTATCAATTTATCATGTATTCTACCGGTAGCATCGGTTATGTAAAGATTAACAATTGCATCCTCAAGAAGATTGAATGATATCTTTGTCTGACCATTAAATGGATTTGGATAATTTTGATAAAGCACAAATAACTCAGGTACGAATTCCTGATTATCATCGACTTTATTTGGTTCGTTTGACAATCCCAATGTTTGAGAATCTGAATAATGCCAAGCCCCACCATTAGGCATTCTACTAACTGCAAATGGGAGCGTATCTAAAACAATGTATTCTAAAGTAGTGGATACATCTTCAACTAATTTCTGTAATTTGATTGTTGTTGGTAAGTTAATCTCACCATCTAAAGTAAATGAAGAATCGATATACTGGATATCAAAGTCTAACGAATTATACACAATCCATAGACTAGCATTATTGTTGTAAATAGCATATGTTTCACCAATATCTTGCCTGCCCATCAATTCTAGGCCAACTTTTTTTGTATAAGGGTTCCAGGTCAATTCATTGATATTCAATGTTGACTCCCTTACATCAACTCTGATCATATCTTTCGAATTAGAATCCATTGGAATGATGTCACCCTCAATTGTGAAGATTATTGAATCATCTATGAACAAGGGACAATTTTGAATGAAAACATCACCCATCATAAGATCAATATAATCCCAAGTGTCTGGAATTTGAACCGATATAAAATTTGAAACCATATCATACTGACCACTAATATTGATAAACTCCTCTCCTGATATTAAATAGATATCGTCATCTTGGATTTGTTCAGGATGGAATAAATATATTTCCAATATTCTCCCATCATCAATAGGCCTACATCCTACAATTCTTACAGGTGCTATCATATCATAAAAATCAAGAGCATCGATGTATTGATTATTTAATAACTCCCACTCATTCCGGATGTCCATTATTGATTTATCTACAATGTCCTCCCAATTAGATGGGTCTATATATAAATGATTTCTATAAACTTCACCATATGCAATAATATCTTCAATGAGTTCATCATCATTTATGACCTGATTTATAAAAGAGATCGCTGGCCGAATTCCCTCTAACTCTTCTAAAGGGAATATCTCAATCCATTTATGATTTGATCTTATATCTAGACTCAAAAGGTGAAGAACCGGTCTTAGATCCTGATATGGATAAATATTTCTTAACTCTAGATCAAGATGCTCAATAATCAAATGATGAACGGATCTAATTGGATTATCAAAAATATCTGAAACATTAACTTGCTTACATGTCCCAAATGCTGGGGTTTCAGAACCACTATCGTAAATTTTTCCATTAATATCGATTACCTCGACCTTATAAAAGTATCGAGTGCCAGGGTTGCAGTTTAGATCAAGATATTGGAAAGTATTTCTAGGGACCGTAGATATTACTTCAAAGTTTTCTTGCCCAAATTCCTTTATGAAAACTCTGGTTTCATACACCACTATTGAATCAGCAATTGACCAAGATACAAGTATTGAACCTTGCCCATCATGCACTGCAATATCTATTGGACTAGCCAAGTCATAAGACTTAGAAGCATATCCTTTTTCCGAAGACCATAACAGACACGGTAAAAGAAACATAATTAATATTTTTTTAGTTAATTGAACCATAGATATAACTTTTAGGCGAGAACTAATTTGTAAGAAATTTACAATGAAGGCAAGAAATACATTTTACAAGAAAATCACTTAATATATGTGATTTTCCTATGAAAATGATTACCATTGAAACCAACTCTGATAAAAAATATTCCGCTTGAAACATTTTTTGGTTCCCACTGTAATTGCTGAACCTGGCCAATCGCCCAACTTTCATAGATGTTGGTAACAAGATTTCCATCATAGGATATGATATCTACTTTAAGTTCACAAGACCTTCCAATATCAACCTGAATGTTTACGGTAGGGTTAAATGGGTTCGGATAGGCTCTAATTAAGTTGTATTCATTTGGCTGGTAGTCTGGATTATTTGAACTAGCAGTAACCCCATAATTGATCGCACTCCCAGCGTTTAAAATACCATATCCATAAGAATTGTTAGCACTATCGGCCATTGAAGCAGTCATCATTATGGCATCTCTAACCTCCATTGCGCTCCACTCAGGTCTTGCTTGGATGATCAATGCTGCAGCTCCAGCAACCAAAGGGCATGCTAATGATGTTCCACTTAATCTAGAATAATTTGTGTTACTATTTGGATTGACACACCATGTCTGACTACCCATTGCACATACTTCAGGCTTTATTCGGCCATCATAAGTTGGACCATAGCTACTAAAACTCGCGATGGTACCATTTTCCGATACAGCACCTACTGAGATCACAGAATCTGCATCTGCTGGAGCAATGATATAATACCAGTCGCTGCTTCCTGAATTACCTGCCGCAGTAACACAAACCACACCCAAACCAACCGCAATATCAACTGCAATCGTAGTTACTGCCGTATTCCCATCCATATCTGAGTATTCGTACCAATCTAGATAGCCTAATGAGGTCGAAACTACATCTGCACCATTTTCCTCTCCCCACTCCAAGCCTACTACGTAGTTGTCTTCCTCTAATTGAATCTCTTGAGAAACGTCTTCTGTTTTTGCTAGAAGGAATTCAGAATCAAATGCAACCCCCATAAATTCACCAGATTCATTTCCTGCAATAGTAGATAGAACTGAAGTACCATGATGATCTTGCCCAACAGCATACTCGTCATCAGTTTCATTTGCAGTTTCTTGATCATCCTGTATCACATCCCATTGATATATTACATTAATATCTGTAAAAGCATTGTGAGTAAGATTAAATCCTGTATCCATCACCAGAATTCTTACTCCAGATCCAGTGTAACCCTGCTCATGTAATTCATTTACATTGATCTGCTCTATCTGTTCTAGCGCATTACCATAATCAAAGTCCCTTGAATGAGGACTAATATCAGGGTATTCGATGTTTGATCTTTTTTGATGTCCCACAACAGGTTTTATTTGTTTTATAAATGAGAATGCTGCTATTCTTTCAAGATCAGATAATGTACAAATAACAGATATTGCATTTAGCCAGCGACTCTCATTCTTGATCGTTATTCCAAGCGAAGATATTTGATCTATATAATTCTTTGATATAGTTAGATCATACCATAAATCGTTAGTGTGAATTCCATTTTTAGCTCTACGATCAATTGTTCTTTGATCTAGCACAATAGGCATCGAACCCTTTTTATCTGTAAAATAAAGCCAGGCCCTATAAGTGTCCCCTCTCTTTCCTATCTCCATTATTTCTTGCATATCATATTTTTCACAGAAAACAATGCTTTGAATAACCATTATAATTAGAATTAATCTCATTATTGAATACCTAAGATCACATTGGAAATGGCCACTAGATCCATGATATCTAAAACACCACTCCCATCCAAGTCGCAAAAGAATAACTGAGATGGCGATGGTTCACCCCCAAATAGTAAAACATCAGCGATTGCAAGTAAATCATATATATCTACTAAGGTATCTAAATTGTAATCACCCATCGTGCCTGTTGGAAAGCCTGATATTGATAGATCATCAATGGTAAATCCATCACCCTCAACAAGATTATCTGAGGTTTGAATAAAGCGAAACCCTAATATTTCTACACCATTTAACTGATCCAAAAAAATCAGCTCATTGACCCATTCATTTTGCACACCATCATATCCAGGTTCACCAAATGGTTGCGCAGGTTGGCCGGAACCAAGTTCTGTGTATCTACCAGCTAAGCTCACCCAACCCAAACCTTGAACATTTGCCTGAAACCTAACAAAATCCCAATTTGATTCAATATCCCATTTCGCCTTGAATTCAACTATGGGACTATTCAAATAACTAAGGTTAATGAACCTGTCTAGTTCAGCCATTGATTCTTGAGCTTCTTGATATTCACCCTCTGGACTATCTGATAATGCAAACTCTCCGGTAGCAGCATCGCTTGTTAGACCCCATTCCCCATCCAAGGACCAATTCACCAACTCATCCTCGAATCCTTCAAAAAAGATCACTTGCCTCTGGCCAATCACAAATTCAATAGTATCAACCCTAGTAAAACTACTTTCACAAGCTATCTCCACTATCACACCAGATGAGCTACCCAATGGTGCATTATCCATAACTTCGATTGAAATTGAAAAGTCATCAGAATCCCTAGCATCCATATCACTCATTGTAAATGATTCAATATCAAGTGATATGAAATCATTTAAGGCCTGGGTACTAATATCTATGTCCCCTTCGGAGTTACTCAAACCTCTGTTTTGGATGATAATATCTAGCTCCAAGGTCTCTCCTGGAATAATATCATCTTGTGACATTTCATATGAATGTATAACAATATCAGACCCTCCAACAAATGCAAATATCTTGTTTGGATGAACCTGATCCAAGCACAATTGGGTCACATCGCTTTCAGGTGGCCAAAATCCCTGAGGTGCTGAACCAACCTCAGGAACATAGGAAATGATATCTTGGTCTCCATAGGTCCAATCTACAGCATCACCATTTACTGTATATCCAATCGTTGATAACCCGGTACCAACTGGATATCCATTGTATCTTGCCATCTCATGTCCAATCTCAGTCAAAGTTGTGAGATCAGGCTCATCGGGCAATGAACCATCTCCCCAAGGATGAATATAGATATTAGAATAGGAATGATAGTGTAAAACATTATTAAATTGATGCTCAACGATAAAATCTCGTACAGCCTGAGTCTCAGGCTCAGAAAACTCTGATTCGCCCCTATAGGTAGCAGAACAAGGATTGGGTGATGAACCAGTATCATCTGCCCCCCAACCATATCCATAATTCCTATTTAGATCAACACCGCGATTACTTCCATTACCACAATTCGTATTTAAACGATTTTTCCGATGCATGCCACCACCATTTGGCTCAATTGACTCATTGTATACATAACCATCAGGATTTACAACTGGTATAAACCACATTTCACGATTATTTATCAAATATTCTAATTCTGGATCTGAACTGTGCTCTTCTGCTAACAATTGAACAAAATATATCAAGTTCATCATTCCTAGTGGTTCTCTTGAATGCGTTAGACCTGTGTAAAGTACCTCCGGCTCATCCTCGTCATCATTCGGATTATCTGAAACCTTGAAAGCCCATATATCACGACCCTCGATTGATTGTCCGATGACCACGCGCTCTGATATGATGTCAGGATACAATGAATGCAGTTCATCAAACCTTTCATTCAATTCATCCCAAGTATAATTGCCCTGCATTGAACCAAGAGGAAAATCACGGTTGATTGCTGGACGATTTCTCGCTTTATAATAAGATGTGAGATCATTAATCAAAATGTCAAGCTCAATGCCTCTTGCAATCAATTCAATGGTCTCATCCTCTCTAACAGTGAGATCTAAAAATATGCCCGGCTTACCACTAACATGATCTAGGGGTATACCTATTCTGCCTATGGTTGCAATTGTCTCTGGTGTTGGCTGATATACTCTGATCGATTGATAAACATTTTTCGAAAAGATCAAAGAATTCAATATGGCCAACACATAAA
>Ga0208410_1001495_pt1 | contig 12079 bp, 12 predicted proteins | sample ETN02SmetaG_3_FD_185787 | JGI IMG/M metagenome (GOLD analysis project Ga0208410, IMG submission 185787) | Marine microbial and viral communities from oxygen minimum zone, Eastern Pacific Ocean - ETNP2014F10-02SV257 (SPAdes) (version 2) | ecosystem: Environmental > Aquatic > Marine > Oceanic ... | reverse complement strand
AATTAATTCAGGAAAAAACTGTAAAAAGAAAGTGATTATAAGTAATCTAATATGCATTCCATCTACATCTGCATCAGTAGCAATAACAATCTTATTATACCTTAAGTTTTCGATACTTTCTTCAATATTAAGAGCAGACTGAAGTAAATTTAACTCTTCATTTTCATAAACAATTTTCTTTGACATTCCGTAACTATTTAAAGGCTTACCTTTTAAGCTAAACACAGCTTGAGTATTAACATCTCTAGATTTTGTTATTGATCCACTTGCAGAATCACCTTCGGTAATAAAAATTGTTGACTCAAGTCTTTTGGGTTTTTTCAAATCATTCAAATGAACTCTACAGTCTCTAAGTTTTTTATTATGAATATTTGCTTTTTTAGCTCTTTCTTTTGCTAATTTTCTAATCCCTGAAAGTTCTTTTCTTTCTTTTTCTGCATCAATTATTTTACTCTGAATTATCTCTGCAACATCCTGATTCTTATGAAGAAAATCATCTAAGTTCTTTTTAACAAAATCATTAATATAAACTCTCACTGATTTCATTCCCTTTCCCATATCAGTTGAGCCTAATTTTGTTTTAGTTTGAGATTCAAAAATGGGCTCCATCACTTTTATACTAATTGCTGAAATTATTGATTTTCTGATATCAGATGATTCATAATTCTTACCATAAAATTCTCTGATTGTTTTAACAATAGCTTCTCTAAATGCAGATAGGTGAGTTCCTCCTTGAATAGTATACTGTCCATTAACAAAAGAGTAATACTCTTCACTATATTGAGTTTTGCTATGAGTGATTGCAACCTCTATATCTTTTCCATTTAAATGAATTATTGGATATAGAAAGTCATTCTCATTTGCTTGATCCTCCAGAAGATCTTTTAACCCGTTATCTGAAAAAAACTTTTTATCATTAACAACTATAGTAAGACCTGGATTTAGAAAAACATAATACCTAATCATTTTTTCCACATGCTCCATTCTATACTTGTAGTTTTTAAAAATGGATTCATCAGGAGAAAAAAGGACATATGTTCCATTCTTTTGATCACTTGAATCAAGATTTTCATTTTTTAAAATCCCTAATTCAAATTCTGCAACTTTAGTTTTACCTTCTCTAGTGGATGATACATTAAATTTAGATGATAGAGCATTTACAGCTTTTGTACCTACCCCATTAAGACCAACAGATTTTTTAAATGCTTTTGTGTCATATTTTCCACCTGTATTCATCTTAGATACAACTTCAACTAATTTACCTAATGGAATACCTCTTCCATAATCTCTAACCGAGACATAATCATCATTTATTATTATATCTATAACCTTCCCTTCCCCCATAACAAACTCATCAATACAGTTATCTATAACTTCTTTAAGCAGAACATAAATTCCATCATCAGCAGAAGATCCATCACCCGATTTTCCAATATACATTCCCGGCCTAAGCCTTATATGCTCTCTCCAATCAAGTGATTTTATATTTTCTTCGGTGTAGTTTGAAGTTTCTGGCATTATTTTATAAATATACTAAATGTTAAATCTAAAGTGCATAATATCTCCATCTTCCACTACATAATCCTTCCCTTCTAGTCTCATTTTCCCAGCTTCTTTTGATTTTATTTCTGATCCATTATCCATATAATCATTATAAGATATAACCTCTGAGCAAATAAATCCTTTCTGAAAATCAGTGTGAATCTGACCAGCTGCATCATATGCATTCTGACCAATTCCCACAGTCCATGCCCTAACCTCTTTTTTGCCTGCAGTAAAAAATGTGTGGAGATTTAGAAGTTTATAAGCAGATCTGATCAGCTTATATGATCCTGGTTCTTTCATACCTATATCTTCTAAAAAGATTTTCTTTTCCTCATAAGAATCTAATTCATTTATTTCCGATTCTATTTTAGCAGATATTAGAATAACTTCTGCATTTTCTTTAGCAGCAATCTCTTTAACCTTTTTTACATATTCATTGTCAGCTAACAAATCATCCTCGCTAACATTACAAACATATAAAACAGGTTTAAATGTAATTAACTCTAGGGGCTTAATAAATGTTAAATAGTCATCATCGGTAAAATCACTTCTATTGATTGTAGAATTTTCTAAATTATTTTTGATTTTTTCTAAAACTATTATTTCCTTTTTTGAATCTTCATTCCCTGACCTTAATGTCTTAATTATTTTATCTAAACGCTTGTTAACAATTTCCAGGTCTTTTAACTGTAGTTCATATTGAACTATTTCCTTATCATTAACTGGATCAATCTTTCCATCAACATGAACAATATTTGGATCGTCAAAACATCTTAAAACATGAAGTATAGCATCTGTCTCCCTTATGTTTGAAAGAAATTTATTCCCCAACCCTTCGCCTTTACTCGCACCTTTGACTAATCCTGCTATATCAACTATTTTAACAGTTGTTGGGATTAATTTCTCTGGGTCAATTATCTCTTTTAAATTATCAAGTCTTTTGTCAGGAACATTTATTATACTAACATTTGGATCAATAGTACAAAAAGGAAAGTTTTCACTTTGAGCTTTATTATCAGATAAACAATTAAATAATGTTGATTTACCAACATTTGGTAGTCCTACTATTCCTGCTTTCATTTAATTAATCATGCATAAATTTTTGCTTAGCCAGAAGATCATCCTCTGACTCTATATTTTCCTCATCCGGAACACAACAATCAACTGGACATACTGCTGCACATTGAGGCTCCTCATGAAAACCTTTGCATTCTGTACACTTATCAGGTACAATAAAAAAAACTTCATCAGATATAGGTTCATTCTCAATATCTGAGTCAACTTTATTCCCATTTGGCAAAACTACACTTCCCCTCAAATTAGTTCCCTTTTCATATGTCCATTTCTCTAAACCTTCATATATAGCATTATTTGGACATTCTGGTTCGCATGCTCCACAATTAATACATTCATCTGTAATTATAATAGCCATATGTTATATTAAAATGCAAAAGTAATATCAAATGTTTAATCTTTGTTAACAATTTGTCCATAAAATAGAATTTAGTGCAATGATAATTGATTCTAAGTTTAGATATTTGCATTGAAATTATGAGCCCAAAACCTCACAACTTTAATGCTGGACCCTCTATTCTTCCTGATGAGATTTTCAAAAAGACATCTAACGCAATCCTTAATTTAAATGAAACAGGATTATCAGTACTTGAAATTTCGCACCGAAGCAATGAGTTCAAAGATATTTTAAACGAAGCTCGAGAATTAACACTAGATATTGCTCAACTTGATTCTAATGAATATTCAACTCTTTTTCTCCAAGGAGGGGCAAGTACACAATTTTTAATGATTGCATACAATTTCCTTAATAGCAAAGGAGGTTATATAAATACTGGTAGCTGGTCAGCTAAAGCTATGCAGGAGGCAAAACTTTTTGGAGATGTTGTTGAAATAGGTTCCTCAAAAGACAAGAATTATAATTATATACCAAAGGATTATAACATTACAGATAATCTTGATTATATACACTTGACGACAAATAATACAATTTTTGGAACTCAATTTAACATTATACCGGGTTTTAATGAACCTATAATAGCTGACATGAGTTCAGATATATTTTCAAGAGATATTGATTATTCAGTTTTTGATTTATTTTATGCAGGAGCACAAAAGAATCTTGGACCTGCTGGTACTACTTTAGTTGTTATTAAGAAAGAAACACTTGAAAGAATAGAAAGAGAAGTTCCTTCTATGTTAAGCTATAAAGTTCATGTTGACAAGGATAGTTCCTTTAATACCCCACCTGTTTTTTCAATATATGCCTGTTTACTTAATTTAAGGGAAATTAAGATTAAAGGGATAAAAAATATTGAAATAGAAAATAACGCAAAAGCAATCGCTCTATATGATGAGATTGATCGCAATACATGCTTCACTGGATTTTCAGAAAATGAAGATCGAAGCAAAATGAATGTTACATTTAATTTAATAGATAATAATAATTCTGAAATATTTCAAAAAATATGTAAAGAAAATAGAATTATTGGCATTAATGGACACAGATCTGTTGGAGGCTATAGAGCATCTTTATATAATGCTCTGAAAATAGAAAGCGTGAAAGTTTTAATAGAGAGCATGCAAGAAGTGGAATCTTTAATTAATAAAAAATGAAAATATTAGCAAATGATGGAATATCAAAATCAGGTGTAAATCTTCTAGAAAAGAATGGTTTTGAAGTTGAGACTACTAAAGTCGCACAGGAACAATTACCTAATTATATCAATGAAAATAATATTACAGTATTATTAGTAAGGAGTGCTACACAGGTTAGAAAAGATATTATTGATAGTTGTAAAGGATTAAGGATTATCGGAAGAGGTGGTGTTGGAATGGACAATATAGATGTAGAATATGCTAAATCAAAAAACATAGATGTAATCAATACACCTGCTGCTTCCTCTAAGTCTGTTGCAGAATTAGTCTTCTCTCACCTGTTTGGTTGTGTTAGATTTGTTCATAATTCAAATAGAGATATGCCTTTAGATGGAGATACTCACTTTAAAGATTTAAAAAAATCTTGTGCAGGAGGTACTGAGCTGTCCGGCAAAACACTTGGAATAATAGGCTTCGGAAGAATTGGCCAAGAAGTTGCTAAAATTGCCATTGGAATAGGAATGAAGGTTTTATTTTCTGATAAATTTCTTGAAAAGAAAGACATTGAAATAGAGTTTTTTGATAATCAAAAATTAAGTTTCAAGCTAAGTTCAACAAAAATTGATATTTTATTAAAAAACTCAGATTTTATAACTCTTCACGTACCTGCTACTGATAAATATCTAATTGATAAAAAGGAAATAGATTTAATGAAGAATGGGTCAGGAATAGTAAACCTTGCTAGAGGTGGAGTTATTAATGAGGAAGAATTGTTAAAAGCTTTAGATTCAGACAAACTTGCATTTGCTGCAATAGACACTTTTGAGGATGAACCTAAGCCTAAAATAAAAATACTAATGAATTCAAAAATTTCACTATCCCCTCATATAGGAGCTGCGACACTTGAAGCTCAGGATAGAATTGGGATTGAATTAGCTGAAAAAATAACAGAAATACTAAAATGAAAAAATTAAAAGAAAAATGGGGAATAAACTCAAATTTTCAACTATTTATTATTTGTGTTGTATTCGCTATAACTGGTTCAGTTAGTGCTATTATTTCAGGCCCAGTAATTGATTATATATTTGAAGGACTTAATATAAATAAGTATTTAAAATTTATTCTTCAATTAATTATTATTATGCCGATTTATCAGGTTTTATTACTTTTTTTCGGATTTATATTTTTTCAATTCAACTTCTTCTTACAGTTCGTTAAGAAGTTTATGAAACTATTTGGTTTAGGATTTTTATTTAGAGATTAAGGAAGGGAAATTATTTTTAAATTTTTTAATTTTTGGTGAAACAACAATTTTACAATAGGTGTTTTCAGGATTATTATTAAAGTAATTATGATGATACTCTTCTGCTTCATAGAAATCAACAAGTTCATTTACTTCAGTAACTATGTTGTCTTTAAACAAGTCTGATTTTTCAATAGCTTTAATAAAGTCAATTATTTCGGTTCTATCTGAAGCTTCACAAAAAATAGCTGATCTATACTGAGTCCCAACATCAGCATCTTGCCTATTAAGTGTAGTAGGGTCGTGAATTGAAAAAAAAACCTGTAATAAGTCATTTAATTTTACAGTTTCATCAAAAACTACTTTAGCAACTTCAACATGATTAGTATTCCCTTCACAAACCTCTTCATATGTTGGGTTAACTGTTGATCCACCCATATATCCGGGTTTTACATCAACAACTCCTTTAAGTTTAAGGTATATTGATTCTACACACCAAAAACAACCTCCTCCAAAATATATAGTCTTTATCATCTTAGATATTAAACTAAAAATATTAATATTGTAAAATTATGGAAAACATATTGTCAGCAAAAAATATTTATAAAAGTTTTAATGACACAAAAGTTCTTAAAGGAATTGACCTAAGCATTAGTGAAGGTGAAATAATCTCAATCTCTGGACCTTCAGGTGTTGGTAAAACTACTCTTCTTAATATACTTGGAACAATTGAAACTCCCGATCTAAAAGACAACTCTAAGCTTATGATATATGATACAAATATTTTAAGATTAAATGATAAAGAACTTTCAAAATTCAGAAATAAAAATATTGGGTTTGTATTTCAATTTCATGAATTACTACCAGAATTTACATGTTATGAAAATGTATGCCTCCCAGCATGGATAGATAATAACAATAATATAAAGGAAAGGGCTATATATTTATTTGATGAACTTGGGTTAACTGACAAATTAGATAAAAAACCTGCAACTTTATCTGGAGGTGAAAGACAAAGAGTCTCTATTGCAAGAGCATTAATTAATAACCCTAAAATTATTTTTGCAGATGAGCCAAGTGGAAATCTAGATTCTAAAAATTCTGAAAAATTATATGATATTTTCTTTGATTTAAGAAATAAAATAAATTGCACATTTATAATAGTTACTCATAATCAATTACTTGCAAAAAAAGCTGATAGACAGATTATAATTAACGACGGTAGGATTATATAATGACTCTATTAGAATTAAAAGAATTCCTTGACGAAAAAGCTGACTTTTATGAACAAAAAGAATTCATTCAAAATGATCCTATTATAATACCTCATGAATATGAAAATAAACTGGATATTGAGATTTCAGGTTTTATTATTTCCATAATTTCCTGGGGGAATAGAAAGTCAATAATTAAAAGTGGTTACAAAATTATGAATCTGCTAGAATCTTCACCTTACGATTTTATAATGAATCATTCTTCTGAGGACTTAAAAAGAATAAAAGGCTCCATTCACAGAACATTTAATTCTGAGGATCTAATATTTTTTATCAAATCACTCAAAAATATTTACACCAAGCATAATGGTTTAGAAGGAATTATTTCAAATATTAAAAATGGTGATAACCTTCAGGAAAGAATATCAAACTTTAAAAAAAAATTTTTTGAATTAAAACACTCAAATAGAACAAAAAAACATTTACCTGATCCATTAAAAGGATCTGCAGCAAAAAGATTTAACATGTTTTTAAGATGGATGGTTAGATCAAATAACAAAGGGGTAGACTTTGGATTATGGAAATCTATTTCTCCTTCAGAACTATCCTGTCCATTAGATGTCCATACAGGAAATACCGCAAGAAAACTAGGTTTATTAAAAAGAAATCAAAATGATTCATTAGCAGTATATGAATTAGACAAGATACTTAGAGAAATGGATAAAAAGGATCCTGTTAAATATGATTTTGCATTATTTGGGCTTGGTGTTAATGAAAAGTTTTAATGTCGTCTTTCTTTCTTATATAAATTAGTTTGTTAATTTTGTCAGGGGATTTCCCTAGAAAGTATGAAACTTCTTATAAAATCAGCAACACTTGTTGATAACACAAGTGACCTAAATTTCAAAGTAAAGGATATATTAATTGAAGATGGTTTAATTACTGATATTTCCGATAAAATTGAATCTAAAGTAGACAGAATAATTAAGCATAAAAATCTTCATATATCAGAAGGTTGGATGGACACTTCTGTTTCCTTTGGTGAACCAGGTTATGAAGAAAGAGAGAATATTGAGAATGGTTTAACTACTGCTTCATCCAGTGGTTTTACTTCTTTATTATTAAATCCAAATACAAACCCTTTAATTGATTCTCATTCCTCTGTTTCTCATATAATAAAAAAATCAATAAATCACACTAGTACAATTTATCCTATTGGTAATTTAACAATAAATGGGGAAGGTAAAGAGTTAGCACCACTATATGATATGAAATTAGCTGGAGTAATTGCTTATGGGGATCACAAAAAATCAATAAGAAATTCAAGTCTTATGAAAATTGCCCTTGAATATTCTAAAAGTTTTGGAGGATTAGTTATTTCATATCCTAATGATGAAGGTTTATCTTCTAATGGTGTAATGAACGAAGGATTAGCAAGTACCTCATTAGGACTTAAAGGGATACCTCATGTATCAGAGTCAATACAAGTATTTAGAGATATTGAAATCCTTGAGTATTCAGGAGGTAGGTTGCATATACCATATATTACAACAGGGAAAAGTATACAGATGATTAAAGATGCTAAGAAAAAAGGCTTGAATATTACCTCTAGTGTTAGTCTAGCTCATTTAATTTTGAATGAAAATGACTTATCAGACTATAATACAAACCTAAAGTTGTCACCTCCATTAAGATCTAAAAAAGATTCAGATTTATTAAAAGATGCTCTACTTGAAGGAACAATAAACTATGTTACAAGTATGCATGAACCTATTGATATTGATAATAAAAAAATAGAATTTGACAATGCTCTCTCTGGAAGCATTGGATTAGAATGTATGTTTGGAGTATTATCAAAAATCTTCCCATTAGATAAAACTATCGATATACTCACTAGAGGAAAAAATAATTTATCTATTGATCAGAATAAAATCGAAGTTGGATCAAAAGCAGAAATAACCTTATTTGATCCTGATTTTACATATGAGTTTAAAGAAGATCATATCCTCTCAACTTCAAAAAATTGTGCTTTTATTGGTCAAAAAATGACAGGAAAAGTATATGGAGTAATAAACAATAACAATTTGTGTGAAAACAAGCTATGGAATTAAAATATCTGATTAGACACTCAGAAATTAAAAAAAATACCCCAAGCATCTTCTTACTTCATGGCTATGGAAGCAATAAAGAAGATCTCTTTTCATTAGAGGGTTACCTGCCAAAAAATCATACAATAATTTCTTTAGAGGCTCCTATTTCACTTCCATTTGGAGGATTTACATGGTTTGAGGTAAATCAAATGGATATACTCAATAAGTCTTATTATAAAAACAAAGATGATGTTGATGAAATTGCAAAAATCATTATAAAAAATATAGATGAACTATCTACTGAATTTGAATTAAACAAAAATGATACTACTGTTCTAGGTTTTAGCCAGGGGGCTAGTATTTGCTGGAAACTCGGTTTAGATTATTCTGAAAATATTAGAAGGATTTTACCTATTAGTTCATATATAAATCTAAATGTTTTTGATAGCAAAGTTGAAAATTATAATAATATTTTAGCATATACTTCTCATGGATTACATGATGATATTATCCCACTTTCTCTAGTAAAAGAAACAATATTAGAATTAAAAAAGCATAATGAGAATATAACTTTTGAAGAATTTCAATCAGGACATACAATCAATCAAGAGAACTTGTCTGGTATTGTCAAATGGATAGATAATACAAATATTTAATTCAATTTAATCTCAAGTCCATCATAAGATAAATAAACATTATCTGGAAGTTTCTTTGACACTTCATCATGAAAGCCCATATCATGACTAATATGAGTTAGGTATGTCTTTTTAGGTTTTATTTTATTAATGATTTGAATTGCTTCATCAATATTAAGGTGAGTTGGATGTGGCTCAAATCTTAATGCATTTAAAACTAATACATCCAAATTATGAATTTTATCGAGCTCTTTTTCCTCTATTGTCTTTGCATCGGTTAAATAGGCAAAATTTTCAATTCTAAAACCTAAAACTGGTAGCTTTTGATGGAATACTTCAATTGGAGTAATAAGCTTACCTCCTACTTTAAATTTATTTTCTTTATCTATAAGGTTAACATTAAACTTTGGAGCCCCAGGATATCTTTGATGTTCGTTAAATATGTATCCAAATCTTGTTTCAAGTGAATTTAAGACCCTTTTGTGTAAATAGATTGGAATTTTACCCTGTCTATATGAAAAAGGTCTTATATCATCAAGTCCTGCAGTATGATCAGCATGTTCATGTGTAAATAATATTGAATCAAGTTTATTACATTTATGTCTGAGCATTTGCTGCCTGAAATCTGGACCACAATCAATAAGTAAATTATAATCATCCCAAGAAATTAATACTGAAGATCTAAGTCTCTTGTCTTTTGAATTGTCACTTAAGGAGACAGGATGATCACTACCTATAACAGGTATTCCTTGAGAAGTTCCAGTTCCGAGAAAAGTTGTCTTAAACATTACTTAAATCTATTACAATTTATTGCATTAAATTAAACAATCTTTGTAATTTTGTAAAAAACTAAGAATGTCTGTCATTCTACCAGGTGATAAAGAACTAGATCCAGAACCTTCGCTTACGAAGAAGTCATTAAGGATTAATCTCAACAAAAATATTTACGGAACCTTTGCGGAAATTGGTGCAGGTCAAGAGGTGGCTAGACATTTCTATAGAGCTGGAGGCGCCTCTGGAACAGTTGCAAAATCAATTAGTGCTTATGATAAAGATTTCAGTGATCAAATTTATGGAAAAGAAGAAGATAAAAGATATGTTACTCAAAATCGTCTTTCTAAAATGCTTGATCATGAAATGGATTTATTAGAGAAAAGAATTTCAAGAAAAAAACATCCTGATAGATTTTTCTTTGTTTATGCAAATACTGTTGCAACAATTGATTTTGTAAAAAAATTCAAAGGTCATGGATGGATGGGTATTAGGTTTCAAACATCTCCAGAAGATGACTACTCTGAAATATCACTTCACGTTAGATTCAAGCAGAATGAAGCAAAACTTCAACAAGAAGTCCTTGGAATCATGGGAGTAAATCTTATTTATGGTGCTTTTTATAAACATGATGAGCCACTTAAAATGATGAGATATCTATATGACGGTATTGATCAAGATGCTATCGAAATAGACACAATCAATTTTAATGGACATCTTTTTAAAGATATAGATAATAGACTGATTAGTCTTGAACTTGTTAAGCTTGGCCTGACAGATGCAGTAATGTTTAACAAGGATGGAAAGAATGTTCTTCCTGCTCAAGTCTTATATAAAAAGAACATCTTAACTCTTAGGGGAAGTTTTAGACCAGTTACAAAGGTTAATGAAGAGATGTTTAAGAAATCTTATGAAATATTTATTAAAGAGAAGAATGTAAAGGCTGAAGATACCATAGTGATATTTGAGATAACACTTTCTAATTTAAGGTCTACTGGTGAAATAGAAGATAGTGACTTTCTTGATAGAGCAAAACTTTTATGTTCTTTAGGGCATACTGTTTTGATTTCAAATTTTAAAGAATATTACAAACTTGTTAAGTACTTGACACAATACACTAAAAAACAACTAGGCTTAACAATGGGTGTTATAAATTTTGTTGAAATCTTTGATGATCAGTATTATGATGATCTTCGAGGAGGAATTCTTGAAGCATTCGGAAATATCTTTAACAACAATATGAAGATATACCTATACCCTGCTAAGAATGGAAATGAAAAGGGTTATATAAATTCTGATAGTTTAAAATTAAAACCAGAGGTTAAAGAATTTTACAAATACTTCAAATACAATAATAAGATTCTAGATATAAATGACTTTACCCCTGAATATCTTGAAATTTATTCAAAGAATATTCTTCAGAAAATAAAAGAGAATAAAGGCGGGTGGGAAGATAAGGTGCCAGAGGGTATATCAGAAATGATAACTAAAAAGAAAATGTTTGGGCATAAATAACTAGTCTTCTTCTAAGATTTGGAATGAATGTTCTTTAGTATTAACTTTTTCAATTACTCTTTCAATTAAACCATCTTCATTAATTATAAATGTTGTTCTCATAACACCAAAATATTCTTTACCTCTAAATTTTTTCTTTCCCCATACTCCAAATGCTTCAATAAGTTTCTTTGAATCATCTGCAATTAGATTGTATTTAAAATCAAATTTTTCAGCAAAATTATTTTGCTTTTTAACTTCATCAGGACTTACCCCTATAATCTCATAACCTTTATTTTTAAAATCAGAATAATTGTCATTTAAATTACAAGCTTCGGCTGTACAGCCTGGCGTGTTAGCTCTTGGATAAAAAAACAATACAATTTTTTTTCCTTTTAAATCATTTAAATTTATTTTTTCTCCCTTATGTGTAATTAAATCTAAATTTGGTATTTTGTCTCCTATTTTTAACATATT
>Ga0208410_1001494_pt1 | contig 12081 bp, 6 predicted proteins | sample ETN02SmetaG_3_FD_185787 | JGI IMG/M metagenome (GOLD analysis project Ga0208410, IMG submission 185787) | Marine microbial and viral communities from oxygen minimum zone, Eastern Pacific Ocean - ETNP2014F10-02SV257 (SPAdes) (version 2) | ecosystem: Environmental > Aquatic > Marine > Oceanic ... | reverse complement strand
TGTTCACTGCCACTGATGCAAACGTTTCGAACGAGCACGTGCGAGCAGTTCACGCCGCGTACGGCGCACTTCTCGGACCTCCACCCGTTTCCTCGGCGGCGTGCGGATACGCGCGAGACGCGTTGGCCAAAATTCTGGACGACACAACAGATCCTGACGCCGACGTCGGAACGTTGGATGCCATCGCGTCACGCATCGTGCTCATCTCTCGATATTTGTACGCTTCTTCGGCGTCCAGCGGCGGTGTTTTTAAGACGGAAATGTTTGATGACGCTCTGCAGGCTTTGAGCGAGGCGTACCGCCGCGTGCACGACGAAGCCGATCAAGAAGAGCAGAAGAGTTGGGTGCCACCCGATACGTTTCAGCGCCAAACCATGAAATTTTGGGTACAATTGGAGGACGTCATCGCGCTGAAAGTCGAGATTTTGAAGCGGTTGCCTATATTGTTGTACCGCGACTCGGAAAAATCTTCGCCGCTCATCACGTCCGTGTATCTGGAAAACGCGGACTTTGACGTGTATCGGACGCGATTGTTGCGGGAGGAAGGGGCGACGCTCGTGCGATTGCGCTGGTACGGAGATTTTCGCGAAGATGCGGACGTGTTCGTTGAGAAGAAGACGCACTACGGCCCCGGACGACGAAGCGTGAAAGAAAGAAGACGCTTTCGACGCGCGTCTCTCGCCTCTCTGTTCGACGGTGAAGGCAAGTCCGACACGTGTCTTGGAAACTTCGTGAATAACGTCAAAACGGATGAGATTGAGCGACGTGGTTTGAAACCCGCTTTGATGACGCGATACAGCCGAACGGCGTTTCAATTTGCGAGCACAAACGCGGTGCGCATATCCTTGGATGAGGATTTGAGGTGGAGTGACGTGCGCGCGCAAGGGACGCGAGCGATAGAGAGTCCGATGAGTTACACGTATACGCAACCGTTTCAATACGCCGTACTGGAGGTGAAGTTGACCTCCGCCGCGGACGGTACCGCCTCCTGGATCGAAGACATTCTCGCGACTTTGAAAGCCGTAAAAGTGTATAAATTCAGCAAGTATATTCACGGTTGCGCGAAACTCATGCCGCACGCCGTTTACAAACTACCGCATTGGTTCGACGAAGGTTTCGAAGAGCGGCGAGCAAAAGCGGTCGACGAGCCGACGAGCCGCTTCGCGTCCTCGGGATCGTTCGCTGATCTCCTTCGCACGACCATCACCAACGCGTTAGGATTTCGTAAGCATGGCGTCGCGAAGGAAGAAAGATGTTCGGCCAGCGACGGCGAACCGGACGTCGAAGCTCCGGATTCGAGAAGACTTCAGACACGTCACGTTCCCGTCAAAGTCGAGCCGAAAACGTTCTTCGCGAACGAGCGAACGCTGCTGCAGTGGTTGTCGATGGCGATACTCCTTCTATTTCTCGGGCTTGGTCTGATGACGCTCGAAACAGCGCGGTCTTCCGTCTCCGGTGGGACGCCGAACGTTTCCGCGGCCGTTTTCGGTGGAGGACATTCGCATGCGAGCGCCGTGTGCGGTGTGATCATCGCACCCATTGCGGTGGTCTTCATGATTTACGCCTTGTGGACCTTCATCGTGCGCGCGAAACGAATCGCTCGTCGAGAGCCGAGCACGCGGTACGACGACGTTTTCGGTCCCGTCGCTTTAGTCGTCATTCTTTGCGTCGTCGCCACGGCGAGCATCGCGCTCTCCGCCGCGAGCGTCGATTGGAACCGTCACGCGTACGCGCGTCCGACGAGATCTTGAAAAATCGAAAAAAATCACCGTCACCGTTCGCCACTCACATCGACCACGTCGTCGTATCGTCGAATCTCGGACCGGTCGCGCCACCTATTCTGAAAATGACGCTCGCCGCCGTCGGGTCATTTTCCCCGACGAGAGTTCTGCACCCTAAAAGGACGTCGTCCTCGTCGTTCCGCCGCATCGAACACGAACCGCACCGTCCCTCGAGACAAAACTCATCCGTCAGCTCGATCGCACCGCAAGCCGCGGCGACAGCGAGCGCCGTCTCGTCGACCTCCGCGCTCGTTCCAATCAGTTCACTCGTCCATTCGTCTATGAATGTCACGGTGACGGCGGCGGCGGCGGGGCGCCCCGTCGCTCTCGCAAACGAACGCGTGGGCGATCGCACCGCGCGCGTCCCAACCGCCGCGCGCGTCACCACCGCGCGGGTCTCCATCGCATGCGTCGCCCACTGCAGAGCCGCGAGCGAGTGTGGCCGGCCGATCGTTCGTCATTGGTCGTCGCGGGAGACGCGCGCGGTCGACGCTCCGCGGCTCGTTCGACTCGAGGTTCTCCGTCGGTGCGTGACGCGCGCGCGAACGAGCGCGCGCGCGCGAACGCGACGACGGCGGCGAGACGCCCTGTGATTCGTTGGTTCGTTCGTTAGCCCGCGGCCTTTGCGATGTCGTCGTCGTTTACCGACGTCTTGGCGCGCGCCCGAGCGATGGGAACGGGGGAGAACGTCGATGGGAAGCGCATCGACGCGCCGCCGTCGACATCGGCGGCGACCTTCATGAGCGCGCGCGAACTGGACGTGCTCACCGAATTATCACAACAAGCAGACGATAGGAGAAAAGGAAGTCTACAGACGAGAGGGAAGATCAGCGAAGAGGACGTCAAGAGAGGCGGCGAGACGAAATCGCGCGACGCATGGCGAAAAGCGCTCAGGAGTATTCGAAACGCCAAAGCGAGCGCGGCTTTGACGGACGTGAGCGCTGTCGATTGGACCGATGTTGACGGTCTTTTCGCGTATTACGATGCTGTTTACTTTGAAAACTCTTTGTGCGGACGCGTGACGTTCTCTTGGCACGCGTCCTCCGCGGACGGTCACCCCGATGGGGGTGAGGACGAGATGCGCGAGCATGCCAAGCTCGAGCGGCTGTTTAAATACTGTCTGTGTAGCGACGTGCCCAAGTGGTGGCACGGCGCGAGCCCGAACCAGTTATCGGCGGGACTCTGTTGTGTCGTCGAACGTAGAGGAGCACAGTACACGCGCGCGGCGCACATACGCATGCCAGACGTTTTGCGTAGGTTTAAGATGACGCAAATGACGAAGGAGGCGCTTCTACACAGCATGGCGCACGCGTTCTTGTTCTTGAACGGCCATACGAAAGAGGACCAAGCCTTTAACGCGCACGACGAGGCGTTCAAGCAGCTGATTTACAAATTGAATTACGATTTCATCACCCCCGACGTGTATAGACCTCCTGACAAAGGGTACCAAATCAGATGGTTTGATCGGCTGGTCACCACCGAGCACGCCGCCGCGTCGACAAACGACAACACGCTCGTGAGAGATACGATGGCGAAGAGCTCGTCGATGGTGGATACGCTCACGCCGGAGCATTACAAGTTGTTGTACTTTATCAGTAAACACAGTCGGCTCGCGGAGAAGGCGACCGACAGTGAGCGTTGGATTCGCTACCTTGAAGTCATGGTTCTCGTGTACGAAGCCGTCGTGCAAGGCGTCTTCGATTACGATTACGCGCCCTTCGTCGAGCAAGTGGCAAATAAACGCATGATGTTGAACGTATCGCAGGAAGCGCGAGACAACCTGGACGATTTAGTCGAGGCCGGAATGCTGAGGTCGCTTCGTCTGTCGTCACTCGGGGGTAAATCAACCATGGCCTACCAGCCGTCGAAGAAGGGACTCGAGCACATGAGACGGGGGTACATGTCGAAAGAAGACAAAGAGTTATGCGACGAATTCTTGTTCGATCCGAAAGGATCTTTGTTCCGAGTAGTTTTCGACGACAAAACTGAAACCTTCAAGTTGTCGTCTGACCAAGGTTACAACATCGATAGCTCGGTGACCGCGTCCGAAGACGTCAGTTACGTATGTTCGCCGTACATTTGCCGCCAGTTTATGAAGGGAGCGCCCGCTCCTTTGGCGAGTTACGCGTACAGGGCGAGCGAATCGTTGCGAGGTTTGAGCAGCATCGCGGACGATCTCGACGTGCAGTTGTCGATGAGCCGAGTCATCATGTTGATTGGAGATTGGATACCGACGAGTTGCACCCAGATCACCGAGTTGTCTCAAAGCCTCGGGGTCGAGGAACGAAACCAAGGCGGATACCACTGCACGGACATCGACAGGGCGAGCACGGACACCGTTCTGGAGGTACCCACGGGTCTCACGCGAATCACCATCGCATCTTCCAACCCCGCGCAGTTTTGCAACATGGAGGCGCAGGTTGAGTATCCAGAAGTCGCGGGAATCACGCAATTCGAGTCGTTTGGAATACGGTACGCTCGCGAGGGAGACGTCATCTGCGGTATAAAAGTGGAATCGTGCATGACGAAAATTTTGAACGACATTCCTGTCGATTTCTTGAGTCGAATCGCCGCCGACGTACAAGTAGACTCATCAAAGCTCACGACGAGCCTCATGTCCCCCTACCAGCGTAATCTACTCGAGACGGTGTACGATTCGCGCGCGGTGGACAGAGAAAAGTTTACCCTCTTCATGGCTGAAACCATCACACCCAAGCTCAGCGCTCGCCACTACTTGGACGGCGACTCGATCGAGGCTGAAATCAGGCAATTGATCGGGGACACGCAGTACGCGCTCGACGTGACCGATGCTGACGTCGTCATCATCGGCTCGGGTGGCATCGTTTTCGCCGGACCGGAGTGTTCCAGGCACGAGTCGCTGTTGATGGCGTTCTGTCAGTTGCGCACGCGGGAAAACTTTTGCAACGTCTTGTACGGTGAATTGATGAAGATGAAAGAATCAGAACGCAATCTACAGAAAATGCTCGAGCGCGTGTACGACGAGCCCGAGTGTCTTCGACAAGCGCAGGTGCAGCTGTCCGAGACGAGTACGAATTTGTATCGCCTCGGGGAAGCGATTCGGCACATGAAAATGGCGAGTGAGACGCCTTTGATTGTGTTCGGCGACGCGAAGGAGCCCGAGACGCCTATGGTGACGACGGCGATGTATTACGCGCTCGATACAAAGTCGAGCAAGAGACTTCATCACGCGTTGCGCGTCGGTGCTTTGGAAGCCACGATTTCAAAGCGAATCAACGGCTGCGTGAAACATTACAAGATGAACGAAGATTTTCTTCACGTCTTGCAAAAGCAAGCGAACGAGGTGATGCGCGCGAACAAGACCAAGTCAATCCTGAAGACCAAATCGACTTTAGAAAAAGTGAGTGAACTGATGGAACGCGACGGCGGAGGCGACGGTCAATCGTATAGGATGCTTTCGTCGCTCTACTTGGGTCTTTTCGCCTGCCGAGCGTTCGACAGACTCATCGGCACGTCGTGGTCCGTGAGCGAGAGCGTGTCCTTCATCACGAATCACGTTCGATATCCGCTCATGTGGCGAACGAGCGTTCCTTGGGTCCTCATCAGCCTTCTTTTATGGTTCGTCCTATTCGGCGTGTGCGTCTTTCTCAAAAGCGTCCACGTCGACAGGTCGGAAGGTTTCGTCGAGTCCACCACGACTTCCATGCAACGGAAACTGTGCGTGAATACGTTTCTCAGATATCTCAAGCTGAAACAAGAAGTCGGACGCCAGGAGATCGTAGCGAGCGATCCAGCGGCGACGCAGATGACTCGCATCACGTACGTCGAGACGTCTCGAGGACGCGTCTTCCGCGGGTACGACGCGCGCGTGACGCTGACCGTCGATACCAAGCGCGGCTACTTGTTCAAATCGCAGATTCGAATTGCAAAATCAAAGTCTATTCCAGCCAAGTTGTTTCCGAACGATTTGCACTCCATGTTGATGACGGATCTGGAACTGAACGGGGTCATCGTGGACGGGGACGTCGTGCAAAAGCTTCGCGAGCAGCAGGCAAAGACAAAGCCGACGACGCTGCTCGTGCAAGCCGCCGGCGAGACGCACACGCGAGAAGTGCTGATCACGGTGGGCACCGTGAGGCATCTCTACGAACAGATCGCGTCAAAATTCTGTTACCGATTTAAGAATGTCATACGCGTGACGAGACTGACGCAGGTCGACGCGACGACTGTCGACGAGGATCTCGTAGAGACGGATTCGCAAGTCGTGGCTCTTCGAGATTTCCAGAGACTCGTCGTCGTGTTTTACGGCAAGCCCAAACCCAAGATGGCGAGGTACATTCGTCAAGTGAAGGACCGAGCCGCGAGGAAAGAGGATCTGATGGAGCGGTTTATGATTTTCAAGAGAAAGCTGAAAGCGACGCGAAACGCGACGGTGCAAGAAGTGTTCCCGGAGACGGATGACGAACACGACGAGGGATTTTAAGTTGTACGCTGTAGAGTAGAATAGTGAATCAGAATGAATTGTACGATATGATACATGAATTAATCTACGCCCGCAAGGCTTCAGCCTCCTTCTTCTTCTTTGCCATCTCGCGCACGGCGGGCAACGCTCCCGGCGGCGTACCGCTCTTTCCGATGTTGAACACGCACGCGTAAGAAGAGACGAACGCATCCGAATCCAAGGTGGCGCACGCGCGTTTGACGGCATCCTCTGCCGCGCGCACGAGCGCTTCGTCGTCACCGATCGGACCTAAACTGACCCTAACGATGTGCGTAAATCGGTGCTCCGTTTCGTCCCTCTTCGAGCACGTCACGACTTCAAACAAAGACGCATCTTGGAACGTGTTCGAACCGACGAGCGCCTCCGCGCCGCTGACGCCGAAGACGTGCGGCCACGTCGAGTCGATGTCCGACGCATTCGCTCGCACGCCGACGAAGAGGACGACGTTCGATTCGTCGAAACCGAACACCGGAACGCCGTCGGCGGCACCGTCCGCCTCGGCGACGAGCTCGCGTCTCTTCGCGCGCATCTTCGCGAACGCCGACGCTCCGGCATCGTCGCTCGGGGCGTACACCGCGATTTCGCGGCATGCTAGCGCGTGCTCTCGCTGATTCAGGTGTCCCATCTCGATCGCGTCGACGAGGTCGCCGAACGTCTCGAATGCTGCGTCCGGCGCGACGTCGTCAAGCAGCGTGCAGTTGAAGCACGAGTTGGGCGTCTTGGCGTCGATTTTCTGTTCCCCATCCTTCAGCGCGTAGTGAAAGTGCGCGCTGACAAAGTTTGGGTGAAACCTAGCCACCTCGACGACGTGAAGCGCGCCCTCGAGAAACGTCGAGAAGATTGGTTTCGGCGCCTCGAGCGAGTCGTACACGTGGAACACGACCGTACCGTCGTACGTCGCCGCGTTCGACGCGGACGGTTCGCCCAGAGAGGACGGCGACGGCGACGGCGTCACCGCGCGCGTCACCACCTCCCGGCCCGCGCGTTCGCCCGCGCGCATGCGTCCGCGGGACGTCGTCGAGGACGCGCGGTCGACGACGCGCGCGGAGACGCGCGCGGCGCGTGCGGCGCGCATGGTCACTCGCGTTCGTGCGTTCGACACCGTTCGAAGACGCTCGACGACGCGCGCGAGACTGCCGATGGGCGACGCGGTGCGAGAAAAGGGGTGGACCCGCGGCGAGGGTTGGAGCGGCGGCGAGGGATGGATCTCGCGAGTGGTGGGCGAATGCACGCGGTGGCGGTCGACGGGAACAGAGCCCGTGGCCGCCGTGAACGACGACGACCGCGGATGAGAGGCGGTGCGGTCGTCCGCAAGAGCTCGTGATTTTCAAAGGAAAAGTTGAACTACAACAAGATTGTTCGCGCGCGCGCCGGCGCTCGCTAAGATTGATCGTCGCCATCACAGCGTCCCCTCCGCGGTGGCGTTCCATCCCTCGGGCTGTGGAACGAATGTGTGTCCCAGGGCGGCGTTCGTTGGAACCCACGCCGCTTCGTCCTCGACTGACGCTCTAAATACCTTCATCCGCATCGCCGCGAATCCTAAAAAGTCAAAGTCGATGACGCTGTACTTGGCCTGGATGACGGCCCAGAGCGCCCAGAACACGTGCGTCACGGGCGTCCAAGCGGCAACCTCCGCCTCGAGTCCGTCAATATCGGCGTCGCTCGCCGACGTAGGGAGGTAGGCGACGTAAAATTCCCGACGAAGCTTCGCCGTGGGGAATTGGTCATAGTTGCACTCAAAGCCGGCGAACTCGCAAAACAGATTCGCCATGTCGAACGCTCGCGGGCCGTAGTCGGCGTACTCGTAATCGATGAGCGTCAAATTGTCCGTCTGCTTGTTCAATAGGAAATTGCCCGCGTGGATGTCGTTGTGACAGTACACCGTCTGCGAGTCGACGACGTCGCAGCGACCCCGCACGACGTCAAAGAGGAGCCGACGCGCTTCGTCGTCAATCTTCAGTTCGTTCAGCACGGCGCGCTTGTGCGGATCACTATTGAACATGTTTGGATCGTTGGCGACGCCGTACGCCAAATCAAACCACAGGTGGAGCGTGTCCCAAATGGCGTGTTGTCTCGACACCTTCATCTCGCGTCTAAAGATGCGCGGCGTCAAGTCTGGGGCTACTTCTTTGTGTAATCGTCGCATCTGCGACGCCACCCGTCGAAGGAGCGCCCCTCCGCTCGCCAAATCCTCCGGTGCGACGCTATCCGCCTCGATGAATTCCTCGACGAGACCATTCTTAAACACTCCGAGCACCTTGGCTCCGAAACCGTGTTCGTTCAACACGTGCGACGTCTCCCCCTGCACCTTGCGATGGGTGATGAATCGATCGGTGCCCTTACCGAAGACGCGCACGACGACGGTTTGCACGATCGATGCGTCGGCACCACCATCACGGCGCGCCACCTTGAACAGCGCGTTCGTGATTCCCCCGCGCACCGGACTCACCTCGATCGTCTCGTTTGGGTTTTCCCGTTCCCCCCAGCCGCGCACCGCGCGTCGACAGATCTCCTTGACGCCCGCGAACTCGCTCTCCGTCTCCTTCTCCACGTCTAATTCGATCTCGATCCTCGATGGCATCGGTGTCGCGCACCTCGACGTCGGCGCCTCCCCTCCGTGCCCTCCCTCGTCCTCGCGTCGTTCAAAATCCGTCGTCGCCATGCTCGCCCCCGACCCGCTCGTCTCCGCGTCGTACTTGACGTGTTTCGCGTCTCGCTTGGCGCTTCCACCGGACGACGACGACGTCGATTTCGTCCTCCTCGTCGAAAGCGGCGCACCGCGCGCCTCCTCCTCCTCCTCTTCCGTCCTCGTCGTCGTCGTCGCGCGGTCCGGCATCGTCGCGCTCTCGCGCGCGCGCTCGAGATTTAAACGACGACGACGGAGGAGGACCTCGGTCGAGGAGGCGGGGAAGATTTCGTGTTCAACTCAACGGCTGGGAATGAAGGACAGGACACACATGGAGTCATGACTCGAAATCATGACGAACCCTCGACCGTGTCCGAGTCGTGACTGACCAATCATGACTCTCGACAGACCCATCGCCCTCGACCGCGTCCGTCTCTGCTGCACCCTCCACATACCTCTCATCACAACTCAGACACCCGATCGTCGGTCGGTCGGACGCGTGGGGCTGACGGCGCGATCGATGGATGATGGATGATGGATGACGACGACGAGGCGGACGACGACGACGAGGCGCGCGGCGACGACGACGACACACGTGCGCGCGTTCGCGTTCGCGCGCGAATCGATTCGATGTTCTCGATGACGACGACGACGACGACGACGACGACGACGACGGCGCGGGTCGCCCCGCGCGACTCGGTGAGGTCGAGACGACGCGGACGATCGGCGCGCGTGGTGTCGGTGGTGGCGCGAGCGGATGCGCGCGCGTTGGCGCCGGTGCGAGAGATCGCGCGAGTGAGCGCGAAGACGGTTGAACCGGTGGCGAAACCCGTGATCGGATCGACGACGCTCGCGGCGGGCGCGGCGGTCGCGGCGGCGGCGGCGGCGCTCGCGATCAAGCGGGCGAAGAGTGGATCGGGATCTTCAAAGCAAAAGAGAATCGTCATCGCGGGCGCGCCGGCGAGCGGAAAAGGGACGCAGTGCGAACTCATCGTGAAGAAGTTTGGTCTCACGCACATCTCCGCCGGTGATCTGTTGCGCGCGGCCGTCGCCGCGGGTACCGAGGCTGGACTCAAGGCGAAGGAGTACATGGACCGAGGAGACCTCGTGCCGAACGAAGTCGTGGTGACGATGGTGAAGGAGCGATTGTCGCAGCCGGACTGCGCGAAGGGTTGGTTGTTGGACGGGTACCCGAGAAGCGAAGAACAAGCCGATGCGTTGATCGAGAGCGGCATTCAACCGGATTTGTTCTTGTTGCTCGACGTACCGGATGAAATCTTGCTCGACCGCGTCATCGGCCGTAGACTCGACCCGGTGGACGGAACCATCTACCACATGACCTTCTTCCCGCCGCCGACTCCGGAAATCGCGGCGCGATTGACGCAACGTAGCGATGATACCGAAGAGAAGGCGTCGAACCGCTTGTCTGTGCACCACAAGAATGTCGACGCCGTCGTCGGCAAGTACGAGACCATCATGAAGACGGTGGACGGTAACCGCGCCAAGCAAGACGTATTCAAGGACATCGAGTCACTCATCAAGAAGATGTAAATTGCATCGCGCGCGAGTTTTGATTTTCCTTCTCGAAGCGTTCTCGGGAGGAAGAAAAGGATGGGGAGCGCGGTAGAAGAATTGAAAGCGCCGCGACTCTTGTTATGTGATTGGTAGATTATATATCTCACGAGCGCGCGAAATCGTACCCTTTTTGAATGCTAGCTTTGAGTTCCGGTAACATTTGCTTCAGAGATTGCTTTTCGTACGCCGACATCGCGCCGACTCCCGCGACGCGCTCGACGCCGTTCTTCCCGAGGAGCACCTTGGTGGCGAAGAAGGGCGCGCTCGTCGCCGAACTCTCCACGTACGCGCACGCCCAAATGCCCGATTCACCGCTCAGACCGCGGAGACACGCGTCGGCGAACTCAGCGGCCGCAGCGGCCATGGAGAGCGTAGCGCTACCCGCACCGCCCTTCGCCTCGACGACCTCGGTGCCTCCGTTTTGAATGCGCTTCGTGAGCGCCTCCGCCTCTCGAGCGGTGAACGAGCAACGAGGCGTCGTCTGCGAGAGGAGAGGCAAAATCGTCGCCCCCGCGTGACCTCCGATCACGGGAACGTCCACGATGGTGGGATCGGCGAAGCCTTTTGCCTCGGACACGAACGTCCTGGCTCGCATGACGTCGAGGTGCGTGACGCCCATGAGTTTTCTCGCGTCGTACGCGCCGCGTCGTTTGAACACCTCCGCCGCGATGGGCACCGTGGAGTTGACGGGATTGGATATGATGTTCACCAGCGCGTTCGGACACGTTCGCGCGATGGCTTCGCACAGCGTTCGCACGATGCCCGCGTTCACGCCGAACAAGTCGTCTCTCGACATGCCCGGTTTTCTCGGCACGCCCGCGGGAACGATGACGAGATCGCATCCTCGCAAGCACGCGTCCAACTCCTCCTCGCCGACGTACCCACTCACCTTGGCGCGCGTGTTCACGTGCGAGACGTCCACGGCGACGCCTCGCACGACGGGCGCGACGTCGTACAATCTCAATTCTCGCACGCGCGGATTCGACTTGACGAAGCACGACAGCGACTGTCCGATTCCTCCCGCCGCGCCCAGCACGGCCACCGTGAACGACGCTCGCTTCCCACCGATCCCGGTCGCACCGAACATCCAATCCATCCATCCCACGCGCGCGTCGTTCCCCCTCGACGTCGTCGTTCCCGAAGGAGTCGTCGTCGACGAATCACCACCGTCATCATCATCACCCCTCGGTCGCACGTGTCCCATCACCGCGCCCACGCGTCTCGACGCCGCCGCGCTCGACATGGCGGTCGTCCCAGTCACCGATCGCGAGTCACCGTTCGCGAGCGACGTTCGAGCGAGCGAGTGACGTTCACGTCGCGTCGCGTCACGTCGCGTCGCGTCGCGTCGCGTCGAACGATCGACCGACCCACCGCGTGCGTAACGACCCGACCCGGTGCGGTAGGGTTCAGCAGACCGACCCCTCGAATCCGCGCCTCCTCCATCGGTCGCGCGTTCGTTCGTTTCGAGTGACGCGATTGATGCGATGCGATGAATGAGATGAATGAGATGAATGAGTGAGATGAATGAGATGCGTGCGGCGATTCCACGCGCGTCCGCACTCGACGACTGATTGCTCGTGCGCGGACGCGGGTGAATCGCGGGAGACGAAGGATCGACA
>Ga0208410_1001493_pt1 | contig 12086 bp, 11 predicted proteins | sample ETN02SmetaG_3_FD_185787 | JGI IMG/M metagenome (GOLD analysis project Ga0208410, IMG submission 185787) | Marine microbial and viral communities from oxygen minimum zone, Eastern Pacific Ocean - ETNP2014F10-02SV257 (SPAdes) (version 2) | ecosystem: Environmental > Aquatic > Marine > Oceanic ... | reverse complement strand
GATACCAGTGAGGATTGGGAAGTATTCATCGAAGAAAATTGTGATAGGCAAGAATAAAATTTTATTTATGGAATAGTAAAAAGGGAATATTATGAATAACTGTTGTTCAAAAGGTTGTAAATGTTGTGATGGTGGATGTAGTTGTATCTGCTGTGATAAAGGTCAATCTTGTATGAGCGGTTGTGCTCGAAATTGTTGTAAAAGCGATTGCTGCTGCGCTAGTTAACGCTAATTAGTATTTGAAGTGCTTGATTTTCTCGCCTTCATCTCCAATCTTCGTCATGGCTTCAATGCCCATATCGATATGTAGATCTACATATTTTTGAGTAACATCTTTATCTTTTTCTTCTGTTTTGATTCCTTCTGGAGTCATTGGAGTATCACTGACTAGTAGTAATGCTCCTCTATTAATCTCATTTGAAAAACCAGTTATAAATATAGTAGCTGTTTCCATATCTATTCCCATTACTCTTATTTTACGCAGATATTTTTTAAATTTATTATCATGCTCCCATACTCTACGGTTTGTAGAGTAAATAACACCTGTTCTGTATTCTATATTTCTATCAACCAAGATTCCAGAGACATATTTATGTAGTTTGAACGACGGCATTGCAGGAACTTCTTTCGGAAAATAATCGTCGCTGGTGCCTTCGCCACGAATAGCAGCGATAGGTAAAATAAAATTTCCAATATCGGTAGTTTTTTTGAGTCCACCACATTTTCCTAAAAATAAAATCCCTTTTGGTTTAATTGAAGATAATAGATCCATTATTGTTGCGGCATTTGCACTACCAATACCAAAATTAATTATTCCTAAGCCATCTTTATTGATTGATGATGTCATAGGCCCACCGATTCCATTAATTTTAGAATCAAATCTTTCAGAAAATTTTTCTACATAATTATGAAAATTTGTTAAAAGGATCCAATCCCCATAATCATCAGGATTAGTACCTGTATATCTTCTTAGCCAGTCAAAGGCTATGTCTTTCTTTTTATTCATGCGTAATTTTAATACTTAAACATTGAGGATAAAATGCAAAATAAAGCAACTGATCTTTTTAGTTCTTGGGCAAAAAAGGGAAAAGATGAGGGTATGGCAGAGGCGCATAGCCCAGCTGTAAACAAAATATTAGATAGGATTTTAGTTGGGAGAGAATCAGATTTTAATTTTATTGATGCTGGCTGTGGAAATGGATGGGTAGTAAGAAAAGTAAATTCCAGCCCGCTTTGTAAAAAAGCTTGTGGAGTTGATGGAGCACAATCAATGATTGAGAACGCGAGGGCAATTGATCCTGCCGGAGAATATCATTTAGCAGATTTATTAACGTGGAATCCTAAAAACAAAGCTGAAATAATTTTTAGTATGGAGGTTTTTTATTATTTTGAAAATCCAGATATACTAACGAAACACATAGTTGATAATTGGATGACAGATGGTGGTACCTTAATCATAGGACTTGATCATTATATTGGTAATCCTGATAGCTACAGCTGGTCAGAAGACCTTAATGTTCATATGACCTTAAAAGATGAGCAAGATTGGATTCAAATATTTAAAAATGCAGGCTTGTCAAATTGTGAAAGCTTCAAGGTAAATGTGTCAGATAAATTTGCCGGTACCTTAGTTATTAAAGGCGATTTAAACCACTAAAGAGATTTTTCCATTAGTTTATTTAGCCTTTTTACAAATCCAGCTGGATTATCTAGTTTGACACCTTCCTGAAGCAAAGCTTGTTCATAAATTAATAGAACTCCATCATCAAAAGCCTTGCCCTTACGCATTTCTGAAAGCTTTTTAATAATTTTATGTCCGGGGTTTATTTCTAAAATAGGTTTGATCTCGGGCATTCCCACTTGACCAGTTGCTCTCATAATTTCTTGCATTTGAGCTGTCGGGTCATTCTCATCTGCTACGATACATGACGGCGAGTCACTAAGCCTGCTTGAAGATTTAACATCTTTCACTTTGTCGCCTAGCACTGATTTTACTTTTTTTATAAGAGGTTTTAGTTCTTCTTTTTTATCTTTGTCACCATCTTTATTCAATTCATCAGCTGCGCCGCTTCTATTAACTGATTTAAGATTTTTTTCTTTAAAAGTTGGAATGGATGGCATAATAATTTCGTCTATTTCATCATCAAGAATTAGTACTTCAATATCCTTTTCTTTATACATTTCTAAAAGCGGAGAGTCTCTTAATGCTGATTCATTTGTTCCTGTAATGTAGTATATAGATTCTTGATCACTACTCATACGATCAAGATAATCTTGAAGAGATACAAAACCTTCTTCTTTTGTTGACTTGAACCGCAGTAACTCTGTTAAGGCCTCTTTATGTTCAAATTCTTGGTAGACTCCTTCTTTAAGAAGCCTTCCAAACTCATTGTAAAAGCCTTCATATTTATCTTTATTTTTTGAGATGGTTTTAATCTTATCGAGAACTTTCTTAACGGAATTTGATTTGATCTTAGACATTACTCTATTTTGCTGAAGAATCTCTCGGCTTACATTAAGTGGTAAATCAGAAGAATCTATAACACCTTTTACAAAACGTAACCATGTTGGCAATAGTTCTTTCTCGTCATCTGTTATGAATACTCTATTCACATATAATTTAACTCCTGGTTGGTAGTCTGCTCTGTAAATGTCAGCAGGCGCTTTTTTTGGTATGAAAAATAGAACGGTAAACTCTAGCATGCCTTCAGCAGTACTATGTACCCAATCTAAAGGAGAGTCAGAATCATAAGATAGGGTTTTATAAAATTCATTATAATCTTTTTTCTTTAATTCATTTTTTGGTCTTTTCCAAAATGCAGTAGCGTCATTTATTTGCTCTGTTTTTGGAGTTTTTGATTTCTCTTTACCTTCATCATCGTATTCTGTGTCTTCATATGAAAGGAAAATAGGGAAGTCAATGTGGTCTGAATATTTTTTAACGGTACTCTCAATTTTCCATCTGCTTGCAAACTCTTTACCTTCATCATTTAAGTGAAGAACTATGGTTGTGCCCGTTTCTTCTGATTTATCCGGGACTATTTCATATCCAGATTTACCATCACTTGTCCATTTGTGAGCCTGTTTGTTTCCAGCTTTTTTTGATATAACATCTACTTTATCAGCTACCATAAAGCAAGAATAGAACCCTACCCCAAATTGGCCAATGAGGTTAGAATCTTTTTTGGCATCACCCGACATTTTAGATAGAAAATTTTTCGTACCAGATCTAGCTATTGTTCCTAGGTTATCTTTGAAGTCCTTTTTACTCATCCCAATACCGCTATCTTTAATGGTAAGAGTTGGGTTTTCGCCTTCTTCAAACTCGATATCAATTCGAGGTTCAAAATCCATAGATTTGAATTCATCTTGGGTTAATGTTAGATACTTGAGTTTATCAAGGGCGTCAGATGAGTTAGAAATTAATTCTCTTAAGAAAATCTCTTTTTGAGAATATAAAGAATGAATAATTAATTGTAGTAGCTGACTAACTTCCGTCTGAAATGTTTGTTTTGCCAATTTGAACTCCGAATATTAAAAGTTAATAAATACAAAACAATACATCAAAAATTATACCTAGGGTGGTTTTTCTGCCACAATGACATCACATTCTTATTTATTTTCATTAAAATGTTTTTTGACTTATTTCACTTTTGTAACAAATAAAAAATGCTAAATTATCTAATGATTTTAAAGTTTAAAGCATCTATCCTTTTTATAATTCCTTTTTATTTTGGCTTGATAGATGCTCAAATCATCCATAATCAAAAGTGTGGAATACCTCCTGAAGAATCAAACCATTCTAGGAATTGGGGGTATGGGTATAATGATCTACTAGATGATATTGAAATTTGGCAACAGAGCCAATATGTGAACATTGATTCTATAGGTAGAACCGTTCAAGGACGAGCTATATGGGAATTAACAATCTCAGAAGATCCTTCTTCAATCACTCATAAGAGAATATATATTCATGCTAGGACACACCCCGGAGAGGAAGAGGCATTTTGGGTTACGGATGAGATCATTAATTTTTTACTTGCAGATACTCCTGAAGCCTCATTTATCAGATCAAATACCATTTTCCATATTGTCCCTATGCATAATCCAGATGGCGTAGAACTTGGATATTCCAGAGAAAATGCTAATGGGCTAGATATTGAGAGTGGTTGGGATGATAATGTGTTAGAACCAGAGGTATCTGTTTTGCAAAATAGGTTTCTTGAACTTTCATTTGCTATTCCTAATCCAATTCAAGTAGCATTAAATATGCACTCTGCCTATGCTTGTAAAAGGTATTTTGTATATCATCATGAGAATGGTACTAGCAGTTATTTTACAGACTTAGAAAAAGATTTTATATCTGGAATTCAACATTATTATCCAAATGGTATTGAAGACTGGAATTATTTTGTTAGTTGGTCGAGTAATACGCCAGATCAATACCCTGAGAGTTGGTGGTGGTTTAACTATGCTGAGAATGTAATGGCCCTAACATATGAAGATATGAATTGTAGTGATGCAGGAAATTATAATATAACTGCTGAGGCAATCGTAAGAGGTGTTTGTGATTATTTAGGGATTAACTTAGCTGGTATAAATGATCAAAAAGAAATTCCTAGCGCATACGCATTGAAGCAAAACTATCCAAATCCGTTTAATCCATTGACTAACATTGATGTACAATTAAAACAGTCTGGTGGAAATATTAGGCTATCTATTGTAGATATATCTGGAAATGAAATTAAAGTGCTTGCTAATAACTATATACCTGCTGGCGTTAAATCATTCCAATGGGATTCAAAAGATAGGAACGGCAAACCAGTACCATCAGGAGTCTATTTTTATCATTTAGAGACAAGTTCTTTCAAAACCTCTAAAAAAATGATATTAATTAAATGAGATCTATTTTTTAATAAGGTTTAACCAATCGAGAACATTAGTTAAGCATTCATTTGATATTGTGTGTCCGGTATTATATTCAAAATAGGTTGGAGTTAATCCCATTTTTTTTAAACTAAGATTAGTCATCCTGCCTAGATGCACTGGGACTTTATCATCATATACTGCACTACTTAAAAATATATTTAAATTTTTTAATGCAGCATGGTCTAATTCATATTCAATCTTTTTTGTATCAAAATATCCGCATAATGAGATAATACCTTTATAAAAATTTGGAAATTTAAAGCCAGTGCTTAACGCGAGATCAGAACCTTGACTGAAGCCTAAAATATAAATTTGATTTTTATCAAAATTTAATTTACTTGATAAAGCAGAAATAGAGTCGTGTATTTTTTCAATACTAATAGGTTTTTGTTCTGGCTTTGGAAGCTCACGAAGATTGCTAAGATCTAGTTCTGCCCAAGCATAACCACCAAAGCCATTATAAAATGGAGCCTGAAGACTAATCACAGCCCAATTTTCTGGAAAAAATTGGCTTAATGGAAATAAATCATTCATGCTTGTACCATAACCATGTAAAAAGAAAATAGCAGGAGCATTTTTATTTAATGTAGAGTTACGTATTATGTGTTCTAGAGGTATTTCTATGCTTTTATTGCTCATGTTTAAATTATAGCGTTTAAGATTTTCTCTTCATGCTTGAAAGAGTTATTCATAAGTTTAATCATAATATAATAAGCTTTTCTTAAATTGAAATTTAATCATAGTTCTATACAATCATTTGGTGAATTAATTCGCTACATTCATCCTTGGAGAAATAAAGCTTGGTTCGCCTCTATTTGTTCTGTTCTAAACAAGGTTTTTGATATTGCTCCAGAGGTTTTAATTGGTGTTGCAGTTGATCTAGTTGTTGAAAAGGAAAATAGCTTTGTAGCATCCCTGGGTTTTAGTAGCATAGAAAGTCAGGTTATTTTCTTAGGAATAGTGACGTTTATTATTTGGGCTTTAGAATCATCTTTTGAATATATTTATTCTATCCAATGGCGTGGACTTGCCCAGGATGTTGAGCACGAGATAAGAGTTTCTGCATATGACCATGCTCAAAGGCTAGGTCTGAGTTGGCATGAAAATCAGGCTACTGGCAACATCACCGCAGTACTAAATGATGATGTTAATCAATTAGAAAGATTTTTGAATAATGGGATGAACCAAATTATTCAGGTTTTTGTATCTACAATATGCATTGGATTCATATTCTTTTATATATCTCCAATCATTGCGTCGATAGCAGTTTTACCAGTCCCAATTATATTTGCAGTTAGTTTTTTATTTCAAAAAAAATTATCACCAAGATATAAAAAAGTTCGAGATAAAGTAGGTGCATTAAATTCCTCAGTTTTTAATAATCTACTAGGAATTCAGACTATTAAAAGTTTTATGTCTTTTAAAAAAGAAAAGAAACGTATTAGTAGTCTTAGCCAGGATTACCAGAATGAAAATATAAGCGCTATCTCTGTTAGTAGTGCGTTTACGCCTGTAATAAGAATGGGCGTATTAGCAGGATTCTTAGGTACAATTTTAATTGGAAGCCATATGGCTTTGAGTGGTACTCTTGCCGTTGGTTCATATAGTGTGTTGGTATTTTTAACTCAAAGGTTTTTATGGCCATTTACAACTCTTGGCACTTTGGTAGATGATTTTGAAAGATCTATGGCTTCAAGTAAGCGAATTTTTGATTTATTAAAAACAGAAGATAACATTATTGAAAAAGCAAATCCTGAAGAGATCGATAGCCTTAAGTATGATATTCACTTTAATAATATTTCTTTTAGTTATTCTGATAGTTCTGCTTTATTTAGCAATTTTACAATGGAAATTAAATATGGTTCATCTGTTGGAATTGTAGGGGATACTGGTTCTGGCAAAACAACCTTAGCAAAATTATTATTACGGCTTTATGATCCTGATAAGGGAAATATCTTTATTGGTGGAAAAAACATTGCTAGTCTATCCGTGGAAAACCTGAGGAGTAAAATTGGAATTGTTAGTCAAGACACATTTTTATTTAATGCTTCAGTTAAAGATAATATTAGTTATGGAAATGAATCTTGTTCAATGGATGAAATTATTTTAGCTGCCAAGCAAAGCCAATGTGATGAATTTATATCTTCATTGAGCGATGGTTATGATACATTAATTGGAGAACGTGGTCAGCGACTTTCAGGGGGTCAAAGACAGCGTTTAGCAATAGCCCGCGCTATAGTGAGAAATCCTGATATACTAATTTTTGATGAAGCAACATCATCTGTTGATAATAGAACTGAAAGATTAATCCAAAAATCATTTTTTGATTTAAAGAAGAACCGTACTATGATAATTGTAGCTCATAGGCTTTCAACAATTCGTAATTGCGATAATATCTTTGTTATAAAAAATTCAAAGGTACATGAGTCTGGAACTCATGATCAATTAATGGAAGATGGCGATAGTTTTTATGCTGAATTATGGAACATTCAGACTGGAAAGAAAATATAGTTGCTAGCGGCTTGGTATAAAAAATTTGGATCTGCCAGCGATGTGCTTGAAGTTGGTGAGCTGACTGAGCCTTCTCCTGCTAAAGGCGAGGTTAAAATAAGAATCCACTCTTCAGCAGTAAACCCCTCTGATATAAAAAAAAGATTAGGTTCAAGCCCTGATCTTCTAGATAATGGACTAGTAATTCCACATAGTGATGGCGCAGGTGAAATAGTAGAGGTCGGTGATGATAATCTTAAACACAGAATAGGAGAAAGAGTTTGGGTATTTGAAGCTCAACATAATCGATATCACGGGACTTCAGCACAGTTTGTTTGTATGCCCTCTAATAAAGCTATTACCTTACCTAAAAATATTGATTATGACATTGGAGCTATGATGGGTATCCCTGCTATGACGGCCCATAGATGTGTTTATAATAGTAGAAGTGTAGAAGATTGTTATGTATTAATCACAGGCGGAGCTGGCAGGGTTGGGCATTATGCCATACAGTGGGCAAAAAAATCAGGGGCATTTGTGATAGCTACAGCTTCAAACGCTAATAGTTTTGAGGAGTGTGAAAAGGCAGGCGCTGATGTTGTATTTAGCCACCCATCTGAAAGTTTTGTAGAAGAAATACTAGATTATACTAGGGGTAAGCTAATTGATAAGGTTATTGACGGAGATTTTGGAGTTAATTTTAATCATATACTAAATATAATTAAACCCAATGGAAAGATTAGTACATATGCTTCAATGACAGATATGAAACCTACTCTACCATTTTATCAAATGATGAACCTGAATATAGAATTGAAAATGGTTTTTGTTTACGATATGCCTCAAAAATCTAAGGATTCTGCTATAGAAGATATTACAATAGCCCTTGAAGATGATAAGTTGGTTCACCGATTATATAAGCAATATGAGTTATCGGAAATTAGCCAAGCTCATTTAAAAATTGAGGATAAACAAGCTACCTACGGGGCGGTCATTGTAAAACCTTAGATTATTAATCTAGCTAAAACTCTATTGTTTTTGCGACCATCCTCTTTATAGATCTTTCCGAGTTATATTTAACTACATCTTCTAAAGGAATCCATTTAACGTCATGAGATTCATCGCTAACTATTATTTTATGTTCGCTTGGATTTGCTTCTAATATAAATCTTACGTCATAGTGAAGGTGCTTTGGTTCACTGCCCATTGGTTCAATTTCATGAATATCGAGATCAAATATTTCATTGCTTAAGAGAGTGAAGTCATTAAATCCTGACTCTTCTTTTGCTTCTTTTAAAGCAACAGAAATAAGATCTTTGTCTCCATCAGCATGGCCTCCTAGTTGGAGCCACATGTTTAGTTTTTTATGATGAGTCATCAAAATTTGATCTTTCTCTGGGTTAATCACCCATGCAGATCCTGTAAAATGACCATGTGGGTTATCTTGACTAAAACAATTTTCATTGCTTTCATAAAAGTTTAGCATTCTTATAGCATTTTTATCATATTGGCTATTTTGAATATAATTTTTTAGTAATTGACCTAGGTTATTCATCATAAAATTAGGATACAAAATAATACAATTATTTTGCACCTATAATCATAATTTTAATTTATTGAAGTGTGATAAGGATTATAATATTATAGGTAGTTTTCATTTAAAAAATGATTGCATCGAATATTAGTCTTAATGCTATAATCGTCAAAGATATCTTGAATACCATTTTAAAAGTTTTTTCAGGTATATAACCAAGTAGTTTTTTCCCAATATTAGTCCCTATATATACCGAAATCATAAGCGGAAATAAAATAGTTGAATATTCAAAATAATTTAAATTAAAGAAGTAAACAAATATAGGTACTTTCCCTAAATGAGTTATTATTTGGCATGCTGCTTTATTTGCTATAATATTTTCCTTTGTGAGTTGATCTCTTAAAAAAAAGGGAGCTATGAGTGGACCTACAGCTCCAATAAATATTGAAGTTAATCCTCCAATAATACCAACCAAGAAAAAATTACCTGATTTATCTGATTGATTTTTTTTTCTAAGGTAAATAAACCAAATAATATAAATGCCTATTAAAGGCTTGAGATAATCAAACCTAATTTCATTCGCAGTTTCTACGTTATATAAGTGTATAAGAATAAGTACAATTATTGAAGAAATCGATAAACCGATTAGCGAGCCAGAAAAATATTTTGTTACAATTTCTTTTTTTATCGCATTCTTAAACACATAGGTTCTTGTTCCATTTCCAATTAATTGAATCATACCATGGAGTGCTATGACTATATATCCATGTGGTATGAGCATCGCCATTAGTCCAAGCAATATGATGCCTCCACCCATGCCGATCATTGCTGATAATGTAGAAGTTAAAAGTGCTGCAATTATAAGAACTGTGTTTTCCATTTAAACTTTCTCAATATAAAATACTGAGATATGAAATATTAATTAATACACAAAAGTTCGGAGCGCTAAAGACTCTGCCATATTTAATATCAGTAGTAATATAAATGGTGATATATCTATACTCATAGATGAAGCAGGTATTAAATCTCGTATAGGCCTAAGTAGAGGCTCTGTCACATTGTAAACAGTCCTAGTTATTTCATTATACTGATTATGAGGTATCCAGCTAAGGATGACCCTCGCCCATACAAATAGGTCTAATATGGCAAAGATTCCTTTTACAATTTTCAATGCCTGTAAAGTGTCCATAGTTATTATTTTGTTTTGTTGTTTTAAATAGGAGTTGGTGTAGACAGTATTTTACTTATTTTCAACATTGCTTGGGGCAAGCATTGATGGAAAATTAAGCTTAATATCATCACTTCCTACACCATCAAAAGGATCTTCGAGATCTTCTTGAATATTATCAAGGATCGTAAGAACCAGGCTGTATATAACGGCTAAAACCAATCCAAATTCTAGACCTTTTTCTATAGCGACATGAGCAAAAAATGGCCCAAATATTATAGGGAAGATATTTAAAAAGACTTTGGTATATGCTCTTAAAGAGTTTGGTGTGCGGTAGTTTTTTATATTAATAATATTTTCAAGTTCAACCGCCATCAATCTCAAATTTCTATGCCCCATAACATTCTCTGGGTCTAGAACAAATGGTCTTAATTTTTCATTTGATAGTGAGATATCTCCAATAAGACTTATGATTTTATCATATGTCTCTGATTTTGGTTTTTGTGAGTGTAAATAATCATATATATTCTTAAACAATTCAGCTATTATGTTATCTATCCTGTTTATATGTTCATCTGGATCTAGTTTCTTATTTTCACGATTCTCTTTTTGATTTTCGTTAATCCAATGCATGTGAGCATAGCGAATTGATAGTGCACTTCCTTTAAAGTTAGCGTAATGTTCGAGTGCTTTTTCTCGACGGTTGTATGCAGCGTGAATAGAAAATACGATTGGAAAAACTATTGCGATACTGATTAAATCAGTAGGAACATTAAAATGAAAACCAAGCTCTCTACATATGTAGGTTGATGCACAAGCTGCAACAATCACAATGAGAGATTTAGTATTAATTACTGAAAAAAAATCTTTGAGAACTTTTGACATCTTATAAGTTATTTATGTTTTGAAAATATTACAAAAAATATTCTTAACGCTTTAAAGTGGTGAAATTTTTAAATACATTTGCTATGTTGCATTGATAAAACAAATTAATACAAAAGAAAAGATTTAATAATATGAATAAAATCCTGTTTATGGTTTTTGCCGCTTTTGGTTTTATACCGACCTTAATACTCGCTTCACCTTCAGCTGGGTCTGATCCTAAAGAAATATCTATATTTTTGATGATGACTAGTTTATTTGGAGGTCTAGGAATGTTCCTCTATGGGATGGAGATGATGAGTGATGGGATGAAAATAGCAGCAGGCAATAAAATGAGGTCAGTACTAGAGAAATTAACATCAAATCGTTTTTTAGCTGTTGGTGTTGGTGCCTTTGTAACAATGGTCATCCAGAGTAGTAGCGCAACGACTGTCATGCTCGTTAGCTTTGTAAATTCAGGGTTGTTGACCTTTGTGCAAGGCCTTGGAGTAATACTTGGTTCCAATATAGGGAGCACCATAACCGCACAAATTGTTGCTTTTAAAGTTACTGATTATGCATTAGCTCTAGTTGCAGTGGGCGCGTTAATGTCCTTGTTCTCGAAAAAAGATTCTACCAGGAACCTTGGATTTGTTATACTTGGGTTTGGTTTGCTTTTCTATGGAATGAAAGTGATGTCGGATACTATGAAGCCACTTAGGTCAAATCCGGTTTTTAATGATATATTAATTAGTCTAGAGAATCCGTTCATGGGGATTCTTGCAGGAGCTGCGTTTACAGCTTTAATTCAAAGTAGTAGTGCTACTACAGGTATCGTTATCACACTGGCTAGTGGTGGCTCTATTACACTAGAGGCAGGGATTCCGCTTATTCTTGGTGCAAATGTTGGTACTTGTGTTACCGCTCTATTAGCAGGGCTTAATGCATCTAAAGAAGCTAAAAGAGTAGCGATTGCTCACGTAACATTTAATTTACTTGGTGTCGGGCTGTTTTGCTTTTGGATTCCATCTTTTGCAGAATTTATTTCTCAAACCTCTGATAATATTCCAAGGCAAATTGCAAATGCGCATACAATCTTTAATA
>Ga0208410_1001491_pt1 | contig 12091 bp, 9 predicted proteins | sample ETN02SmetaG_3_FD_185787 | JGI IMG/M metagenome (GOLD analysis project Ga0208410, IMG submission 185787) | Marine microbial and viral communities from oxygen minimum zone, Eastern Pacific Ocean - ETNP2014F10-02SV257 (SPAdes) (version 2) | ecosystem: Environmental > Aquatic > Marine > Oceanic ... | reverse complement strand
AAGAGCTTACGATCTTTACTCTCGTCTTTTAAAAGAGAACATCATTTTTATTGGCACTCCAATTGATGACACAATCGCAAATTTGATTTGTGCTCAACTTCTGCATCTTGAGTCAGAAAATCCAGATCGAGATATCAGCCTTTATATCAATTCCCCAGGTGGGGATATAAACGGGTTGTTCGCTATTTATGACACGATGCAATATATTCGTCCGGATATAACAACTATTTGTTTCGGTCAAGCGGCTTCAGCTGCAGCCGTTCTTCTGGCCGCTGGAACACCAGGAAAACGGCTAGCACTTCCGCATTCACGAATTTTGTTGCATCAACCATATGCTGGAGCGCAGGGTCAGGTCTCAGATATCGAGTTGGTGTCTCAAGAAGTACAGCGTTTAAAACTTCAATTAGAAGAGATTTTGGCTAGACACACTGGTCAAAGTGTTGACAAAATCCATACGGATACAGATCGCGATTTTGTATTAACCGCACCTGAAGCGTTGGAATATGGCATTATTGATGAAGTGATAGAAGCACGTCCATTGATTGATAACTCTGGACCGATATCTGCTGTCAAGTAAAATCAATTCACTAGTTGGAATCTTGCAACGCAAGGGAGATCAGTAATGGCCAAATTTGGAGAAGGAAGCGAACTCCTCAAGTGCTCCTTTTGTGGCAAGACATCAAAGCTGGTTAAGAAACTTATCGCAGGACCAGGCGTATATATCTGCGATGAATGCATTGATCTTTGCAACGAAATTATCGAAGAAGAACTAACAGAAATCCCTGAAGTATCTCTTAATAAATTGCCTCGTCCTCGAGAAATAAAAACGTTTCTTGACGACTACATCATCGGTCAAGAACAAGCCAAAAAGATTCTCTCTGTCGCTGTTTACAACCATTACAAGAGAATTCAAGTCGGCTCAACGGGATCAGATGAAGTTGAATTAAGTAAATCTAATATTTTACTTATAGGGCCTACTGGTTGCGGCAAAACTTTAATGGCTCAAACCTTGGCTCGGATGTTAGACGTACCGTTCGCTATCGCCGATGCAACCGCTTTAACTGAAGCAGGTTACGTCGGAGAAGATGTTGAAAATATTTTGTTGAAATTGATTCAAGCAGCGGATCAAGACATCAAAAGAGCAGAAAAAGGAATCATCTACATTGATGAGATTGACAAAATAGCTAGAAAAAGCGAAAACCCTTCAATCACTCGAGACGTCTCAGGAGAAGGGGTACAACAAGCACTATTGAAAATTCTTGAAGGTGCTGTTGCGTCAGTACCTCCCCAAGGTGGACGCAAACACCCACATCAAGAGTTCATGCAAATTGACACAACAAATATTTTATTCATTTGTGGGGGAGCATTCGCAGGGCTTGAGAACATTATTGAAAGTCGTAGAGGCGGAACCAACGTTGGGTTTGGCGCAGACATACGAACCTCCACCGAGAGAGATCTGGGAGACCTTTTTTCTGAAGTAAGACCAGAAGACTTAACAAAGTTTGGTTTGATTCCTGAATTCGTTGGACGTCTACCAGTAGTAGGAACGGTTAACCAGTTAGAAACCGAAGCGCTAATAGAGATTCTAACCGAACCTCGCAATGCCTTAATTAAGCAGTATCAACGCATCTTCGGGTTTGAAGACGTTGAATTGAAATTCACAGACGAGGCGTTAACCGCGGTGGCTGAACAAGCTTTAGAAAGAGGAACTGGGGCTCGTGGATTGAGAGCAATTCTTGAAGAGGTCCTCTTGGGAACCATGTATGAACTACCAAGTGATAATCAAATCGCAGAAGTAGTAATTGAGGCCGACTGTGTGATTGGTCGAACTGACCCCACAATTATTGAGCGGAACGCCTCTAACAAACGCGCCGCCTCTTAACTAAATCGTGGATTATCTAGAGGCTTTAAAGTTTCTTGATCAGCACGTTAATCATGAAGCGACTGCTGGTCGAATTCATGGACTAAGTCTTGACGCTATGCGGAGCCTCGTTCAGATCATGGGTGACCCGCAATCAGATTTTCAAAGCATCCACATCACGGGAACAAATGGAAAAGGTTCTGTGTCAACCATGACGTCTTCGCTGCTGAAGGCAGCAGGATTAAAAGTGGGAACTTATTGCAGTCCACACGTTGACACTGTTCGGGAACGTCTGAAGATCAATGGTGAAATGATTTCAGAAGAACAATTTGGTGACCTCATAGGCGAGTTGGCTCCCTTTGCAGAAAATGCACCTGAAAAATCGTCATATTTTGAACTTCTAACTGCCGCATCTTTTCTTTGGTTCTCTAACGAAGCAGTAGACGTAGCGGTAGTGGAAGTGGGTCTTCTAGGAAGATTTGATGCAACGAATGTTGTGGAATCAGATGTATCAGTAGTGACAAATGTTGGCCGAGATCATACTGACGGAGGTGATGGTTGGAGACGAGCAGTAGCCTCGGAAAAAGCGGGGATTATAAGTTCAGGACGACCGTTAATCCTTGGCGAAACCTCAGTAGAAACTCTTGACCTGTTTATTCGAGAAAATCCCGACCCACTTCTAATGAAAGGCGAAGCTTTCGGGGTCCTTTCTAGCGCTCAGGCCATCGGCGGACAACTACTTGATGTGTGGAGTATTTCAGGTCGACATGACGAAGTTTTTATTCCCTTATTTGGCGATCATCAATCTGAAAATGCTGCATTAGCGTTAGCGACAGTTGAAACCTTCTTAGGGGCACCGCTAACTGAAGAAATAATTGAAGAGGGCATGTCTTCTGTCTCTTTACCAGGTCGTCTCGAGATAGTGTCTACGAATCCGTTAACAATCTTTGATGGCGCCCATAATCAAGATGCCAGTAAAGCATTATCTGCAACAGTACAAGATGTCTTCCCGGAGACTCGACGAATCATCGTCTTAGGCATGTTAGGTCCGCGTGAACCATCAGAAGTCATAAATGAGATAGCACCTCTTCACCCAGAGATGGTTATTTGTTGCACGATCCCTTCCGAACGAGCCATCTCCGGAGAAGTGTTAGCTAAAGCCGTTGAAGCCAGTGGCGTAGACGCTGAAGTTGTTGAAGACCCGAATGATGCCATTGAACGCGCTTTGGCCTTATCGGCAGACGAAGATTTGATTTTAGTTACTGGGTCCTTCTATCTACTTTCAGTCGTTCGACCCTCTTTTGTCAGTGGCTGAACTGGTAAAAAGTTATGTTGTGTGAGGCTAAATAGTCCGTAGCCTTCTCTATATGGATAGAACACTCGTAATTTGTAAACCAGATGCAGTTGAAAGAGGTCTTGTCGGTGAGATAATTTCTCGATTCGAGAACAAAGGTCTCAATCTCGCAGCTGCACAACTCCGAAACTTGGATGAAGAAACACTTAGTATTCATTACGCAGAACACGTTGAAAAGCCTTTTTATGGAGACCTAGTAGCGTTCATGTCCCGGTCGCCAGCGATGGTCATGGTAGTTGAAGGACCAGAAGATACTTATGCAGTAGTTCGTTCAATGATGGGTGCAACAAACCCCCGTGAATCTGCTCCTGGAACCATACGCGGAGATTACGGATTGATTGTCACAGAGAATCTCGTACACGGGTCCGATTCTTTGGAAGCCGCTGAACGAGAAATAGGAATTTTCTTCCCTAATTTGATTTAAAACATACGCATTCCCTTAGTGTGGTCAATCATGCGCCCAGAGTGGTATTTGGAAAAAGAATCGGCTACAATTCAGGCTGAAATCAAGTAATGTTTTCAACGTTTCGAAAACATCTTGCAAGACGATTAGATGAATTGGACACCTAAATGGGTGCAGAAAATAGATCAACAACTAGTAGTGCCCGGCTAGGAAGCCGCGACATTGCCGTTGACCTTGGTACGGCAAACACTCTGGTCTATGTACGAGGCGAAGGCGTCGTCCTTGACGAACCCTCTGTAGTAGCAGTAAATGTAATGGATGGAACTCCATTGGCGGTAGGTGCCGAAGCAAAGCGAATGATCGGCAGAACTCCTAACTACATTCAAGCGACCCGACCCTTAAAAGACGGAGTGATAGCTGACTTTGAAGTTTGCGAAAAAATGCTTCGCTATTTCATCCAATCAGTTCACCAAAGCAAATGGTCAAAACCAAGAATGGTTATTTGCGTACCGTCAGGTGTAACAGGCGTTGAACGACGAGCTGTTCAAGAAGCAGCAGAATTCGCTGGCGCACGACCACCGGCGTACATCATTGAAGAACCGATGGCAGCGGCAATAGGAGCAGGACTACCAGTTGAACAACCAACCGGCTCAATGATCGTAGACATAGGCGGAGGGACTACAGAAGTCGCAGTTATCTCTCTCGGCGGGGTAGTGGCTTCATACTCTTCAAGAGTTGGTGGCGACGAACTAGATGACGCAATAAAGCAGTACTTGAAGAAAGAATACGGTGTTGATACTGGATTTAGAACAGTAGAAGAACTGAAAATGGGCTTAGGTTCAGCCACACCGCTTCGAGATGAACAAAGAGCTGAATTTCGTGGCCGAGACTTAGTCACCGGCCTTCCGCGTCCAGTGGTTATTAGTACTGTAGAAATACGAGAAGCAATCGAAGAACCAGTGGCTGCCATTGTAGATGCAGTAAAAATTACCCTAGATAAAACTCCACCAGAGTTATCAGCAGACATTATGGAACGAGGCATTACCCTTGCTGGCGGCGGCTCTTTACTCGTTGGATTACCAGAAAGAATCCGCGCCGAAACAGGTATGCCAGTACGGCTCGCTGCAGATCCACTGCTAGCCGTTGCTCTTGGAGCCGGAATGGCGTTGGAACACCTAGACATCTACGGGGATTCCGTCTTTAGCGGCGGCATGGAGTAAAAAATGGCGGCTCCTGGGCCCGCCGAACGGTCTCGGCCGACTTTACTCATATTGTTAGCCGCTGCGCTGACTCTATTGACCCTCCAAGTCCGAGGAGCCGAACCACTTGACGCCTTCCAGCAAGGAATCAGAGACATTATCGGACCGGTTAGAACAGTCGTTGATAAGGCAACAGACCCGATTCAATCAGTTTGGTCAGGAATAGTGCATTATGGCGAACTGGAAGAAGAGAATGAAAGATTAGCGAAAGAACTAGCAGAAGTACGCGGGGAAGTCCTCAGCGAAGAAGCTGACAGAGAACTTCTAGAGCGTTTACTAGGAGAAATAGATGTTCCCTATGCAGACTTGGAAACGGTAGTTGCAAGAATATTAGGAACTCCTCCAGGGAATTTTGGTTCACATCTCGTTGAAATAGACAAAGGAAGCGATGACGGATTGTCGGACGGTATGGCTGTTGTTACAGGAGCAGGGTTAGTCGGACGATTAGAACAGGTCGATAGGCAACGTTCTGTAGTCATCTTGGCAACTCATCCAGATTTCTCGGTAGGGGTTCGCCTTGTTGAATCACAAGATGAGGGATTAGCTGTAGGAACTGGCAGCGATGAGATGCGCCTCGAAGATGGAGTACGTTTAGACGCAGTCATAGCGGAAGACGAAGTTGTAATCACTTCTGGAGGCCGCAGCCGATTTCCAGCAGATATACCAGTCGGAAAAGTGACTGATCCAGACAACTTCGCTGAATATGAACGCACAATAAAAATTGAGTTAGCAGCCAGTCTAGAAAATTTAAGTTTTGTTAATGTCGTAATGGACTTGGAAGAAAATTCATGACTACACGAATCAGATCTTTCGTAGTTTTAGTTACAGCGGTTCTTCTACAGGCAACCGTTTTTTCAGAATTCCGTTTCTCCGGAACCTCAGTGGAGGTTCTTCTACTGGTTACGATCTTGGCTGGCTATCACGGAGGCCCAGAGCACGGCGCAATATTTGGTTTTTTTGCAAGTTTATTTCAAGATGCATTAACTGGAGCCCCTTTTGGTCTTCATGCAATGGTTTATTCTCCGCTAGCTGTGGGTGTGAGTAGTGTCGAAGATCGTTTAGTGGAGTCGCGACCCATCATCTATGGATTTGGCCTCGTGGTGGCGGTAACCCTAGGGGCCTCCCTAGCCGGATTCACAGGTTTGCTTTTTGGTCAAACGGCAATCGAGAATGGATTATTAATTAAGAGATCAGTGATCGCTGGTCTAGTGTCAGCAGCAGTAGCATCCCCAATCAACAAAGTCATTCAATGGTCACTCTCCATGTCGATTCCCGGGGCAGTAGAACTACGAATACCTGAGAAATGAATGAGATGGATAAAAGCGTTCGTTATCGATTAAGAATTCTCGCTGTAGTAGCTCTTTCAATGTTTGCGGCACTAACTGCTCGCCTTTGGTATCTTCAAATACTTTCTGGAGAAGAAGCCGCTGCAGTAGCAGAAACTAACATTTTGAGAGAGATAAGGGTACCTGCTCTTAGAGGAAGAATATTAGACGTTGATGGTAATACTCTTGTCGGGAATCGCTTGACCACCATGGTGACTATTAACAGAAGAGAACTCGAAGAAGCGAAACTTACTGAAGATCAACGACTCGAAATGCTTACCGAGATTGCAGTTGAGGTAAATCGCTCAGGCCTATTATTCAAGGTAAGCGACATTGAAGAAGCGCTTGCAGATCCTTCGTTTACCCGCTATGACGATATTCCCGTAGCGACGGATGTCGATGAAGAGCTTTTAATCTATTTCGGTGAAAGACCAGAAAAATTTCCCGGAGTAGAAGTTGTAGACAGTACTGTCCGTTCATATTTATACGGCGATTTAGCCGGCCACATTCTCGGTTGGGTGGGTCCAATCAATGACAGAGAGTATGAGAGTCGAAAGCCACCACCGAATAAGGCCTATGGATTACGAGATGAAATAGGAAAAGCTGGAATAGAGCTCATGTTTGAAGACGATTTACGCGGTGTCGCCGGACGACGAGTCGTTGAAGTTGACCGCTTAGGTCAAATAGTTCGAGAGCGAGAAGATCTATTCGTTGCTCCCATTCCTGGTGACGATGTCTATTTAACTATTGATATTGATGTTCAATCTTTACTAGAAAGACAACTTGAGAGAACAATATTTTCTCAGCGTGAACAAGCTCCAGAGAAAAAAGAAGAAGACGAAGAGGACCCCATTCCTTATGACGTTCCTGGTGGAGCTTCAGTAATAATTGACCCAGAAAACGGAAATATCGTAGCGATTGCTTCATATCCGAAATTTGACCCGAATGACTCAATAGGGGGGTTCACACGAGAAGAATGGGCGTCGTTAAATGATCCGCTCAATGACCTACCCATGTTAAATCGTGCAATTCAAGGAGAGTACGCTCCTGGGTCAACGTTCAAACTATTTACCGCTCATGCGGCTTGGCATGAAGGAGTCTTTGGTGTTGGATTAGTGAAGAACGCCGACGAATTATGGGATGATCCGGGCTACTACCGATTACAAAGTTGCGTTGGGGACGTTGAAGGTTCAGCTTCAGCTGGGGGATGCATATTTAGAAACGCTAATGATGCCCCGTACCCGCAAATTGATTTAATTCGGGCTATCACGGTCTCCAGCGACGTTTACTTTTACACAATCGGTGAATCCATATACATCAACCCTGTGCACAATGAAACGGGTATACAAGATGCAGCCAGAGAATACGGAATGGGGTTTGAGTCCGGAGTAGCACTTCCTTTTGAGCAGTCAGGATTCCTCCCCACCCCTGAAAATAGAAGAGAACGACACGAAGCTAATCCCATTGCCTTTCCAACTGGCGATTGGTATCCCGGAGACAACGTAAACACTTCTATCGGACAAGGAGATGTTCTCGTAACTCCCTTGCAGTTAAGTAATGCCTATGCAACTTTTGCCAACAACGGGACGTTACGGGCACCGAACATAGCTCTCAAAGTCGTTACACAAACAGGGGAAACAGTTCGAGAATTTAGTGAGAGAATCTTAGGAGAAGTTCAAATTGATCCAGAATTTTATTCAAGAGCTCTCGAAGGCCTTTTAGGAGTAACAACTCATGAAGACGGCACTGGTTATGATGCGTTCAACACTAGGAACTACGACGGGGTGTATTTCCCATTAGAAGAAGCCCCTGTAGCCGGAAAAACAGGAACTGCAGAAGTTAGAGGGAAAGCAGACACTGCAGTATTCGCCGCTTTTGGTCCAGTAGATGAACCCAAATTCGCAATGTCAGTATTTCTTGAAGAAGCAGGTTTTGGAAGCCGTTCAGCAGCCCCTCTAGTAGCGCGTGTCATGGAAAAACTTGTTACAGAAACCGTTGAAGAAGCACCGACCGCAGCAGTAAGTTACGCGCGATCAGCCGCTTTGCCACTTTGCCTTGAATGGCTTGAATGGTTAGACAGCGATCAGTTGTCGAATGTAGGAGGAAGCAACTCCGTTGTAGGCACAGACAATGGGCCGGTTCTAGAAGCCAATGGGGAAGTACGCGTACGTGGCGAAGTCATTGATTGCGCTGCGTTATTAACAGACAATGGAATAACGGTGAGTATCCAATGACAAACACTCAAATTCCACGCGAAACCCGGCCATCATTATTACGTCATGTTGATTATTTTTTGCCAGTCATAACATTGGTGATATCAGCAATCGGAGTTCTAATGGTTTACTCGGCTACTCGAGGGCCAGACACGCTCTTACGTCCCGCAGAGACTCGATTCTTAGAACGTCAACTTATCTTTGTCGTTATAGGTGCTGTGGTTATGATCATCACGGCGTGGATCGGCCATAGATTCTTTCAACGGTTCGCCCTGTATCTCTATACATTCATGTCGGCCACTCTCTTCTTGGTTCTCATAGCCGGCGTAGAAAGTAAAGGAACTAAAGCTTGGTTTCAGATAGGTGGGTATCAACTCCAACCCTCCGAATTTGGAAAAATAGTTCTAATCATTGCATTAGCCGCATGGTATGGAACCACAAATACTGCTAGCTCAAGAAAATTAGTTATTGCTTTAGTAATAGCAGGAATACCTGGACTTCTTATTTGGAGACAACCAGATCTCGGAACTTTATTGGTCTACGGAGCAATTGTTGCAGGGATGACATTAGTGGCCGGAGTAAAAGGCCGCCATATGTTCGTCTTCCTTCTTTTAGTAGTCACACTCGCCACTATCGTTTTACAGTCGGATAGTCTGGCCAACTATCAAGTCGACCGACTACTCGTTTTTATTGATGAAGACTCAGACTCAGGCGCTAGATACAACCTCGAACAAGCTCAAGTCGCTATCGGTAATGGTGGGTTGACAGGTAAAGGCATATTTGAGGGAACACAAAACAATTCGGATCTGGTTCCAGAGCAACAGAACGATTTCATATTCACCGTCATCGCAGAAGAAACAGGATTTATCGGCAGCATGATTGTTTTGGGACTTTTAGCATTATTGCTGATTCGAATATGGAGAATCAGTCAGATAGCTGATGACAAATTCGGATCACTTATCGCCGCTGGTGTCTTCTCAATGCTCCTATTCCAGATATTTCAAAGTGTGGGAATGGCCGTGGGAATAATGCCAATCACCGGAATACCTCTCCCGTTAGTTAGTCATGGAGGGTCATCCGTCATCGCCACCTTTATTGCTATCGGTTTAGTACAAAGTGTCCATATGAGAAGACATGACTACCGATATGACGGATCTTTCTAGTGACGTGAGACCACGGAAAAGACTAGATAGCATGATCAAGTTATGAGTTCAATATGGCCACAACTAGAGGGGCTTCTAGACGATGTTCAAAAACCAGCGCGCTACATCGGATGTGAAGATGGGGCGATAACTCCCAAATATCACGCAGACAAAGTTTCTTGGCTGCTCACTTACCCAGACACTTACGAAGTAGGTTTACCAAATCAGGGGCTACAAATCCTTTATGAAATCATCAATGAACGCCAAGATTCAGTAGCGGAACGAGCTTATGCGCCATGGACTGACATGGCATCCGTTCTGCGGAACAACAAACTTCCCTTTTTCTCAGTAGATACTCATCGCCCTGCAAAAGAATTTGATGTTCTGGGGTTCAACCTCTCCGCTGAATTAGTTTATACCAACCTATTGGAATGCTTAGATCTCGCAGATGTTCCCATTCACACCGAAAAAAGAACAGCAGAAGACCCTTTAGTGATTGTGGGCGGACATTGCACATACAACCCAGAACCAATAGCAGATTTTATTGATGCTGCTGTCTTAGGCGATGGTGAAGAGGTGGTCTCAGATATAACAGAAGTAATTAGTAGATGGAAGAACTCTGGACGGTCATCTCGCGAAAGCATACTGCGGGAATTAGCGACAATTCCTGGGGTATATGTTCCTTACGCCTACACGCCGGTATATGAAAAAGAAGACCTTATTTGCATGTCCCCAAGATTCCCTGAAACACCCGAAGTGGTAGAGAAGAGAACAGTCAGTGATTTAGCTGACTGGCCGTACCCTAAAAATCAGTTAGTGCCACTAACAGAAGTCGTTCATGATCGACTAAACGTAGAAGTTTTCCGCGGGTGCACTCGCGGCTGCAGATTTTGTCAAGCAGGAATGATCACTAGACCGGTTCGCGAGCGACCAGCGGAACAAGTTCGAACAATGATAAGTGAAGGCGTGCGCCGAACCGGATATGACGAAGTTTCTTTGACCTCGCTCAGTACGGCTGACTTCAGTGGAATAGAAGAAGTGGTGAAGAGTACTTTGGATGATTCTGACTGTGGTCAACTCTCTGTTTCGCTTCCAAGCCTTCGAGTAGATGCTTTCACAGTGGGCATAGCAGCGGAACTGCAACGAGCTCGCCGCACCGGCTTGACTTTCGCCCCTGAAGCTGGCTCTTGGAGAATGAGGCAAGTGATTAATAAGTTAATCAGTGAAGATGACCTTTACTCTGCTGTGGAATCGGCCTACTCGCAAGGCTGGCGAAGAATGAAACTCTATTTCCTCACCGGCTTGCCAACAGAAACAGACGAAGACACTAAAGCGATAATAGATATGGCAAGAAAATGCGTTGAAGTAGGTCGAACGCATCAGAAAAGCCCTTCTGTGACAGTTTCGGTAGGCGGATTCGTGCCTAAACCATTCACTCCTTTTCAATGGTTTGGCCAAAACACCGAACAAGAACTCCATAGAAAAATTAGATTGCTTCGTGATGAAGCTAAGGCTTCACGCGGAGTTCAATTCAAATGGCACGACACTCGTGCCTCAGTTGCTGAAGGAATCATTAGTCGAGGAGATCGGCGAATAGGAGCAGTAATAGAAGAAGTATGGCGTAAAGGAGGTGTATTCCAAGAATGGAGCGAGCACTTCAATCTTCAACTTTGGGTTGATGCTATGGAAAAACACGGCCTTTCTTTAGAACAGTACGTGTATAGACACAGAACAGAGCAGGAAACATTACCTTGGGATCATCTTTCAGCCGGCCTACATAAAGATTTCCTTTGGCAAGAATGGAGAGACGCACTTGAAGCAGTTGGTTTAGAAGACTGCCGTTGGACACCCTGTTATGACTGCGGCGCATGCACCGGATACGGAATCGAACACGTAGTTGCCTCAGCACAGCCACCCGCCGGAGGTAGTCAAGGAACTGGGCAATCTATTCTTTCAACAGAAAGTGTCCCAGTTACTTTCTCGGGAATCAAAATATGAAAAAAGTAAGAGTCCGTTTTTCGAAAAAGGGAAAAATTCGTTTTGTTAGCCATCGTGATATAGCACGCATCTGGGAAAGATCTTTAAGGAAAGCTCAAATACAACTCGCTTATAGTGAAGGCTTTTCCCCGCGGCCAAAAATTTCATTTGGACTAGCGCTGCCGACAGGAAATGAATCCGATGCAGAGTACTTAGATCTTGAATTAGTAAACGATATTGAAGACAACTCCAATGACCTAGCGGAACTCAAGGAGCAACTCAACAACGCTTTGCCGAAGGGAATTGAAGTACAGAACATTGCTGAAAAAGAGTTAGGCACCGACTCGCTGCAGCAGGTCGTGATCCAATGCACCTGGCAGTTCGATTTAACTGACTACACGATAGATCAAGCGGAAAAGTGGGTCGAAGAGATTCTCGAATCTCCCGAAATCATTGTCGAAAGAGAAAGAAAAGGGAAAGTGGTCGTGGAAGACCTCCGAAAACAGGTAATCTCTATAGAAGTCATCGGGGAAACAGATGCAGGAGTGCGGGTACAG
>Ga0208410_1001485_pt1 | contig 12131 bp, 10 predicted proteins | sample ETN02SmetaG_3_FD_185787 | JGI IMG/M metagenome (GOLD analysis project Ga0208410, IMG submission 185787) | Marine microbial and viral communities from oxygen minimum zone, Eastern Pacific Ocean - ETNP2014F10-02SV257 (SPAdes) (version 2) | ecosystem: Environmental > Aquatic > Marine > Oceanic ... | reverse complement strand
TTTGAAATTTGTTATGATTTTTATCGAGATTGGTGAAACTGCTGCTTAGTGTTTAAAACAGCGAGTTCCTGTAAAGATCATTGCAAACCCATATTCATTACACGCGTCAATTACCTCTTGGTCTCGAATTGAACCACCGGGTTGCATTATGGTCCCTATTTCTGAATTCTTTATAGCATCAATACTGTCTCTAAATGGAAAGAATGCATCCGAGGCAAGGACTCCACCCTTGACACTTTCCCCTCCTTTTCTTAACGCCATGTGAACGGCATCTACTCGGCTCACTTGTCCTGCACCAAGACCAACAGTCGTGTTGTTCTTAGCTATTAAGATTCCATTGGACTTGGCATGTCTTAAAACTTTCCATGTAAATAGAGCAGTGTCAATATCTTTGTCGGACGGTTTTTTCTGTGTCACAATGGTAAGATCATCTTTTGTTAAAATTCTTGTATCTGTATCTTGCACAAGAATACCCCCATCTACGTTCCGTATTTCAATTTTCTTTTTCCGTTTATTAAATTTTCCAAGCTCTAGCACTCTCAGGTTTTTCTTCTTTTTGAATATTTCGAGTGCTTCTTGGTCAAAGTTTGGTGCTATGACGATCTCAACGAAAACTTTTGATATGGCGCTGGCAACTTCTTTTGTGCATCTTCGATTGAATGCTACGATTCCTCCAAATGCTGACAGGGGGTCTGCATTAAAGGCCCTCTCATATACATCAAGGATATCATCACCGATAGCAACACCGCAGGGGTTGGCATGTTTTACAACTACGCACGCTGTTTCATCAAACTCACGAACACAGGCCAAGGCACCATCAGCATCCATGATATTGTTGTATGACAATTTTTTACCTTGATGAACTTTTGCATTCATAATATTTGATTCTACGTTTCCAGGGACAGTATAGGATGCTGCTGATTGATGTGGGTTTTCTCCATAGCGCATTTCAGAATGTTTTATGAATGTTAATGATAGGTCATCAGTTAATTTTTCATCTTTGAGATAATTATGTATTATCGCATCATATTGTGCAGTGTGCCCAAATGCTTTTGTTGATAGGTTTTTTCTTGTCTCAAAGGATATTTTTTTTGTTTCTCTAAGTTCCTTCAGTGTTGTTTCATAGTCTTTTGGGTCGATTAGAACCGTTACCCATCCCAAATTCTTTGCAGCACTGCGTATCATGGTTGGTCCACCAATATCAACATTTTCAAGTGCCATTGCCAGGTCACATTCTTCTTTGGAAATGGTTTCGGAGAAAGGATACAGATTACATACAACCAGGTCTATCCATTTAATATTATTGCTGTTGGCGTCTTTTTCATGTTTGTCTCTTAGTCCAAGTATTCCCCCTTCAACAAGGGGGTTAATGGTCTTTACTCTTCCATCCATGATCTCTGGGAAGTTTGTGTAGTCACTTACATCGGTAACTCTTACTTTGGCTTTCCGTAATATCTCTGCTGTACCGCCAGTAGATATAATTTCAATATTCAGTTTTATTAATTCTTGAGCAAGCTCCACTACCCCATTTTTATCAAATACTGATATTAATGCGCGACCTACTTTTATTGGTTCTTTATTTATGAATGGGTTATCTATCATTTTTCTTTATTACGGCTAAGGTTAAACGGCTTTTGCAAACCACGTCATCATTGTCATTTTTTATGTTTATATCCCAGACCTGGATAGTTTTTCCAATCCTTATGGGTGTTGCTTTTCCATGGACCCAGCCATTTTTTACTGCCTTGAGGTGGCTAGAACTAAGCTCAATTCCTACTACAGAATACTGTTTTAGGTCAACTTGGCTTCCCGCGCCTATGCTTCCAAGGGTCTCAGCAAATGCTGCACTGGCACCCCCATGTAAAAGTCCAAAAGGTTGTTTTGTGCGGTCATCAACAGGCATTTTGCCTGATATGTGTTCATCTCCAAAATCTGTTATTTCGATTCCAAGCGTAGATACCATAGTGCCCTTGGATCTGTCATTGACTTCTTTTAGCATGTTTTCTTTATCCATTGTTCGAAAACATCGGTATGGCCTCTAAAAAGGCAGCCCCCTCAAGGTCTTGAACCTTTGTCTTTAGGGATTCTATGGTATCATCTGAATCAACTATGCATTTTTTTTGTATTATAATGGGCCCCCCATCTACTTCATTGGTCACAAGGTGAATGGTGCACCCCGTTTCCTTGTCATTGTTTTTTAGTACTTCCTCATGGACATTGGTATCCATTCCACCGGCATATTTTGGAAGGAGAGAGGGGTGAACGTTCAGTATCTTACCACTCCATTCATTGCAAAAATCTGATGATAGAATTCGCATGAAACCAATCAATAAAACCAGTTCAACCTTATGCTCCTTAAGAATCATTGTCATCTCTGAATCAAAATTTTCCCTGGTTCTATTTTTATGATTGATAAATACGTTAGGTGTATTGTGTGCCTGAGCCCTTTTCAATATATAGGAATCATCTTTGTTTGAAATAACGACAGAAATATTTGCGTCTAATGTTCCCGCACTGATTGCATCAAGAATGAATTGAAGGTCTGTTCCATTTGTGGACCCTAGAACACCTATATTTATCATCTTAAGGTTCTCATATGATCAATGCGTTTTTTTATAAGTTTAGTTGTTCCAATATCTCTCCTATGAAAAAGAGGACCTTTTACTCGTGAGATTTCTTTTTCAGCAATCTTTTCTGCATCGGTAATGGAATCAGCTATTCCAACGACAGCCACGGTTCTACTTCCCACTTCAATAAGCCCATCGTTCTTTATGTCTACCGAGGCAAAGAATATGGAATCTGGATCTGACACAGAAGAAACATCAATAGGCTCTCCCTTTATTGGGTCGTCGGGATATCCTTCTGGGACAGCGTATTTACAGACAGTTGCCTTATTTTTGAATTTTACATTTAGTTTTCCAAGGGTTCTTGTTACGATTGCATTACAGATATCGATCATATCTGTCTCCAATATCGATAATACGTTCATCGCTTCAGGGTCTCCAAATCGTGAATTATACTCAATAAGTTTTACACCATTTGATGTTGCCATGAACCCACCATAGAGAATTCCTTTATATCCTTCTCCGTATTTGTTTTTTAATGCTTCCGCGGTCTTTATATTTATGTTTTTAGCCTGTTCTATGTCATCTTTATTTAAGAAAGGAAGAGAGTGGTCAACATCAGAATAGGTTCCCATGCCACCAGTGTTGGGTCCCGTGTCGCCCTCATATGCTCTTTTATGATCCTGAATAGCTGGCATGTGTTTTAATTCATTGCCATCACAAAAGCTCATGAGTGAGAATTCTTCGCCGATTAATTTTTCTTCGATTACAAAACGTCCACCATCATCAACTAACTCTTGGCAATATGATAATGCATCATCGTTGGAGAACAAATGCTCTCCCGAGACCTTGACGCCTTTTCCACCAGCGAGGCCATCGTATTTAACGACAAAGTCATCCCCTAGTTGATTTAAAAACCCCTCAACACCCACCATTGATTTGAAAGTCTCGTATTTAGGAGAACCTGGAATCTCAAATTCATTCAGCAGGTCTCTTGCAAAGGATTTTGATGTTTCTATTTGGGCTAGTTTTTTTTGGGGACCAACCACACCTATTCCTAGGTCTTCTAAGATATCTGCAACTCCTTCACCTAGAGGGTTTTCCGGTCCTATAATAGCCAATGTGCACTTCATTTCTTTAGCGAAGTCCAGGATTACTTTTGGGTCATTGATGTTGGCAATTTGGAAGCCTGAACAAAGAGACATTATTCCAGGGTTGTTATTCGACCCAATGCAGAATAACTCCATAGGGCTATTAGACCTAACGATTGAACGAGATAGTGCATGTTCACGAGCTCCAGATCCGACTATTAATATTTTTTGGATATTCACAATTTTAAGGCGTGGCTATCTCTTTGAGTCAACCCTGTTGTTCTCAAGACCGTTTAAGAAGTCTTCAGTAACGTTTCCAGCACAGTACTCTCCAGTAAAAACTGAATCCTCAAACTTATTTATCTTTGGATTACCAACATGTGCAGCCATTTTTAAGTCTTCGAGGTCTTGGTATATAAGCTCGTCTGCACCAATGTTTCTTTTTATTTGGGCAACGGTTCGATTGTTCGCAACCAGTTCTTTAGTTGCTGGCATGTCTATGCCATATATGTTTTGAAATCTTATAGGTGGAGATGCGGATGCAAAGAAGACCTTCCTTGCACCACTATTTTTTACCATCTGGATTATTTGTTTTGATGTGTGACCCCTAACGATAGAATCATCTACCAATAAAACATTCTTATCCTTGAACTCTATCTCTATGGGATTCAATTTTTGTTTCACTGAGCGTTTTCTAAGGTTTTGCCCTGGCATTATGAAAGTTCGTCCTATGTAGCGATTTTTCATGAATCCTTCTCTGTATTTTACACCTAGCTTATATGCTACTTGCATCGCCGCCGTTCTACTTGTGTCTGGGATTGGGATGACAACATCAACATTTAGATTTTTGTATTTGGTCTTGATCTTTTCTCCAAGTGAATCACCCATCCTGAGCCTTGTCTTATGAACAGAAATAGAATCTATGGTCGAATCTGGTCGCGAAAAATATACAAACTCAAATAGGCAGGGCATGTGGTCTTCGCCCCTTATAACATTTCTTTTAAAGACCTCCCCACGATCTCCAATGATAATGGCTTGCCCGGGTGCGACATTATACAAAACATCATACCCCAGCGCCGTCAACGCACTGCTTTCAGATGCTACCATGACGGATCCATTCTTTGAACCAACAGAAAGAGGTCTTATTCCATTTGGGTCGCGAAACGCAACTAGGCCAATACCAGCAACAAGCATTGTAACTGCATAGCCCCCTTCGCACTTTGCATATACCTCTTTAAGGGCCTTAAAGACATGTGAATTATTTAATTTTCTGAAATTTGTTTTATATAGTTCATGTGCAAAGAGATTTAACAAGACCTCTGAATCAGAGTTTGTGTTGAATTGACAAAAATGTGTTTTGGTAAGGTCTGATCTTATTTTTTCACTATTAATAAGGGTACCATTATGACCAAGTGTTATGTTTACTGGGTTTGCAGTATGAAATGGTTGTGCCTCACTAACATCATCTGATCCCGCAGTGGGATACCTAACGTGTCCTATACCTACGTTTCCAACAAGATGTGATCGAGCCCCATCATGTTTAAATGCTTCCGCAACAAGACCAAGCTCTTTATGTATATGCATTTTGGAACCGTCCCAGGTTGAAATTCCAGCAGCGTCTTGGCCCCGGTGTTGAACCTGGATTAGACCATCGTATATCTCACTGGATACATCTTCGCTCTTATTGAATATGCCTACGATACCACACATTATAGTTTTTCAATGATATCTGATGCTTTTCCAACATAAGACTCTGGCCTTAGGTTTGAAAGGGTTTCTCTATTTTCATCTGATATCTTTAATGATGAAATAAAATCAGTGATGGAAGACTCGTTTATCTTTTCGCCTCTGGTCATGTTTTTTAGTTTTTCGTAGGCATCTACTTTACCTTCTTTGCGAAGAATGGTTTGAATTGCCTCTGCCAACACCTCCCAGTGTTCACCAAGTTCAAATTTCATCTTGCTCTTATTTATTGTTATTCTAGACAGCCCTTTTGAAATACTCTTTAGTGCTAAGAACGAGTATCCTAGTGCCACACCTTGGTTTCTTAAAACTGTTGAATCGGTGAGGTCTCTTTGCATCCTTGAGATGGGTAGTTTTTGTGCAAGGTGGCTTAATAGTGCATTTGAAAGCCCTAGGTTGCCTTCTGCATTTTCAAACTGAATTGGATTGATCTTGTGAGGCATTGTTGAAGACCCAACTTCACCAGCTACCTTTTTTTGAGAAAGAATTCCACGACTTACATATAGCCAAAGGTCTTGGCACAGGTCCTTTAGGATTGAGTTGATACGCAACACCTGGTGAAAGCTTTCAGCCATGCTGTCATGTGGTTCAATCTGGGTTGTAATTGTATTGGGGTGAAGCCCAAGTGACTTTATGAACTTTGAGGTAAACTTGACCCAGTCTATTTTAGGGTATGCACTAATATGCGCTGACCAGGTTCCAGTAGCGCCGCTTAATTTTCCCAGGGCAGAATGTTTTTTTATTTGCATCATCTGTCGGTCAAGCCTTTTGTACAATACGGCAATCTCTTTTCCAAAGGTGGTTGGTGTTGCGGGTTGGCCATGGGTCATAGCGAGCATAGGCACCGACCGGTACTTTTTGGCCATTCGCTTAAGGTCTTTTTGCAGATCTGTTAACATTGGTACGTAAACCTGTTTTATGGCGTGGCACCACATCAAGGTGTAGGATATATTATTAACATCTTCTGAGGTAAGGGCAAAATGGATCCACGGGTGAAGTTTGGCCTTACAATGTTTTTGAATATAATATTCTATCGCTTTTACATCATGGTTTGTCTCTGCCTCAATCTGTTTAACAGTTTGGGCTGAGTTGAGATCGAACTTTTGGTATGAACTTCTTAGTCTTGCTTGTTGTCTTTTGCTAAGGGTTGGGAGTTCGCTTATCTTTTTTTCGTGGCTAAGTGCGATGAGATACTCAACCTCAACATAGATCCGATACCGCATGAGTGCAGCCTCAGAGAAATATGCATTTAGTTCTTTAACGCTACTACTGTAGCGACCATCTAAAGGAGAAAGAGCTCCAAGTGCGTTATGCACCTAGTATCCGCTTAGCAGCCAAAGCACAATTACCAGGGTCTACCACAGTAAGAACGGGGGTGTTGCTAGGCATCTGCAGGGTAGAGTGTATGTTTACCAGCATGTCAGCCTTATCAGAAAAGGGGGGGCATCCAAGTGTTGGGAATTCAGAATTTGCAGCTACAAAACCTGACAATGCATTGGATCTTCCAGCAATGGTAACATATACAATATCTTTTTTGTCTTTATTGGCATTTAGAATATCCAACACCTTCAATGGCTCCTTGTGGGCGGACGCTGCGTGTTGCTCCCAGTCTATTCCATAAGAGTCAAGGCCATCAGTTATTTTTTTTGCATGGGGCTCATCTGATGTTGACCCCATTATGACTACAACCTTCATTATAAGTTCTCCATATTTTTATTGATTCTTTCTTGAATTGACTTTCCTGTATTGGGAAAAGGAAAGAGTCCACCTGTTATGGTCTCATACAGAAAAATGTATCTGCTTGATAATTCAGTGACCAGCTCTGTTGGAGCGTCAGGTAAGGTGTCGTCATTATAGGGGTCACAATTATCAACAAACCATAGTCGCAGAAACTCCTTATCTATGTTTTGAGGTTCAAGTCCTGAATTCATTCGTTCTTGGTATGTTTCAGCAATCCAATATCGGCTAGAGTCCGGAGTGTGTATCTCATCGATCAAAACAATGTTCCCATCTGGGTCGCGACCCATCTCATATTTAGTGTCTACTAAGACCATTCCATTTTCAGCGGCTTTTTTTTGTCCAAATGAAAATAGTTCCAAGGCTTTTTTGCTACAGTAGTTCCAGTCTTCTTCTTTCATCCACCCTTCTTTTACAATGTCTTCCGGTGATATTGGTCTATCATGATCTTCTTCTTTGGTGGTGGGTGTGAGCATGTTCTGATCGAGTTTTTGGTTTTTGATTAGCCCTTCAGGTAATTTATTCCCACAATATTCTCGGTCACCATTGTTATATACGGTCCACAATGACGTGCTGGTACTTCCAGTTATGTAGCCCCTTACGACAAATTCAATGGGGAAGACCTTACATTTTTTTGCTAGCGTTATATTGGGGTCTGGAATGTCGACCACATGGTTTTTGATGATGTCTTTTGTTTGGTCAAACCACCAGGCGCTAGTAAGGTTTAAAACTTGCCCCTTGAAAGGGATTGATGCTAGGACCCGGTCAAAGGCACTTTGTCGGTCAGTGGTGATTAGAGCGATCTTGTCACCAAGGTCATATTGGTCTCTTACTTTCCCAGTTTTTTTCATTCCGCTTGATAGAGAGGTTTGTGTTAATGTGTTGTTCAATTCCGCTTTAATACGGTCTTTGTAGTGTTTAGTTGATTCTATGGCATTCATGAGATAATGGATTAAATAGTATGTTTGTTTCTAAAATTTGGTTAATAACAGCATTAATATTACCGTGTTTCATGGACAGATTCCAGACCACACCTCTCTTTAATTTTTCTAATCTTCTAATTTGAAACCTGTTCTTTAAAGACTCATGCTTTAATCGTCCACGCATATCCTCTTTTTGATGTACAAGTATTGATATTGTATCTTCGCTTGATTCAACCTGACCGATGAATTCCTTGTTTGAATTGAATAATTCTCCAGATTCTTCTATCTCTTTTAAAACCTCGTTTTTGTTTCCATTGATTGTCATTTCCCAGTGGGTCTGTCTGGTCAAGGTAATGTCGTAACCAAGTTGGCCTAGGGTTTTTTGAACAGAGGATGCTTCATTGTCGGTGATAACTAAGTTGACAAGCCATTGAGAACAAGAGTCGTCGGGTGAATAGTTTTTTAGGTCAGCTTGTTCTTGGTTATGTGTTAAGATATGTTGGGTCACTGGATTTTTCATTTCAATGAATTCTTTCATAGAGGAAAAGATTAGATCGCCATTTTCTGTTCTTTCGGGGTGTGGCATCATAGCCATTACATTGCCTTTGGGGTTAGATAGAGCTGCAAGATTGTGGACAGAACCATTTGGGTTGACAGGAAACTCATCTAGTGTCACTCCATTTTCATCACAGTATCGATAAACATCTTGTTCGTTTGCGATAATATTTTTTAATAATGAGTTGGGCATTATGAATCTTCCCTCACCATGGGCTAAGGGAATCTTGATCATTTCGTCCTTTTTCAAGTGTCTGGTAAAGGCACACCGTTTTGAGGGTGTTGACATTTTTAGGTTGGCCCATGTATTATAATACCCAACCCCAACAACTTGTCCATTCTTGACTCTCTTGTTATCTGTAAGAGCTACTCCAACCTGATTGTTTTCTAGACCGGGAACAAGTCCACTCTCTACTAGAATTTGAGCACCATTACAGATTCCTAGAACGGGTTTGCCTTTTTTTGATTCTAATGCTATTTGTTTCATGATCGGGTCAAGTGCCGCGATCACCCCAGCTCTTGATCTGTCTTCATATGCAAACCCCCCAACGATGATATACCCATCTAGGTCAGATAGCTTACTTGGAACCTCATTCCATAAGAATTCTACAGGCTTAAGACCTACGCGGTCGCAGGCCATAAAGGTCTCTCTCTCTGTATTTGAACCGGGGAACTGAATGATCCCTATTTTGATTTCAGACTTCATGAGCGTTACCTTATTGTGACCTGGCCATCACCAGCCACTACCTTACCAATTTCATAAACCGGTGAAAGATCTTTTAATATATTTGATATTATGCTTACATCTTCATCGTTTACTATAAACACCATTCCGATTCCCATGTTGAATGATCTATACATTTCCTCTTCTTCAATATTTCCGATTGACTGCATTGCAACAAACACATCTAGCGATGGCCAAGAGTCTTTATGTATCGATGCGGAACAGCCATTGGGCAAGACCCTTGGAATATTTTCAATCAGTCCACCTCCGGTAATGTGTGCAATGCCATTCACGATGGTCCCGTTTTTTAGAACAGATAATACGTGGTTCGTATAGTTGATGTGTGGTTCTAGAAGGGTCATCCCAACAGATTTCTGAAGGTCTGGTATTTTATCTTCTACCCCATAACCACCAACTTCAAAGAATATCTTTCTAGCAAGAGAATATCCATTTGTATGTAGACCGCTTGAAGGAATGCCAACCAGTGTATCGCCTATTTTTATGCGCTCACCCGTTATTATATTCTCTTTATCGACAACTCCGGTTATGATTCCAACTAGGTCGTGCTCTCCTGGTAAATAAGTGTCAGGCATCTCTGCAGTTTCGCCACCAACGAGCGACACGCCAGTATCCTTGCAGGCCCTGACCATTCCAGAGACTATCTCTTGAACTACCTTTGGTCTTAGTTTGTCATTTGCAATATAGTCAAGAAAGGTTAATGGTGTAGCGCCCATGACCAGTATGTCATTTGCACATGCGCTTAAGAGATCCACGCCGATGGTATCAAATTTGTTTAGTTTTCTGGCTATGATGGTTTTGGTTCCCACTCCGTCAACACTCTGAACCATGACCGGATGTTTATATTCCTCCAAGATGGGTTTTAGGTCATATAGAGAGCCAAAGCTACCCAATCCAGTGAGGACATTGTTGGTAAAGGTAGACCTAACGCCATCTTTGATCAGGTCAACCGCCTCATTTCCAGCATCAATATCTACACCTGCTGACTTATAGTCTAATTTTGTCATTTTTACTATTGATCTCCAATATAATTGCAGGAAGTTATAGTTTTTCTCTTAGGCCATTTTCCCATCTATCTTTTGCCTCAACAACCTTAATGTCTATAACATTATTTAATAGTATCCGTTCTCCACCTGTCTGACCGATCAAAAAAGTTTTCAATCCATATGTTTCAAAGATTTGCACGACCTTTTCAGTATTGTTCTTGTCGGTCTCCAATAAAAACCCACCAGTTTCCGAGAATAAGACCTCATGGTCTTTGTGGTGTCCAGGAATCTTTACCGAGCAGCCAATATTATTCCCAAATGTCATCTCGGCGATCGATGTTGCGATTCCACCATCAGATATGTCATGGCAGGAAAGGGGCAGCGCTTTTTCTGCGCAATCTGTTATTGCATATATTTGATCTTTTGTTTCAATCAGGTCTGGCTTAGGAACATTGGCTCCAAGTTCTTTCAGTAATTGATAATAGACGGATCCACCTAACTCATTCTTGCGTTCACCAATCATTATTATGTCAGACCCGGATGATTGAAAGTGCATTGGTAGAACATGGTCTATGTTCTTTAGTTTTCCAAGACAGCTTACGATTGGGCTTGGGGGGATTGACCCATTTTTAGATTCATTATAGAAACTTACATTCCCAGCAATGATGGGCGTTGGGCTACCGGGGTTTTCTTTGAGGGTTATGGTGTTGCATGCATCAGAAACCCCGCGGGTGCCTTCAACAAATTCCCACATCTGATTTGGTTTTTCTGGATTACCAAAACAGAGACAGTCGGTCACTGCATGTGGTGTAGCGCCAACAGCTGCAACATTGCGCATTGCTTCAACCACTGCATTTACACCACCCCAGTACGGATCTATTATTGAATATCGTGGGTTGTGATCTGTTGAAAGCGCTATTCCAACCTTACGTATCTCTTCTGGGTAATCACTTGAGTTAAAGGGGGCCAAGACTCCTGAATCTGAAACTCCTGATTCTACCTGCACTCGTCCTTGTACTTGTTTATCATATTTTTCAAAAATGGGTTCCCTGCTTGCTATGTTTTCATGTGCTAGAATATTCAGTAAGACCTCTCCAAGGTCATGGAGAATCGTTGGTTCCGGCTCAGAAAAAGATGTTCTAGGTGCATTAAAAGGTCTATCATATAAGAACCCTCTCGTAATCTCTTTTGCAGATGCATTCACAATTTCCTCTTCTCCATCATGGACCACGTACTGACCGCCTTCTCGTATCTTCCCAATGATGGACGCCATTGCTCCCGTACTTACTCCTGGGAGATCAAAGACCTTGTTGTAGTGGTTCAATATAGTTGGAGTCAATTCAGGTGGGCTGACCCACATAAATCTTTCTTGTGTTTCACTGCAAAGGTAAACGGATGGGTGGAGGCCATTCATTCCCTTGTGGATCTTATCCATCCAAACCTCAGCTCCATAGCCAGAGGTTTCTGCTAGTTCTACACTAGCACATGCAACGCCCCCTGCTCCAAGGTCCTTGAATCCCACCTTGCTAGTAAGACCTTTCTCCTTGAGAATATCAAAAAGGGCATAGGAAGATTTTAATAAATGCCTTTCTAGAAATGCGTTTGGTTCTTGTACGGCACCCTTGTTCTGTTCTTTTTTTTCTTCCTCTAGTTCGAGCGATGCAAAACTCGCACCCCCAAAACCACTATTGTCTGTTGGTTTACCTATGAGTATCAGGTCATACCCGTCTGCATTTTTTGGTGCGTAAGAATGGATGATATTATCTTCTCGAACAATGCCAAGGGTGACT
>Ga0208410_1001480_pt1 | contig 12150 bp, 11 predicted proteins | sample ETN02SmetaG_3_FD_185787 | JGI IMG/M metagenome (GOLD analysis project Ga0208410, IMG submission 185787) | Marine microbial and viral communities from oxygen minimum zone, Eastern Pacific Ocean - ETNP2014F10-02SV257 (SPAdes) (version 2) | ecosystem: Environmental > Aquatic > Marine > Oceanic ... | reverse complement strand
CCCATTGCACAGGGTTTTTAAAAAAAGCAGTTACCTTTCCACTTGATCCAAGAAAGTTGCGTTTTGAATTATTTCTTTTAATCGTTTCATTATTTAGGAGCTCTCCAGGAACTTTAGGATCGGTAGCAAATACAAGGTGATCATAGTTAAGCTCATTTTTAATACTATTGGAGGTATATGAAATTACACCTGTAGCCGTATTAATGTTTTCAATGTTAGAGTTTAATGAAAATTTTACACCAAGTTTTTTATTAATCTCTGTAAGATTTTCACTTATTTTCCAAATACCATTTTTAACAAACCCCCAGTATCCATTAAACACTGAACCAGAATCCATCAGAGGAATAGTAAAAGCAGTGCCTGGGTCATTAATAGAAGCAGGACCACTTTCTATTACAGTCATTCCCATGTAAAGCTTTGTTTTTTCAGAGGTGAAGTAATGATCAAGTAAATTTTTCGCAGAACCTCGAATCCATAAATTTGTAAGCTCTTTTCCTAAAATTTCTTCAGCATGTTCAATAGATGGGGAGATAGCATTTCTATAAATATTTTGTATGAAATCTATAACCTTATTCTCATCATTTCTAAACCCAAGAGTATCTCCTTTTTCTCCCCATTGTTGTTCAAGTTCAACATCAAGTTTCTCATGATTTTGAAAAATTCTAGTACTTTTTTCTGAATTAGGGAAGTAAACTAGTTTTGGAGTTTTCGGATAAAATGTTTGCACTAATTTGTCTAGTCCTGTTTCAGAAAAAATGAAATCAGGCATCATACCTAAAACCGTAGCTCCGTATGCAAAATCAATTTCCTTATTATCGATTATAGTAGAGTCTTTTATGCAGGCCCCTCCAGTAAATGATTTTTTCTCAATAACAGTAACATCATATTTTTCTTTAGCCAAATAATTTGCAGCTACTAAACCATTTATTCCACTACCTATAATTGCAATTTTTTTCATTTTTGAAATATAAGATATTTTAATGAAAAAAAGGTAGACAAAGACTTTACCTACCTTATAGCTGCTTTATTTCATTGCAAAATCTGCATATGCTCCTGTCCCATGTTCAGAAATATCTAAGCCCTCTATTTCTTCTATTTCACTAACACGAAGTCCAATAATTGACTTAACTAATAGAGTTATAATTATAGTAGAGATTATACAAAATATTCCTACAATCACAACACTAGCTAGTTGAACCATAAATTGATCAAATCCCTTAGATGCTCCAAAAAGTCCTACAGCCAAAGTTCCCCAAATTCCTGAAAACAAATGTACTGGCACTGCTCCAACAGGATCATCTAACTTAACTTTATCAAGGAAAGCGACACCCATAACTACAATTATTCCTCCAATAATACCTATAATTATTGCCTCAGTAGGGGTCATTTGATCTGCCCCAGCTGTAATTCCAACTAATCCTCCTAGTACTCCATTCATAAACATTGTAAGATCAAGGTTTTTGTATAATATTCCTGAGACAAAAGCGGCACCAAGACCTCCAGCAGCAGCAGCCAAACATGTTGCCACAAGAACAAGAGATGTGCTTGCTGGGTCAGCAGATAATACTGAACCACCATTAAATCCAAACCATCCTAGCCATAGAATAAGAACACCTGCAGCAGCTATAGGAATATTAGATCCAGGAATAGCTTGTGGTTTTCCATCCTTGTTAAATTTTCCTTTTCTTGCACCTAATAGATAAATTACTACCAGTGCTCCCCACCCTCCAACTGAATGAACTAATGTTGAGCCTGCAAAATCATAAAACCCTACATTATCTGTTAAAGTTGAAAGAAAGCCTGATCCCCATTGCCAAGAACCAACTATTGGATAAACAATAGAAACATAAAGTAAGGTGATTAGCATAAATGAAGTAATCTTAATTCGTTCAGCAACTGCTCCAGAGATAATTGTCCCAGCAGTAGCTGCAAACATTCCTTGGAAGAGAAAATCTGTCCAATAAGTGTAACCTTCATTATAAGATAGGTCTGCAGCAGCAGCAGCATCAAGTCCAAATCCAGAAAATCCCAAAAATCCTCCCCCTATAATATTAAAATCACCTGGATACATAATGTTGAAACCAATTAAACAGTACATCATAAGCCCCATTGTAATTATGAAGAAATTTTTAAACAGGATGTTAATTGTATTTTTTTGCCTAGTAAGACCAATTTCTAAAAAAGAAAATCCTAAATGCATAAAAAATACCAATGCTGCACACAGCATCATCCAGAGGTTATTTGTTGTAAGTAATTCCATATTTTTTTAATTAAATGATTTAGTTCCCGTTTCTCCAGTTCTAATTCTGTAGGCCTCTTCACAGTTATAAAGGAAGATTTTACCATCACCGATTTCACCGGTTGCACCAGAATCTATTATTGCTTTAATTGTTTTGTCAACAAATGAATCAGAAACTACAATTGACAATAAGGTTCTCTCTATATCTTTTGTTGAATATGAAATACCCCTATATACTTTACCAATTTTTTCATTTCCTCTTCCAGTTACATCCCAATAACAAAAAAAGTTAACTTCAATTTGATGAAGAGCCTCAACTACTTCATCAAATTTTGCTTTTCTTATGATTGCTTCTATTTTTTTCATGATTATAATTTATTTAATATAAATGCTAAATTAAAGACTAAATCCAAAAACTAAGAATGCAGATTTAGAATTCGGGTTAAATATAAATGATCCAAATACAGGAAGTGAAAAACCATCTGAGAATTTAATCTCTTTTGAACCACTAAATGACATATTTACAATTCCGCTTCCACCATTTGCATACCAAGGATCTGCTTCGTCATTAGCATAACCTAAAGCTATATCAACAGGTCCTGTGCTAAACCCAACCTCTACATACAAAGCTTCTATGGCAGTGAAATAACCAGCTGACAAGGTAACCCCCATTATTGATGTTGATGCACTTACTTCAGTGTAATCACCATTAAGTAAGCCTTCCCCATCATTATACATACCTCCTCCAACTGGGAAGGTATAATTTGTTAATGTTAAAGCAAATGGACCAAAATCATAACCTAAATATAGGTCAAGTTCATCTCCACCACCATCTGTAGAAGTTGGGAAGCTACCCCAAACACCTGCAGAAAAGTTCCCTAATCCTAATTCCATGTAAGGTTGAACATGAGCTCCAGAACCAAATTGCGTTCCTCTCCAAACGTATGAGCTCACAATATCAGCTCCAAAGTCTTGTGCTATTGCCTTTTCAGAAGAGATAAAAAATGCTGTTGAAATGAATAGGGTAACTAAAATTTTCTTGAATTTTTTCATTTAATACTTCAAAATTCTTTTATAATAGAGTCAGTAAAAAATTTAAAATGATAATTTTTTTATTATTATCAAATCAATAATTTGAAGATTAAAATAATTACGATGTGAAAATTTAAACTATAAGATTTTAAGAATCTGAAAGAGTTTGGGTTTACCAGTTTTTTAAACCTAATAATTTTTCTCCCAATTCATTTAACTCTGCAGTTTTATATTTTTTTTGTTCTAATTTTCTGGGGTCTCCGGGAAAAGCATATCCTTCAGGAGCAACTCTATTTTTCCAGGAGTTTATTCTCCAGTTTCTTAACTCTGTATTTTCTTCTTCTGCTGGCATCATTGAAATATATTGAGCTATTCTAACTTTATTACTTTTATTTAATCGAATACCATGAGCTAGAAGACTATTAAAAATTAATAGATCTCCTACTTCCATTTTAACTTTTACAGGATTAAATCCACTTATGTCTGGTTTAAATCTATCTCTGTCTTTAGGTTGAGTTAGCTTCCAGGTATGGAAATCTCTATATAATTCTGGAACACATTGAAAACCACCCATATCTTCATCAGTTTGATTTGCTAGAGCAAGAACCCCTTGTACATTAACTGGATACTCATCAGGATCATAGTCCCAGTGAATAAAGGGTTTATATTCATATCCATCTCTAATTGGAAAGTTTAAATTAGCCCTATCAATTGTTACCCAGAGCTTTTCATTTCCCCAAATATCTACAAATGATTCATAAACTTTTTGTGTCATCCTGTTGTTCCAAAGATGTTGATTGTTGTAGCATTCTACCATTCCAGTACCAGCTAATACTTTCATTTTCATTTCAGCCCTTGGCATATTATACCAGGTTTCAATATTATTAGGATCTTTTTCTTCAAATTCCCATAAAAAGTCTGCAGTATTTTTTGCTTGTTCTTTAGAAACAGCATTTTTGATTATTACATAACCATTATGAATCCAAAATTTCCAATCCTCTTCAGATAGAACTCTCAGCTTCTGTCCATTAGATCGATCATTTAGTTTATTGGCACTAGTTTTTGTTGTAGAAGGATTCCCAGGTATTTCTAGATGTTGATTTTTAGTTATTTCAGGCAAAACCTAATACTTTAAATGCCTAACAGTTTCAGCATTATTTTGAATCTTATTAAGAGAATCAATACCAATCTCAATATGTAGTTTATCAAATTGTTTAGAAGTAATCTCATCTCTTTCCTTTGTCTTAACTCCTTCTGGAACCATCGGAGAATCAGATACTAATAAAAAAGCCCCAACAGGAATTTTATTATGAAATCCAACCGTAAACAGAGTAGCAGTTTCCATATCTATAGCGTATGCTCTAGTCTTTTTTATGTAGTCTTTAAAACTTTTATCATATTCCCAAACCCTCCTATTAGTTGTATAGACTGTTCCTGTCCAATAGTCAATTTTATGTTCTCTAATTGTAGTTGATATTGCTTTTTGCAAAGAGAACGATGGCATAGCTGGAACTTCTGGTGGAAAGTAATCATTTGAAGTACCATCACCTCTAATTGCTCCAATTGGCAGAATAAAATCACCAATATTGATTCTCTTTTTTAATCCTCCACATTTTCCTAAAAAAAGAACAGCTTTGGGATTAATTGCTGATAGTAAGTCCATGATTGTTGCAGCATTTGGACTCCCCATTCCAAAATTAATTATAGTAATATTATTTGATGTGGCGGAAGGCATATTTTTATCCTTACCATCTATTTTACATTTCATGATTTCTGAAAAGACTTCTACATATTTGTCGAAGTTTGTAAGCAAAATATATTCGCCAAAACTGTCTAGTTCAATACCTGTATAACGAACTAACCAATTGTCAACAATTTCAGATTTTGTTTTCATTTATATACCTTTTGGGTAGTCTAAAGGTACTATATTTTAACGAATTTGTTTGAAATTCAATTACTTAAAGTCAACCTCAACAATAACTTCATTCTTACGATTAAAGAATTTATATGGGCTATCATAATATAGGATTTGAGTAGGTTTGATCGAATTTATATTATTTAATCTAAGGGTTTCTCTTAGCTTTTCTTTATAAAGCATTTCCTTTTTGTTATTACTAAATCCTCCATATGATATTACTGCAAAATATGATGGAGATGAAATATAAGCTTCTACTTCTTGACTATTAGGGGTTGGAAAAGATCCTGAATTATACTCTTTTGGTAATACAAATTCCATCATTTGTTTATCTTCAGACATATAAACAGGAGTGGTCATAGCAATTTTTTCACTACGACTATTTTCTCCAGCTATGTATTGAAATAATTTTCTAAAATTATTATTCCTAGAGTATTCTGATTTTATTTTTATTTTTGCGGCCTCTGGGTAAAATCTAATCTCAACATCATCAAATTTTTTAACTACTTCATATACTTGAGTTTCATATTTCTGAGCCATAATATTTAAAATATTAAAAAAAATTATTATTAATGCTAGGTTAAAATTCTTCATTATATTAAATCTAATAAAATTTCATAAAATCTTCTTTAAAAATTTTATCCAAGTAAAAGATTAATTTATTACCATCTCCCTGGTTAAATATAATAGGAGGCTTTATTTTAATTACATTATCATCTGGTCCATCAGTACTCATTAGGATACCAAATTGTTTCATTCTACTTACTATATAATTCGCATGATCTTTTAACGGTTGTAACTGATCATTAGTTAACTCAATTCCAAGAAATAGTCCCTTGCCTCTAACTTCACCAATTATAGGATACTTTTTAGCTAGTTTTATTAATTGATTTTTTAAATACTCACCAGTTATGAGTGCATTTTTTTGAAGATTATATTTTTCAATAAAACTTAATACTTCTGTTGCAATTGAACATGAAACTGGGTTTCCTCCAAATGTGTTAAAAAACTCCATCCCATTTGTAAACTTATTGGCGATTTCTTCTTTACAAACTACTGCTCCGATGGGATGCCCATTTCCAAAAGGTTTCCCTATAGTAATTATATCAGGGACTACATCATGAAGCTCGAATCCCCAAAAGCTTTCACCTAATCTGCCAAATCCAACCTGAACTTCATCAGAAATACAAACTCCACCTGCTTTACGAATATAATCATAGGATTTTTTCACAAACCCATTTGGTAATTCAACCTGACCGCCACAGCTAATTATAGGTTCAATAATAAACCCCGCAACCTTTCTTTTTTTAGAATGTATATTGTCAATACATTTTTTTACCTCTTTAGAATACATGTTTCCTGTATTTTCCCCTCTATATTTTCCCCTATAGGGATCTGGAATGGGGATGACATGAGTGTTTTCTGGAGCACCTTTCCCTCCTTTTCTATCAAATTTATATGAAGAGATATCTATACATTGATTTGTATTTCCATGATAACCCCATTGTGAAACAATAATATCTTTTTGACCGGTAAACTCTTTTACCATTCTTATTGCTAATTCGTTAGCTTCACTTCCTGAATTAACAAAATAACATACAGATAATTGTTTGGGAAGTGTATCAAGAAGTTTTTCAGCTAGAGTATTAATCCCTTCATGTAAATAACGTGTATTAGTATTTAATAAAGCCATTTGTTTTTGCCCTGCAATAACTACATCAGGATTTTCATGTCCAACATGAGCAACATTATTAACTGTATCAAGATATAGCCTTCCTTTATTATCCATCAAATATTGACCTACACCTCTTACAATTCTAATAGGTTTATTGTAATGAAGCTTTAAGTTTTTTCCAAGGTGTTTATTTCTATATTTAATTATTTCACTATCACTAATTTCTTTACTTGATTCAATCCTTTTAGATTTAAATATTAAGTTTGGATCCGGACATATTTCTTTCCAGATTTCAATTTGATTATAATACATCACTCCAGGAAAATCAATTTTGTAATCGAGCATTGATAACATGATTTGAAAATGAAGATGAGGAGGCCAGTTTCCATTTTCTGGATAATTTCCAAGTTCTGATATTTTGTCTCCTTTTTTTATTTTATCTCCAATGGAATGCCTTGTTGCACTAATAACAGAATTATGCCCATAAAGTGTAAAAAAATCAAAGTGTTTAGTTTTATGCTTTAAAACAACTAGACCTCCGTATTCTTTTTCTCCAGCATCATTTATAGCCATTACTACCTCGCCATCAAATATTGCATGGACTGGTGTTTTAGGTGGGAGCCAAAAGTCTAACCCAATATGTATAGTTCTATTTTCATTTCCAGAATTACCGCTTTTCCCATATTTATCTGTTGTATATATTGCTCTAGGTTCTAAATAACCACCAGCTAAAATTTTATCAGGAAATTTTTCTTGATATTTCTGAATTTTATATTGAAATACTTCAAGATCTCCAACTTCACGTGGTTCAATAAATTTTGTAGAAACGCTTAAATCTATTTTTTCAAGTTCATTCTTTTTTATTGATGGGAATAACTTTGATATTGAAATTGATTGTTTTGAGCACCACTTTGTAAACTTATCATAATTTGGGTGTGAACTAAAGCCACATGATTTTCTAAAACTATAAGTTGCAAATTCAGAACTAATACTATACCACTTATTTAATAATTCCCAAGCATTCTGTTCACTAATTAAAAGATATTTATTGCCAGGTTCTTTAGTTTTATTTATAGCAGATTTTGTTACTGAGATTACAAGCTTCATAGCAATCACATTATATAAATGTTCAATTTCATTTTCTTTTAATGGATAAACACTATGGTATCCTAGGATTATAGGTAAAGCTGCATCTAATGGATCGTTCTGGTTCATAATTCCATACGCACAAACTGTTCCAACTTCATTAATTATTTGAGTATTTATAGCATCCCCAAAATCAACTATCGATTTAACAGATGGATTGACCAGATCTTCAGAGACTATAATATTATTATCATTTATATCACTATGAATAACAGCTTTTCTAAGCGTGGCATAATCATCATTTTTTAGCTCAAACTCTTTTTGAAAGTATTTTAATATTTTTTTTTGATCAGTATCAAAAAGATTAAGATGTTTTTTTGTCCAGAGTGATTGTGAAATATCCCATTCAAATTCTCTATGTGCAATTTTATGGTCAAAGCCTTTTAGTAGCTTAGTTATAATTCCACTTTTTTCTCCTAAACTATAACGTAAATCATCTAATTGTGGATTAACTGAACTCCACATTCTCCCTGGGATCCATTTTAAAAGTCTGATTATTCTTTTATTTCCATAACTATCTACAATTTCAGTTATATTTTTATTTTTCTGATTTAAAATTATTTTAGAAATAGGGAGATTTTTATTTTTTGAATTAATGAATTTTAAAATTTTAATTTGAAAGTCTAGATAATCTGAAGTTGAATCTGGTCTTGAAATTTTTAATATATAATCTTGAGAATTCTTAATTGAGATTTTATAATTAATATCAATCTCTCCTTGAAGCTTTGATGCAGATCCTAGAATCCCATATTCCTTTTTAACTATTTTTTCAACTTCATTTGTTGAAAGAATAAGTTTTTTATAATCCATAGTTAAAATTAAAAAAATGATATTAACTTCACCGAAAATAAAATTAATTATGAAGTGGTTTATAAAATGTTTAAGACAATATGCGGATTTTAATGGTAGAGCAAGCAGACAAGAATACTGGATGTTTATACTTTTTCAAATAATTTTCTATTTCCCTGCACTCGGCTTAGATCTAATGTTTGGTACCTTTAACAGCACTTTAGGCATTGGCATAATATCATTTGCATACAGCTTAACTATTTTAATTCCAACACTTGCTGTCGCGATAAGAAGAATACATGATATTGGAAAAAGTGGATGGATATATTTCTACCTATACGGTATTCCTGTGATTTTATATTTTATACTAATAGGTGTTTTTATCGGAATGTTTGGTACTGATTTACTTTTAATGGGAGACGATATAGACCCAACCCAGATAGATCCTTCTATTTTTTCTCCGTCAATGGGTATTATTGGGATTTTATTTCTTCTAGATGTTATATACTTATTAGTTGGCGGTATCTGGCTTCTTATACTTCTTATTAGAAAAGGAGATATTGGAGATAATAATTATGGCCCTGACCCTCAGTAATAAATTTATGGAGCAGGATTAGGAATTTTTTCTTGAGCCTGATTAATCTCACCAAGTATCTCTTTAGATAATTTAGTATTGATACTATCTATATTCTCTTTGAGCTGATTCATATTGGTTGCCCCAATAATATTACTTGTTACAAATGGCCTATCATTAACAAATGCTAATGCTAATTCTGTTAGTGTTAAGTTGTGCTTCTTGGCAATTTGATGATATAGCTCGGTTGCATTTTTGCAATTTTCATTTGTATATCTAGCCATTGTTGGAAATAAATCAAGTCTACTGTTTTTTGGAATATTCCCATTTCTATATTTTCCTGTAAGAACTCCAAATCCAAGTGGAGAATAGGCTAGAAGTCCAACATTCTCTCTTTTACATATTTCCCCAGACCCGATTTCAAAAAGTCTATTTAATAATGAATAAGGGTTCTGAATTGTAATCATTTTTGGAAGTTCATTTTTAGAATATTCTAAAAACTTCATTATGCCCCATGGATTTTCATTGGAAAGTCCAACATGCCTAACTTTCCCAGCATCTACTGCTTTTTTTAATTTATGTAGTATTTCTTGAAAGTTATCTTCCCAGGAATCATTAAAGTATTTAAAGTTTCTAACTGCAAAATAATTAGTAAGTCTTTCAGGCCAATGTAATTGATATAAATCAATATAATCAGTCTTAAGTCTTTTAAGGCTTTCTTCTAATGCTTTATCTATAGAATCACCCTTAAACCCAGTTTTTCTAATATGTGCAGTATAATCTCCAGGTCCTGCAATTTTACTGGCTAATATTATTTTATCTCTAGATTTTCTACTTTCTAGCCATTCACCAATATATACTTCAGTATTAGCATATGTTTCGGCAGATGCAGGGACTGGATATAGCTCTGCTGTATCAAAAAAGTTTACCCCATTCTCTAAAGCATAATCCATTTGCTCAAAAGCTTCTTCTTTTGTGTTCTGCGTCCCCCAGGTCATGGTCCCGAGACAAATTTTACTAACTTCAATTTCTGTTCCAGGTAATTTATTGTATTCCATAGGTTAATTTCTAGGTGGCAGTAAAACTACAAAAAATAAAATTTTGAATTGTGTCAAATGGAGTTTTATGATCTACTCTTTTAGACTCAACTTTTTTAAAATTAGAAGTTTCAAAAGTTTTTCTAATAGATATTTCATCATATTGATGAATATCTAGGCCGCTACATTTTTTTGGTCCTTCTGTTGAGAATGTGCCTACAACAAAATTTATTGCAGAACTAGAAACCATTTTAGAATATTTTAATATGCTTTCTTTGTTTGTTAGGAAATGAAAAACTGCTCTGTCATGCCAAAAGTCAAACTTATTATTAGGGACAAACTCATTAATATCAGCAACTATCCATTTTACTTTTTCTGAATTAACACCAATTCTAGTTTTAGCTTTTTCAATTGCATTTTTTGAGATATCTAATACTGTTATATTTTCATATCCTTTTGATAATAGATAATCTACAAACTTGCTCTCTCCTCCTCCAACATCGATAATAGAAGAGCCTTTCGAAAGATTGAATGATTCTAAAAAATTAATTGAGGTTTGAGGTATTTCCTGTGTCCAAGAAACTTCATTAGGCATTTTCTTTTTATAAATATCTTCCCAGTGCGCTTTTGTGTTAAAACCCATTTACTATACTTTAATTATAAATAGATAATTTTTGGATAGAGAATACATTGTCTTTATCTAATTGATTTTAATTGTTTCAAGATGTCTTACAATCCTAACATTTGATTCAGGAGACATTTTTTCAACATCTTCTTTGAATGGTAATAATTTTAATTCAATGCTGTTCTCTTGTGATACTCCATATGGTAATCTAAAATTATCCCAATGTGTTGGAATAATTGTTTTTGGGTATCCAGTCACCTTTATGAGCCTTTCATTATAGTTGTAGAGACCAAGTTGAGATTGATTAACTCCTGCAAGAAGAATATCAGGATGTATTCCAAATAGTTCTCTTTCAACAAAATTCATTGATCCCATTGTCAATACAGTATGATTTTCAAATCTTGCTAGAAACATTAATGATTTTCCTTCAATAAAATCTGATACTCTTAAAGGAGTTTCAGGAGGTGTTGTATATTCTCTTGAGTCTAAGTAATGTTTGTCATTTAATGCTGAATGAATTGACGGAATTACTTTTACTGAAAATCCATCGAATTGATAATCTTCACCACCTCTAACAGGATATAATTGATCATTGCTTATTCCATAACCTCTTAGAATATTAATTGTTGTTTGGGTGCCAATTACTTTTGCTCCTGTTTTTTTTGCAATGTATGGAACGTCAGCGAGGTGATCAAAATGAGAGTGATGAACTAGAATAAAGTCAACTTTATTAATCATGTTGTCTATAAGTTCTTTATCAGAAGTATAATAGTCTGAACGAAGAACTGTCTCTCTTTTATCTAAAGGACTTATTGAAGGTCCTGTCCCAAGTTTAACTCTTGAAATGTAAGGATCTACTAATACAGTAATATTTCCATCTATAATTTCCCAACCAGCAGTTCCAAGATATTTTAATTCAATTGGACTGTTTTGAGCATTAATAACATTAGAAAAAAGTAAAATTCCTAATGCAGCAATGATATTTAACATATATTTTCTCATACTTAATAACAATTTAGTAAAATTTAATTTTTTCTTGGGTCAAACTTTTTTTGATTAAAGTAATATCTATTTATTGCATCAGAATTAGCTTCTATAATATCATGTAAGCCATCATT
>Ga0208410_1001474_pt1 | contig 12161 bp, 9 predicted proteins | sample ETN02SmetaG_3_FD_185787 | JGI IMG/M metagenome (GOLD analysis project Ga0208410, IMG submission 185787) | Marine microbial and viral communities from oxygen minimum zone, Eastern Pacific Ocean - ETNP2014F10-02SV257 (SPAdes) (version 2) | ecosystem: Environmental > Aquatic > Marine > Oceanic ... | reverse complement strand
TATTACTGGCGCCTCTGCAGGCATAGGCTTATCAACAGCTAAACTTTGTTTAAAAGAAGGAGCTACAGTAGTTATCACTGGTAGAAATGAAGAAAGACTTAAAGAGGCTGAATTAATTCTTGGTAAAACCTCATCAAATGTTGTAGCGCACCTTTTAGATGTAAGTATTGAAGCAGATCTTATTGATTCCCTGAATAATATCTACAAAAAATTTGGTCGTATTGATGGTCTAGTTAATAATGCACCTTCAATACACACTGGCAAAATTATTGATCTTGATATGCCATCATGGAGAACAAATTTTAAAGCAAATCTAGATGCTGTTTTTTTAACTACTAAAACTGTCTTACCTTGGATGATAGCAGCCAAAAAAGGTTCGATTGTTAATGTTGCTTCAGTTGTTGGCTTAAGAGGTACAGCCTATATGTCTGGGTATGGCGCTGCAAAATCCGGCCTTATTAATTTTTCAAAGACATCAGCAATAGAAGCTGCGCCAAATGTCAGAGTGAATTGCGTGATCCCTGGTGCAGTTCAAACTCCTGCAACTGAAAGAGCAATACCAAACGAAGATTTAATGGAAGCGACTATTAAAACTATCCCATTGAAAAGAATTGCTAAACCAGAGGAACTTGCTGCACCAATTGTATTTTTACTAAGTTCAGAAGCATCATTTATAACTGGAGCTGATTTAATAATTGATGGTGGAAAAACTGCTGATCTAAATGCTGGAAACTGAGATTAATCCAAATGATGAAATGTGGCTCTCTGAGGTAGAGGCACCACAAATAATTACTGATCCAAACTTATTTGAATGGGACGATGAGGCTGATCTTGTTATTGCAGGTTTGGGGGGCGCTGGAATTGCTGCTGCTAATGAAGCCCTCGATCAAAATCTAACAGTTATTGGGATCGATAAAACAAGCGGTGGTGGTGCTACTGCAAAAAGTGGCGGTGTTTTTTATGCTGGCGGCGGAACACCAATTCAACTTGCTGCAGGCGTCAAAGATTCCCCAGAAAATATGTTTAATTACCTCATTCAAGAAACTGGTGACATCGTAAAAGAGTCTACCTTAAGAAAATTTTGCGATACGTCAGCTGAAAATACACAATGGCTTATGGACAATGGAGTCCAGTTTGACCCCTCCTATTACAAGATTAAAACTAGCTATCCTGGAGCTGGGTATTTTTTATACCATTCAGATAATTCTATGGTTCCAAGTTACATGGAAAATGCAGAGCCTGCTCCTAGAGGGCATAGAGGTTATGAAGAAGGTCCATTTAGACCTATTGGTGTCGGGGGAACAATTTATTATCCCTTAAAGAAATCAGCAATTAAAAAAGGGTTAAAAATTTTTCCTCAAACTGAAGCACGATCACTTGTTATAACCTCCGAGGGAAGAGTTGTTGGGATAAAAATACTCATGCTACCATCAGGAAAATTAGCCCAAAAACATAAATCATTGACTTCGCGTGGAGAAATGCTTCAGATGCTTCTTCCGCCTTCTTACCCAGGTTCAAATTTATTGCAAATAATTGGTGGCCTATTCATCAAAAGAGCTCAAAAAATTGAACAAAGCCACAGGCAGGTTAAATATGTCAAAGCTAAAATGGGGATCTGCCTCTCCACAGGCGGCTTCATTTTTAATCGTTCTATGGTTAAAGAGTATGCACCAAAATATTATGACGGGATGCCTCTAGGCACTCCAAATGATCAAGGCTCCGGAATTCGACTTGGGCAAAGCGTTGGTGGGCAGACTGATCATATGGATCGAGTAACAGCATGGAGGTTTTTAAACCCTCCATTAGCATTTGCGCAAGGAATAGTGGTAAATAAGAATGGGCAAAGATTTTGTAATGAGATGGTTTATGGAGCAACCCTGGGGGATGCTATGTGTGAGCATAATGATGGTAAAGCTTATTTGATACTGGACGAAAGCTTATTTCATGATGCAAAAAAACAATCCAAGGAGGCCCTTCCCTTTCAAAGAGATATGGCAAGGATGCTGATGTATTTCAATGCCAAAAAGAAAGGCAATTTAATAGATTTAGCTAAAGTTTATAACCTACCAGCAGAAAAACTTAGAGAAGAAGTTAAGAAATATAATCAGGCGGCTAGATCACAATCATCTTGTGAATTTGGCAAAGCCGCTAGTGATGTAAAGGAGCTTAATGGCCCCTTTCATATTATGGATATTTCAATTGACTCTAAGCTTGCTCCGCTAACAACACTAACCCTTGGCGGGCTTATGGTAAATGAGGAAACTGGAGAGGTTTTAAATCAACATAACCAAGAAATTAAAGGACTATATGCCGCTGGAAGAACGGCAGTTGGAATTTGCTCAAATATTTATGTATCTGGGCTCTCAATAGCTGATTGTATTTTTTCCGGAAGAAGAATAGGACAAAACTTAAGAAAAGGAGATAAACAATGAATTTAGATTTTGCTTCAGTATGGGAAATGGTTGCAGATTTAGTGCCTGACAATGATGCTCTAATTTGTGGGGAAGATATTGTTTCTTGGAAAGATTATGACCTAAGATCAAGCAAGATCGCTGCTGCATTATCAAGTACAGGCCTAGGTCCAAACTCTAAAGCAGGGCTTTATTTAAATAACAGCAATGAATACCTAATAGGTCAAAATGCAATCTTCAAAATTGGCGGAGTTCCAATCAATGTAAATTATAGGTATGTAGAAGAAGAGCTTATTTATTTATTGGATAATTCTGATGCTGAGGCTGTTTTCTACCATGCATGCTACAGCTCAAGAATTCATAAAATTGCAAAATCTCTACCAAATGTAAAAGCATGGATTGAGGTTCCAGATGGAAGTGAATCAAACTTTGATCAAGGTATGAATTATGAAGAGATTTTACAAGATTATTCTCCAATGGATAGGATCATCAGAGATCCTGAAACTGTTTATATGCTTTATACCGGTGGGACAACTGGCATGCCAAAAGGGGTGATGTATAAACAAGGAGAATTTCTAGCATTTTTGTTCAGAACCCTAAAAGCCATGGGATACGATGTTCCGGAGGATCTCAATAATTTAGAGGAATCCATCATGACTTCAAAAGCTAATGATCAATTTATTAAAAGCTTGGTTGGCTGTCCGTTGATGCATGGAACTGGGATGTGGTTAGGTGCATTTCTCCCGTTGCTTTTAGGAGGAACGGTAATTACTACATCTAACCTTGGTTTTGATCCTGATCAACTTTGGAGGCAAGTTCAAGACAAGAATGTTACAAATATTGTGATTGTAGGAGATGCTTTTGCAAGACCGATGCTTGATGCTTTAGATAGAGCAGAGGGTTCTAATAATCCATATGATATTAGCTCCGTTCAAGCCATTATTTCAAGCGGGGTTATGTGGAGTACCGAGGTAAAAAATGGTTTGCTAAAACATCATGACATGAAATTAATGGATACCATGGGTTCTACGGAGGGTGGAATCGGAAGCTCTATTGCAACAAGAGACAACCCCTCAGAGACAGCAAAATTCTCAATCAATCCTGGGGTGATTGTTCTTGCTGATGATGGAGAAATTTTAGAACCAGGATCAGAGAAAATTGGTCTACTTGGAACTTCAGGGCTAGTCCCAGTTGGCTATTACAAAGATGAAAAAAAATCTGCTAAAACTTTTAGAGAGGTTAATGGTGTAAGGTATAGTTTTCCTGGAGACTACGCAAAGCTTGAAACTGATGGAAGTATTACTCTTCTAGGTCGCGGAAGTAATTGCATCAACTCAGCAGGTGAAAAGATTTACCCTGAAGAAGTAGAAGAAGCGTTAAAGAAAAACATTGATGTTTTTGACTGCCTTGTGGTTGGAATGCCTGATGAAAGATTTGGACAAAAAATTGTTGCAGTTGTTTCTACAGTTGATAATAAGGTTCTAAAAGAAGAAGAATTGATTGAAGATACGCGCAGCATTATAGCTGCATACAAGCTACCTAAAGTAGTAATTTTTACTGATGAAGTGCAAAGAGCTCCAAATGGAAAAGCGAACTATAAATGGGCAAAATCTTTTGCTGAAGAGCAATTATCATAAAGACAGTTTAAATAATGGAAAGATTTAAAAATAAAATCGTAGTTATAACTGGTGCAGGATCAGGCATTGGGAAGTCAACTGCCTTGAGGTTAGACTCTGAAGGTGCTGATCTTGTAATGATAGATAAGAATCAAGAAGACCTTGATGCAACAAAAAATATGCTAAAAAATAAAAATTCATCCGCGCATGTGGTGGATATCTCATCAATTACCAGCACTGAAAAGTTTTTTAAAGATTTTGAAAAGAATTATAAAAGACTTGATGCGCTGATTAATATTGCAGGCATTCTTCGTTTTGATAATTCTCATGAGGTTGAACTAGAGAATTGGAATCAAATTCTAGAAATAAATTTAACAGGTACTTTTTTTATGTGCAGACATGCCCTCCCCCTGTTACTAAAATCTAAAGGTGCTATTGTAAATGTGTCCTCTACAGCGGCATTGGGAGCTCATGCATGGACAGCAGCATATAGCGCTTCAAAAGGAGGGATAAGTGCATTTTCAAAAACACTCGCTGTTGAGTATGGAATGAAGGGATTAAATATCAATTGTGTATGCCCTGCCTCAATTGAAACCCCAATGTCATCTAATCCGGTGATGCCAAAAGATATTGATACTCGATTGTTAAAGAAAATTATGCCTCTTGATGGTGTAAATAGATCGCCGGATGATATAGCAAGTACAATTGCTTTTTTAGCGTCAGATGATGCGATACATATAAATGGAATTGATCTGCGGGTTGATGGAGGCCTGCTTACATAAATATGAAATTCTTAGCGTTACTAGTAATAACTTCTACATTAAATGCAGAGACTGCTATTTATAATTCCAAAGCAATCGTTCATCCTGAGGTTGGTAAAAATGGAATGGTTGTTTCTCAGCATTACCTTGCCACAAATGCAGGTCATTCGATCCTTGCACAAGGAGGTAATGCCTATGATGCATCTATAGCAGTTGCATTTGCTTTGGCTGTAGTTTTGCCGAGAGCTGGCAATATTGGCGGTGGCGGATTTATGGTCATGTTCGATGAGGCTTCACATGAAAGCTACAGCATTGATTACAGAGAAACAGCGCCTGAAGCTGCAACAAAAAATATGTTTCTTGCATCAGATGGATCTGTAGATAAAAAAAGGGTTACACAAGGAATCTTATCAATTGGAGTTCCTGGAACAGTATATGGGATGTGGGAAGTACATAAGAAATTCGGTAGCATGCCTTGGTCTAAATTATTAGCTCCTGCAATTGAATTAGCTGAAGATGGTTTTCTCATATCTCCATTTATGGCTGATGCGCTTAATAAGCGATATGAAAAACTTGGAAAGTATAAGAATTTTAAAAATATTTTTTACTCAAATTATCCAGTTCAAATGCACCAGAGGCTAAAACAACCCAATCTAGCCAATACATTGAAAATAATTTCTTCAAATGGAGTTAGGGGCTTTTATGAGGGAGAAGTAGCAACGAAGATTGATGCTTATATGAAAGAGAATGGCGGATTGATTACTAAACAAGATTTAAAAAATTATCGTCCTATCTGGCGCGATACTCTGCATGGTGAATTTAACGAGCATAAGATAGTCACCATGGGGCCACCCTCCTCTGGCGGCGTTCATATCATTCAGATGCTAAATATTCTAGAAAATTATGACTTACTCATGATGGGTCATAACTCCCCAACCTATACGGCATTACTCACAGAATCAATGAAGTATGCATATGCCGATAGATCAAAATACTTGGGTGATCCAAAATTTTTTGAGGTCCCTGTTCAATCGTTAATCAGCAAAGAGTATGCTAAAAAAATATCCAATAAGATCAAACTTAATTTTATTACGCCTTCTGAAAAAATTCTTCCAGGATCTGAATTAGAAAATGAAAGTCAAGATACGACTCATTTCTCTATTGCTGATAAAAATGGAAACATTGTTTCAAATACCTACACATTAAATTCAGGCTTTGGGTCTGGCGTGGTTATTGATGGAACTGGAATTTTAATGAACAATGAGATGGATGACTTTGTTTCAGCGCCTGGAGTACCCAACCAATTTGGATTGATTGGTGGAGAAGCAAATAAAATTGAGCCATTCAAAAGACCGTTAAGCTCTATGACACCAACCATAATCCTTAAGGATGGTAAGCCTGTTTATGCAACTGGATCCCCTGGTGGTTCTAGAATTATCACAACTGTTCTTCAATTTCTTTTAAATACTTTAGTTTTTAAAATGGAGATCTCCGATGCAACTGTTGTTCCTAGAATACATCATCAATGGAAACCAGATGTTCTCATGCTGGAAACAGGTTTTGATATTCAACATGCTGCAAAAATTGAATCTTTAGGCCAAAAGATTTATCTCTCTGGACCGGGGACAGCATTAGAAAGCATAGAAATAAAAAATGATTTATTTTATGGCTTTGGAGATACAAGACGCCCAGACTCAAGCGCTAAAGGACTTTAATCAATGCTAGATAAAGTGTTAATAATTACTATTTATGCTATTCCAACGATTGCTCTATTGATCGTATGCTTCTTAATGTCACGCAAAAAATAATTATGAACTTTCTCTCATTAAGGTTGTCATATATATAAGTTGGTTAAAATTTTCCTCTAAAATTTTTTCCCTAAGGCCAATTAGAGCGGGCTAGCCATGCCCGCTTGCTCCTTTAAAACAATGCCTTATTGAAGATTTGGGCTAATGTTTATATTTTGTATCTCTTTGATGACCCCTTCCCAAATGAGCCACTCCTCTGTGTTCAAATTAGCTGCATATTCAGCTGCTCTCAACATAGCTATAGATTCAGCATCTTCGCCATATTGAGAAATAAGATCCATAGCAATTTGATGATTAGAATTCTGAGTATTCATTTTAAGAGTATTTTATGGATGTATTTCCTTCACAAGAGTTGATAGACAGGGTATTTTAAACATATCAAATTATAAGTAAAAAATTAATGAACGTTTACTGGTTTCAAGATTCAAAGACTGGACATCTCAAACAAGTGCAGGCTCTTTTAGATCAGCTTAAAAAAGAAGTAGAGCTCTCGATAACCACCATTAATTACTCCAACCATGAATGTTTTCCAGATATGTTGCCGAATAAAAATCAATTTGATGGGCCATCAATACTTATAGGTGCAGGTCATGATGTCTATTCAAAAATTCTGCAGGCAAAAAAATACTTAAAAAAATATACCAGCAAGGACATATTTTCAATAGCTGTACTTCGTCCTAGCTATAAACTAAATTCCTTTGATCTGATTGTCGCTCCAGAACACGATTTTCGCAGAAAAAATCTTCCAATAAATGCTATTTCATTTAAGGGATCTCTAGCAGCGACATCTCAAACTCCTGTAGATGAAAGTAAAGCAATAATAGCTATCGGGGGACTAAGTAAACATTATAAATTTGATCAAGAAATTTTAATGAAGCAACTTCATTATATTTTAAGTATGCATCCAAAGCATGAGTTTAAAATTTTTAATTCTCGTAGAACGCCTGATGCTCTCAACATAAAATTAAATGATGAACTTAATATTTATCCTAATGCAACATTCATTGACTTAAATTCACTTGAATCTGATTCATTTCAAGATAGCCTGAACAAATCTTCGTTAAAGTTTGTAACCCCTGATAGTTCAAATCTTGTGTTTGAGGCGCTATCTGCAAAAGGCCAAACCTATTTAATACAAATAGAGAGTCCAAAATATAGACGGATTTTTGGTGCTAAAAAAATACGAAAGTTAATGAACGAGTTAGTTAATTCAAAACGAGTTGGTATTGTGAGTATATTAAATAAAAAAGGAGGCATAGATATTTCTAAAATCGAAGTCCCTTCTCCACATTTTGAACCTTTGGCAGAAGTTGAAAAAATATCCTGTTCCATAATGAAATTTATTAATTATCAAAAATGAAAATTGCTCATTTAGTATCAAGTAAAATCTTTGCGGGGATTGAGCAGCATGTATATGAACTATCATCATTCATGTCTGATGTATCTGATCAATTCATTATCTGTGACGAATCAATCCATCATCATATGGGTACGATTAAAACGAAATCATTAAGCATTGGTTCAAGGTATTCTCCGCTAAACACATATAAATTAATTAAGTTTCTAAATAGAAACAAGATCTCCATTTTGCATTGTCATGGCGCAAAAGCCAGCATCATTGGAAAGGGGGTAAAAATTTTTAGCAATATTAAGGTTGTTATAACAATCCATGGGCATAAAAAAAATAATATTAATTTTGTAAATATGGATGCTGTAATAGGCGTCAATAAATTGCTGATTGAGAATATCCCTAAAAGCACTTATATCCCTAATTGGTTCAATCCTTCTCATGCAGGAGAGTGTTCTTCACGTTGTGGGCCCATTATTGCTATTGGAAGACTTGAACAAGTTAAAGGCTTTGATCAGCTCATTAAAAGCTGGATTAATATTAAGGAACAACTTGAAATTATTGGCTCTGGTCCAGAAGAACAGAACCTAAATCAACTTATCCATGACTTAAGTCTCTCAGATCGGATTAAAATTATAACGAATTGTGATTACAACTCCATTGAAAATAAATATAAGACTGCAACTGGGCTTATCATATCCAGCCACAGAGAAGGAGGACCCAGGGTTCTATTAGAAGCCATCAATCATGAAATACCAGTTCTTGGATCAAAAGTGGGAATGATGCCTGATTTAATTCCTAGGGAATGCTTGTCTGAACCTGGCAATCAAGAGAGTTTACAAATTCTGCTAGAAGAAATGGTCCCTCTGTTAGCTCAATTAAATATGGAAGGAATAAAGGCAGCTTTAATTGAAAATTACTCAGTTAAAAGTGCTGCCAAGAAAACAAAAGAAATTTATGAGGCTTTACTTAAAGCAAGTTCATAAACATTTATCGTTGCATTGACTAGGCACTCTTTTGTAAATTGTTCGGGTATAGATTCGGGTGGTGAAGATGCTAAAACTTTATCGATTTGTTTAACAAGCATCCTAATATTTCCATACTCAACCAAGCCATCAGGATTAATTGATTGGATTGATTCTTTTACACCACCCCTATCCCAACCCATAACATGGCATCCGCAAGCAGCCGCTTCAATAATTGTTCTCCCAAATGGTTCAGGTTTAGATGATAAATTCATCACGATATCTGAAATTTTATAAACATCGGCTATATCAGGCCTAGCACCGCAAAAAGAAAGATGATCGGTAAGACCTTTTTGTTTAATTAATTTGTTTAAAGAGCTGAAATAGTTTCTTTTGTTGCTAGCAACTGGGCCTGGAATAATGCCATGAAACCTTGATGTGTCTAGTTGAGATAAAAGATCAACAAAACTCTCGATACCTTTCCAGCTTGTTATTCTGCCAGGCAGATTGAGGATAATTTTATTTCTAGTCTGAGGAAACTCGTTAAACCAGGCTTCATTCCATTCTTGACTTAATGGCGTGGTATTGAATTCGTTAAGATCACAACCTCGATAAATTAAATGTAAATTAGATGTGTCTACAGAATAGTTTTCAAGAATATAGTCTTTAACTGTTTGAGAAATAGCAATAATTTCATCTGCATAAGACATAGATTTGCTGTAAAAAGGTTTGCTGTATAAACCATGAAATGTAGATATGACAATAGGTTTATTGCCCTGAAAATTTTTTAACGCATAGTAATTTATCCATGCAGGAAACCTTGATCGCACATGAACAATATCTGGTTGAAAGTCTAAATAAATTTTTTTTAAATTGTTGATTTGCGATAAAGCCCTTATGTTTTTCTTTGCTATGGGAAGCTGGTAATGTTTTGCACCATGGCTATTGAGTATATTTACAAGTTGTCCACCTGCTGAGATAACTGCAGAATCATGACCAAGTTTCACAAGGTGGTCTGAAAGATCTACTGTCCCGCGTTCAACACCACCGACTTTCAGTTCGGGGAGTAATTGAATAATTTTCATATATTATTCGTATCTAAGAGCGACTGCTGGCTCTAATTGAGCTGCCTTTTTTGCAGGCCATATGCCAAAAAATAATCCAACACATGCTGAAAAAATAACAGAGCCTAAAATAGCTGAAAATGGTATGGTGAAAACCCAATCTTGGAAGATGGTTACTACAAAATATAAACTAGATCCAAAAATTACTCCGATAATTCCCCCAATAATACACAGAGTCACAGCCTCAATGATAAATTGAAGTAATATTGCTTGATGAGTAGCTCCTAGAGCCTTTCTTAGGCCAATCTCTCTAGTTCTTTCAGTTACAGATACAAGCATAATATTCATCACACCAATCCCACCAACCATAAGGCTTATCCCAGCAATGCCAATGAGTAGAGCAGAAAAAATTGCAGTGGCTTGTTTCTGTAAGTCAGTAAATTGTGACCAATCATTAATTCTAAAGTTGTTCTCCTCCCCTGGGCCTATGTCATGTTCTCTTCTAAGCACTCTTTCAATAGATATCATAGCCTCTTCCGGAGTGTATGTATTTGGAACTTCTACACGAATTGAATCAACCCTATCTCTTCCAAACACCCTATCGGATGCTGTTAAGAGGGGTATATAAAGCTGCTCGTCAGGATTAGACCAACCTGAGGAACCCTCAGATTTAGTTACTCCAATGATCTTGAAAGTCACACCACCAAGATCAATCTCCTCTCCAACTAATGCCTTAGAAGAAGTTTTGAGCTCAGTTCCAACACTTGAACCAATAATAGCGACTCTTTTTCTAGCTAAATCATCTCTTTCTGTAAAAAAAGTGCCTTGATCAATTTCATACCCTTGAATGTTGAGATAGGATTCTCTTGCACCAATAACCGAAATGCTAATACTTTCATTTTTATATTTAAGCGATTTACTACCCCTGATTTCTGGAGATACTCTCCAGTTAATCTCTTTATCTTTTATGAGTGCATCGGCATCAGAAATTGATAGAGGCGCCGAACTTACTTTTTTACTTCCTCTTCCGCGAGAGGGATATACGGAAAGTGTGCGCGCAGATAAATTGGTGATTGAGTCATCGATTGCTCTTTGTGCGCTCGATCCGATTCCTACCATAGCAATAACTGAAGCAGTGCCTATAACAATCGCAATAGTTGTTAAAAGAGATCTTAATAAATTAGCTCTAATGGAATCTAGTGCTGTAGAAATTGATTCATGCAAGACCATAAATTAACCGAATCTACCTTTTACTCTTTCAGAAAACTTTTGCTGGTATTTAATGAGACCTTCGCTTGGGAGAACATACACAACCTCGTCATTCTTTATGCCTTGTTTGACCTCAACATAATTAAGATCTGTTTTTCCTACCTTTACCCAAGTAGGTATTGCTCCCTTTTTAGTTTTTTTAAGAACTATGTATGTATCAAAATTTTCACCTTCAACTCTTTTGGTCAAAAAATTATTTAACTCGCCTTCTTTGATCCCAAGCAACGAAGCAACTGATCGAATGTCCTTTCGCGTTCTTAAAGAACCAGCTGGTAATGCTAGCGCAACTTCTTCATTTAAAATTTCAATCTCAACATCAGTATTCATTCCTATTAGCAATAAATTATCTTTATTCTCGATATCTATTAAGACTGGAAATGTAGTAACATTTTGATCAATTTTTGACATAGGTTCGATCTTAGAAACAACTCCTACAAATTTTTTGTCCCTATACGCTGAAACTTTTAGCGTAACTTCTTGACCAATATTAATTTTACCTATATCAATCTCATCGATTAATGCTCGAACACGAACTTTATTCAAATCCGCCATCTCCATTAATAACGTACCACCCCCTACGGCAGATGTCGGGGAAGTAATCACTTGGCCGACTTCTGCAGGTCTGCTGATCACTGTTCCAGCAATCGGAGATCGCACACTAGTATCATCTAAAGCTATTCGAGCATTTTCTAGAAACACCTCCGCTCTAACTAGCTGAGCTCTAGCTGAGGAGAATGCTTCCTGAGCATCTTCAAATGATTTATCTGAAATATTCCCTTCATCATGCAGTCTTTTAGAACGTTCAAATTGATTTTGGGCATTACTTAAACGAACTTTTGCAACCTCAAGATCTGCATTTGCTTGAGCTAATGTATTAGTCGGTGTTCTTTGATCGATTCTAGCAAGAACAACACCCTCA
>Ga0208410_1001471_pt1 | contig 12195 bp, 9 predicted proteins | sample ETN02SmetaG_3_FD_185787 | JGI IMG/M metagenome (GOLD analysis project Ga0208410, IMG submission 185787) | Marine microbial and viral communities from oxygen minimum zone, Eastern Pacific Ocean - ETNP2014F10-02SV257 (SPAdes) (version 2) | ecosystem: Environmental > Aquatic > Marine > Oceanic ... | reverse complement strand
TCTCTTAGTTGATCGAGATAAATTTTTGGTTTATCAAAGTAAATTCCATTCTTATTCATCGACTCACTTTCGTCTATAACTTTAGCTGCATGAAGTAGAGTTTTAGATGGAATACAGCCAACATTTAAACACACGCCACCGATACGCTCGTAACGTTCAACCATAACCACTTTCTGCCCAAGATCAGCAGCACGAAATGCTGCAGTGTAACCACCTGGACCAGAACCGAGCACCAATACATCACAGAAAATGTCTACATTCCCGGAATAGGTATCAGGGGTTTCGTGATTCGGAACGAGGGATGCACTATTTTCTGAGGAGTCTTCTTTTTCATTTGTCTGATTATTATCTTTATTAGTTGATACTTCACTCTTTTCCATTTCCAAAATCAGACTTCCCTCAGAAATTTTATCACCAACCTTTATCCTTATTTTACGAACAACTCCAGCAGTTGGTGAAGGAATTTCCATTGTTGCTTTATCGCTTTCTACAGAAATAAGAGGATCTTCCGCAACAACTTTTTCACCAATTTTACAAATTACTTCGATAACTTCAACATCCTGGAAATCACCAATATCTGGGACTTTTATTTCAGTGAGGATCATAGTGACATCCTGCGTAAATCAGCCAAAATATTAGATAAATCTACCAAAAAACGTGCTGCCTCCGCTCCATCAATTACCCGGTGATCATAAGTCAGATCTAATGGAAGCATCAAACGGGGTAAGAATTCTTTCCCATCCCAAACAGGCATCATTCGAGAACGTGTCACACCAAGAATTGCAACTTCTGGAGCATTAACCAGTGGAGTAAAAGCAGTACCACCAATGCCACCTAAACTGGAAATACTAAAACAACCCCCCTGGAGATCGCTGCTTTTTAATTTTTGATCGCGCGCACGTTCACCAAGCTCACCCAATTCTTTTGCTAGTTCAAGTAACCCTTTATGTTCGACATCCATTATTACCGGAACAACCAATCCATCCGGAGTATCAACTGCAACACCAATATTCAGATATTTCTTCAAGACCAAATGTTCATTGTCACCAGCTAATGATGAATTAAAATTAGGATGTTCACGTATTGCTAACGCTGATGCTTTTAGTAAAAATGCGAGAACAGTAACCCTCACATTCTGTTTTGCGGCTTCTTCTTTGAGTGATTTACGGAAATGTTCGAGTTCCGTAATATCTGCTTCATCGTGATGAGTAACAATTGGCAGGTTAAGCCAGCTTCTATGCAGATTTTTGCCCGTCTTCTTTTTAATCCGTGAAAGCGGTTTAAATTCAACTGGTCCATACTTACTGAAATCAATCTCAGGCATCTCCGGAATTCCTGATCCGGCCGACGTGGTGTTTCCGGAAGCTATTCCTTCCAAGGTCTGCTTTACAAATTCCTGAACGTCTTCTTTGGTAATCCGCTGTTTGCGACCTGAACCTCTGATACTGCTTAAGTCAACTCCTAATTCACGGGCGAATTTACGGACAGAAGGACCGGCGTGAGCCTGTAAAAAATCTTTTTGCTCAATGTGCATCTCAGTGGGTAGTGTCCGACGCGCTATTTCTGGAGGTTTGGATTCCAAGTTTTTCGACTCAGCCTTAACTGTTGAAAGAGGACCTGTATTTGCCGGAGCATTTTTCTCCAGTGATGATAATGAAGAATTAGAGTTTTCTAAAGTTTCCGAAGAGATTTTTTCGGATTCATCTATTTTTAAGGTAAGAATAAGGTCATTTTGTGAAACTTTGTCCCCGGCTTTTATTTTTAATTCTTTTACTGTACCGGAAAATGGGGAAGGCACATCCATTGAGGCCTTATCACTTTCCATTGTAATCAATGGATCTTCCAAAGCAATTGTGTCTCCGGACTTGACTAACACTTCGATAACTTCAACCATATCAAAATCACCTATGTCCGGAACAGTTACGTCTTTTATTTTGCTCATGCGGTTTCTCTTCAGGACATTAATGGATTATCTTTTTTGAGGTCGATTTTGTATTTTTTTAAGGCAGACTTAACCGTTTCGGTTGAAATACCTTTTACTCCAACTAGTAAGTTTAATGCTGCTACTGTAATATAATAACGATCGACTTCGAAATGTTTTCGCAGGGCTTCTCGGGAATCACTCCGCCCAAAACCATCTGTTCCAAGTACGGCATAAGGTCTAGGTACATAAGCACGTATCTGGTCTGCAAATAATTTAACATAATCAGTTGCCGCTACTACAGGACCTTCAGTATTTTCAAGGCATTGTGTCACATGGCACTTACGATCATTTTTATCTGGATGCAATAGGTTCCAGCGTGAAACTTCATCTCCGTCACGTTTCAATTCATTAAAACTGGGACAACTCCAGATATCAGCTTGTATCTTAAAATCTTTTTCCAGAAGTGACGCAGCAGCAATAATTTCACGCAGAATAGATCCTGAACCTAGTAACTGCACTCTTGTTTTCCCTTTTTTCCCTTTTTGAAATAAATACATGCCTTTTACGATGTCTTTTTCCTGTCCTTTGCTGAGAGCAGGATGAGGATAATTCTCATTCATCGTAGTGATGTAATAAAACACATTTTCCTGTTTTTTGAACATGCGCTGCATTCCGTCCTGTAGAATCACCATCAGTTCATATGAAAAAGTAGGATCATAAGAAACACAGTTAGGCACATTGCCAGCCATGATTTGACTGTGACCATCTTCGTGCTGCAACCCTTCACCGTTAAGCGTAGTCCGTCCAGAAGTTGCGCCTATCAAAAATCCGCGTGCCTGCATATCACCTGCAGCCCAAACAAGGTCACCAATCCTCTGAAAACCGAACATAGAATAGAAGATATAAAACGGAATCATCTGCATTCCGGTATTGGTATATGAGGTAGCGGCCGCAATCCAGGAGGACATAGCGCCGTCTTCAGTGATTCCCTCTTGCAACAATTGACCACTCTGATTCTCCTTGTAGTACATGAGTTGATCACGGTCTACCGGCTCATATTTCTGTCCCTCATGAGCGTAAATTCCGATTTGGCGAAACATCCCTTCCATGCCAAATGTTCTGGCTTCATCAGGCACTATCGGAACCACTCGCTGACCAATATTCTCGTCTCTACACAATAAGGTCATTGCCTGCACAAGTGCCTGTGTAGTTGAAATTTCCCTATCACTGGTATCCTGTAATAAACGTTCAAAGACAGTCAAAGGCGGTATTGTTAACGAGTCACCTTTTAACCTTCTTGTAGGCAGGGATCCGCCAAGAGAAGACCGGCATTTCTTTAGGTAAGAAACCTCAGGAGAATCATCCGGTGGTCGGTAAAACGTCATATGTTTAACTTCTTCGTCAGAAATCGGTACCCGGAAACGGTCCCTGAAACTTTCTAGGTCATCAATTTTCATTTTCTTCTGGGAGTGAGTAATATTGATTGCTTCTCCCGAACCACCCATGCCGTACCCCTTGACTGTCTTGGCCAGAATTACAGTTGGCTGATCTTTGTGATTAACCGCAGAATGGTAAGCTGCGTAAATTTTGTGAGGGTCATGACCACCTCGGTTCAGTCTCCAGATATCCTCATCCGACATATTCGAAACCATTTCCAGTAGTTCTGGATATTTACCAAAAAAATGAGCCCGAGTATAAGCACCACCTTTTGCTTTGAAAGCCTGATACTCACCATCAATTGCTTCGTCCATGCGTCTGCGTAGCAGACCTTCTGTATCTCTAGCCAATAAAGGATCCCAGTAAGAACCCCAAATCACTTTAATCACATTCCAGCCTGCTCCTCGGAACTCACCTTCAAGTTCCTGAATTATTTTTCCATTTCCGCGAACCGGACCGTCGAGTCTTTGTAAATTACAATTAACTACAAAAATAAGATTGTCCAGCTTTTCTCGTGCAGCTAGTCCAATTGCTCCCAGAGACTGAGGTTCATCCGTTTCACCATCCCCAAGAAACATCCAAACTTTCCGTCCGGTTGTGTCTGCCAATCCACGATTGTTTAGATATTTTAAGAAACGAGCCTGATAAATCGCCATGATTGGCCCCAATCCCATTGAAACAGTTGGAAACTGCCAAAATTCATTCATTAACCATGGATGCGGATATGACGGAACTCCTTGACCTTCTGATTCACGGCGGAAATTGTCCATTTGATTTTCAGTCAATCTACCTTCTAAAAAAGCTCGGGCATAAATCCCTGGTGCTGAATGTCCCTGAAAAAAAACTAAATCACCACCATGATCTTTTGACGGTGCATGCCAAAAATGATTGAAACCAATATCGTAAAGTGTAGCTGAAGAAGCAAAACTAGCGATGTGTCCACCAAGATCGTCTGAGTCTCTGTTAGCACGCATTACCATCATTGCAGCATTCCAACGGATAATGGAACGGATCTTTGACTCCATTTCCTGGTCACCTTGTGAGCGAACTTCAAGTTCGGGCGGTATTGTATTCAGGTAAGGGGTATTTGCGGAATATGGACTGCCTGCGCCGGATAAAATCGCTTTGTCTGCTAATTGACGCAGAAGGAATTGAGCCCTTTCATGGCCATCCCTTTCAACAATTGCTTCCATTGCCTCGATCCATTCCAGGGTTTCCTGTGGATCTAAATCGTTTTCATTATTAAAAGTCATTTTTGAATCTCTTCAGTTGGAGTTTAGAATCTGAAATTTGAGTGACCCAAAAAAATCAAAATATACGATGTGTCATTTCTACTCTGGAAAAATCTTAAAAATACAGATTTTAGAAAGTTATAATTTTACAATTTTTCATTTCAAATGGTTCGTTAAATGCTCGCTTTTTCTACAGAATTAAAAAATTATAGTCTCGTAGCTAAAAATTCATGCTGATGTTGAAGTTGACCTTCTTTATTTAGTGAGATACTAAGGGCTTTTATTTACAAAAATGTTTACTCACCCAGTGCTGATACTATTCTGCTATTTTTTCTACTGACGAAGGTTCAGACTTAAATGGAATGTTTTTCCGTGGGGGAATTCTTCCCATATTTTTTATCATTTCTGCAGAGAATACAAGATCTTTTGTTGCTACCGGGAATTTTTCTGAACGTTTATTTACAATATTTTTTGCCTCCCGACTGACACTTGCAGAGTATAAAATATCAGGTTTCACAGTCCCAGTATCACTTGCCCTTTTTCGAGAGATTATCTGCGCGTCTCGTCCGGCACTTTCAGAATATAGAATATCAGGCTTCACAGTCCCAGTATCACGTGCACGTGCTCTAGTCATTTGTAATACACCTATGCTCGTCTCTTCAGAATAGAGGATATCAGGCTTGACCGGTCCGGTTTCCCTAGCACGTTTTTTAGATATTTCAAATGCTTTCCGGCTGATTTTCCCAATTTCTACTTGATTCAATGGAGGAGGCTGATAACGTTTGATACTACTGATTTTTATAAAAGAAGTTTCATAGGGTTTTTGAACAAACCAGCGATTTTTTTTAACCATGCTTGCAGTTATCAAACCAGCATCCACCATTTTGTCAGCAGCAGTCTTTGCTTTACCTTTCTTACTTTGGACAGCAGATTTTTTGATAAGTTTATATTTTATTACACGTCCGTGTTTTTGTGCGACAACTCTCCTTGCTTTTTGTTTCTTAGTCTCTAGATCTTTTGTATCTTTAAAATAATATTGAAGTCTTTTATCAAAACTATCTGCATGTAGTTTCCCTCCTAAAAATAAAATTTCCGAAAAACAACATAAACTGAGGACAATAATTTTGTGTGTTGATATCAAAAACATGAGCCTCTTTAAAAAGTTTTTACACATGCTTTTTATAGGCAACAAGTTAAAGTTCAAACTTAATCTCAATTTCATTTTTCAACTCTTGTAAACTCATTAACATGAAATATAATATTATAATTAGGAAGTTCACATAATTTAATTTATATGCTAATCTTAAACTAATTCATGCAGTATGTTATTTGGAGACTCCAGAAAAAAAACGGAAGTTCCAGATTTGAAATCTAAATTTCGCAAAAATGCAATATCAAACACCAGACCAAGTTCCTTCTTCTGAAGAAATTTACAATAAAATGATCAGGGCCACTTTTGGTGAGTACGATTTATATACTACACAGTCTGAAGAGAGTTTCACTGATGAAGGTTTTTCAACAAAGATCAGCAATTACTCTGATTCAAAAGACAATCTCCTGGTTCAGAACATTGTAAACACTTTAACTGCTCAATTGCAGGCTTTCCTTCCGGGAGCTTTTAGAATCACTCCTCTACCAAAACAATGCCTATCTTATGCCAATTTGTATAGTTGGTCACCCGGTCGTTCATATTTTTCATTGTTTGAGATTCAACAGTCAAAATCAGTCTGGATTTTACATCTCAGCCGTTCGGCAGGGGAAGGGCTTGCTTCGCTGTCTCACAGTAAAAATTCGCGTACTTATCGAAATATTTATAAAGATTTGCCCGAGGCAGATTCAGTTATTTATCTTGAAATAGCACAAATGTTGCGCAGAATTTTTAATAGTTTGTTGGAACTCTGGCCTGCGAGTTACAAATTAAAAGTAGCACGTTGCCGTCATATCCTACAATTGGGGTTTCTCCAAGAAATTGCTCAGAACGAAGAATATGTTGTTTTACCTTTCTATCTAGACAACAAAATCTGTAACGGTGAAATAAATTTTGTTTTCCCACAAAGATACCTTAAAAAAATAATTGGCAACTGAAAAATTAATTACCTCAATATGGGTATTCTTTAGTTTATTCCTATTTAAATCAAAAAAAAATGTAAATTTAGTAAGACGTTAGAATAATAATTTTTGTTATATCAATAACACAAATTAATATACCTATTTTTATGATTTTACAAATATATGATTACTTCTTAAAAGTTGTGATTATGGGTTTTAAAAAATTATTTTTTTTGACTGTATAACAAAAAATGCCTCAGCCAATTCTAAGTCAACTTAATATCTACCCATTAAAGTCTGCGGGTGCTATCTCCATAGAAAAAACTCTATCTGAAGCTAGGGGTTTGACGTATGATCGGCGCTGGATGGTTATCGATGATTCAGGGCAATTCATGACACAAAGAAACTGTCCGGGAATGGCTTTAATTAAAACAAAACTTTCCTCTCAGAAACTTAATTTGAATGCGCCGGGAATGTTAGAGTTGAGCCTACCATTGTTTCCCAAAGAAGGTGAGTCGCTAGAAGTTGAAATATGGGGTGACAGCTGTGAGGCATGGACTACAAATCTCCAAGCAGAAAAATGGATAACTGAGTTTCTCGGGAAAAGCTGTAGAATTGTTTTTATGCCAGATCACAGTAACCGTCCAGTAGATCCAAACTTTTCGGTTGGTGAGAGTCAGGTTTCATTTTCGGATGGATTCCCTTTGCTACTGATTTCTGAAGCATCATTAAAAGATTTGAACTCCAGACTCAAAGTAAGCGTAACAATGAAGCGATTTCGTCCTAATCTTGTTGTTAAAAATACAATAGCTTATGAAGAAGATAGTTGGAAAATCATCAGAATTGGGGATTGTGAATTACAGGTAGTGAAACCTTGTTCACGCTGTGTCTTAACCACAGTTGACCCGGAAAAAGGAGAATTTTCTGGAAAAGAACCTTTGCAGACTCTATCAACGTACCGAAAAGTGACTGGCAAAGTTTTATTTGGTCAGAATCTAATTTCGACTATTGAGGGAGAACTTAAGGTAGGAATGCCTTTAGAGATAATTTCAAGGTCTAAATATTTTACCTGATCAAAAAATTATTTATCTTTATGCCAAAATTTAATTAAAATAACGACCGATTAATTACGCAAAAAATATAATTTCAGCTTGATTGATGAATCTGAATTGCGCATCATGTTCTAGTATTACCGTTTGGTGATAGTTCAGTTATTAAATTATTTCATAGGAATATTTTTAAATTACATCTCTTAATTCAAACCGTAGGAGTGGCCATGCGTTTCATAAAATTAATTACATTAGTAATTTTTCTTTCGATTTTTGCTCTTCAGCCTGCTTTAGCAAAAAAAGTTCCCCTTGGGATGTTGGTTGAAATTCAAGGTAAAATCGAGTACAGCAAAAAAGGAAAACGGTGGAAGAAAGTAAGAAGAAACAAATTTGTCTACAAGAATTATTTGGTCAAAGTTGGTGCAGATAGTACTATCAAGTTTCTGAATCAAAAAACGAATGAAATCACCTTATTGACTGCAAACTCGACAATAAAGGTGACTGAAAAAGGTTTGGAAGTAATTGAGGGAAGTCTGGGAGATACCAGTTCCGGAGGCGGTTTGTTGTCCGGATTGTCAAAGCAGTTTTCAAAAACCCAGAAATATACTACGGTACGCCGTGCGGCTAAAAAAGGAGGAATCGATCTCAAACTGGCAACAAATACTGTATCCAAAGATTTTTCGGAATTGGCATGGGAATCTGCTGGAGCTGAATATGCTTACCGCTTACATCTGGGTGCAAAGGATCGTAAAACAAAAAAATGGTCAGATTCTGCTGTTTATGAAGTCCCTCCAACAGGAGACGGTGTCGTGCGTACAAGTATAAAACCAATAAGGAAAAAACAAAAATATTTTGTTGAAGTATTGGACAGTAGCGGAGCAGTTGCTTTTACAACAAAACCCGGAAATTTGAAAGTGCTTTCTGGTAAGAAGCTAGCCAAGTTTGAAAAACAAAAAGGTGAGTTTCAGAGCATGGATGAAAGTGGATTTATGTATGCTGGTTTGCTGAAAGATAATGGACTTTTGGTTCCTGCTTTAGATCAGTACACGAAATTTTTCACAGAATTTTCAGATGATGAAGATATCAACGAACTGAGACCATTCTTGATCGAGGTATACTCCCGATTGCGTCTCGCGCATTTAAAGTCAGTTGAATTAAAGAAGTACGAATCTGCTCAATAATTTGCAACATGCCATATTTGTAAGGAACCGTGAAAACGGTTCCTTACAGCAAATTGAGAATCCCCAACTTAAAGAAGTGTCTCTGACGTTAAGTTTTTAGCTTCCGGAAAACGTTTAGTCCATTTTCTAACTTCTTTAGCAAAAATTTCTACCTGTTCTGGAGCCAATGCTGCTAAGTGTTGAGGATTGTTGAGCAAAGCTGAAATTTCTTTAAAATCCAAAGGAATAAGTTCATCATTTGCAAGGCGTTGTGCGAAATCATTTTCGCACATATTTCCATCCCGAATGGCTTCGGTTACTTCTATAGCGTGTCCCTTGATTGCTTCATGCACAATTTCCCTTCCTCCACCTTTTCGCACTGCTTCCATCAGTAAAGATGTAGTTGCCAGAAATGGTAGATATTGTTTTAATTCTTGTGCGATTGCGACTTCATAAAATTCCATTTCAGAAATTACAGTAAGCGCCGCTTCGAGTTGTCCGTCCATCGCGAAAAAAGCTCCGGGAAGTGCGACACGACGTACGACCGAACAAGAAACATCACCTTCATTCCACTGATCTCCGCTTAATCCTGAAAGCATTGTAGCGAAACCATTTAGGATCTGGTGAAATCCGTTGATACGTTCAGAGGTACGCGCATTTATTTTGTGAGGCATGGCAGAAGAACCTACTTGGCCCTGTTGAAATCCTTCACCGGCTAATCCCTGACCTGCCATCAAGCGAAGTGTTCGAGCGAAACTTGAAATTCCTGAACTTAGTGCAATCAGCGCACGAACGGTTTCTACATCAAGACTCCGGGGATATATTTGTCCTACAGCGTTATAAGACGTACTGCAGTCTAAATATTCTAGTATTAGCAAACAAAGTTGCTTTACCTTTTTTTCATCACCATTGAGTAAAACAGACTGATCGAGGCACGTTCCAACTGCTCCCTGTAAACCCCTCAGCGGATAGTTTTCTATAAGGTGATCGAGCCTTTTTAAGGCAAACATAATTTCTTCACCGAACATTGCTATACGCTTACCCAAAGTTGTAGGCTGGGCAGGCACGTTGTGGGTACGAGCAACTAGCATGACATCTTTGCTTTGGAGACTAAACAGCGAAAGTTGATGTAGAACGGCCACAGCTTTGCTTCTCAGCAAACGCAGCGAACGTAAAATTTGCAATTGTTCAATATTATCAGTCAAATCTCGGCTAGTCATACCTTTATGGATATGTTCATGACCTGCCAACTCACAAAATTCTTCGATGCGTGACTTTACGTCATGCCTCAATTTACGCTCTCTGGATGCAATATTTTCAAGGTTAATCTTTCCAATTACACTCTCATAAGCTTCAATAGCTGATTGCGGAATATCGACACCTAAATTTCGCTGTGCCTTCATCACTGCAATCCAGAATTCACGTTCCAGCCGAATTTTCCCTTCCGGAGACCAGATAGCGTAAATCTTGGTGCTGGAGTAGCGAGAGGCAAGAATATCAGGAATCATTTTATATTGCTGGTTTGAGGTTCTTTTCAGCGGCAGATATTGTGATGAAAAAGGCTACTTTACCGGAATAGTATGAAATATTTTTGAAATCTATTATAGATTTTGAAAAATCTAAAACAGCTGATTATTTAGATTGCAGGGAGAAATCACAACAAGTTTATATGAACTATTATAATCATAATTCTTATTTAATAACCAATGACACGACTTTGAATTATTGAAGGAAGCCTCTTTTTTTGTTAAGAAACTGGTTGGTGGCACTTTTAGAAATTACAATCCAACTTTATTGCGCACCCTGTCAATGACTTTTCTGGCAATAACACGCGCCTTATCACGACCAGATTCGAGGATACCATTTAAATTTTTCTTGTCGTAGCGGATCTGTTGATAGATTTCACGTGGTCCCTTTAGTTCAGCATTGAGCTTTTCGAAGCAGAGTTGCTTAGCATCTCCATAACCCATGCCACCAGAACGGTATCGTTCTGCCAAAACTTCTTGTTCTTTTTTTCCGGCAAAGCACTGGTAGAGTGCAAAAACACTGCATTTTTCCGGGTCTTTCGATTCATTCACAGATTTTGAATCAGTAGTAATTTTCATGACAGCTTTACGAAATGTTTTCTCTGGTGCCAACAAAGGAATGACGTTTCCATAGGACTTACTCATTTTTCTACCGTCGACACCTGGTATAGTTGCAACTTGTTTTTCAATAATTCCTTCAGGAACTACAAACGCATCTCCGTAAATATGATTAAAACGAATCGCAAGGTCACGTGTAATTTCAAGATGCTGACGCTGATCCTGCCCTACAGGTACAAAATTTGAGTCATAAATAAGGATGTCACAGGCCATCAATATGGGATAACAAAACAGCCCAATATTGATTTCCTGATCTTTAGCCAATGCGTCTTTGTAAGCGTGAGCACGCTCCATCAAACCTTTTGAAGTGATACAGGATAGTATCCAGGTCAGTTCGGTAACTTCAGGAATATCGGATTGTCGAAAAAATGCATGATTTTCAAAGTCCATTCCTAGTGCCGCAAAAACAGCGGTGAGATCATATGTGTTTTCCCTGAGTTGATCAGGATCACGTACAGAGGTCAGAGCATGATAATCTGCAATAAAATAAAACGTCTCATGTGTTTCTTGTAATTGTATCGCCGGTTTTATCATACCCAGATAGTTTCCTAAATGGGGGGTTCCAGTGGGCTTTATGCCCGAAAGTGAACGGGGTTTAGAGCCCATACTTTAAACTGAAGCAGAAACTGCAGCTTCGGACGGAAGAACGCTGATATATTTACGTTTGTGTTTTCCACTCCCTTTTTGAATGAACTTAACGTGTCCTTCAACTAGAGAAAACAGAGTAAAATCTTTTCCGGTACCAACGTTTGGACCTGCGTGAAAAGTAGAGCCAACCTGACGCACCAAGATATTTCCGGCTTTAACAAGTTCACCTCCAAATTTTTTTACACCACGTCTCTGGCCTTGAGAATCACGACCATTGCGGCTACTGCCTCCTGCTTTTTTATGTGCCATTTCTGTTATTAGACTAAAGGTTATTTCGCTTCATCTTTTTTAATCGCTTTTTGTGCCGGAGCTGCTTTCTTTGCCGGAGCTGCTTTCTTTGCCGGAGCTACTTTCTTTGCCGGAGCTGCTTTCTTTGCCGGAGCTGCTTTCTTTGCCGGAGCTGCTTTCTGTGCCGGAGCTGCTTTCTGTGCCGTAGCTGCTTTCTGTGCCGTAGCTGCTTTCTGTGCCGTAGCTGCTTTCTGTGCCGTAGCTGCTTTTTGTGCCGTAGCTGCTTTAGCACTAATCTTTTCGATTTTTACAATAGTGTGTGCT
>Ga0208410_1001467_pt1 | contig 12212 bp, 6 predicted proteins | sample ETN02SmetaG_3_FD_185787 | JGI IMG/M metagenome (GOLD analysis project Ga0208410, IMG submission 185787) | Marine microbial and viral communities from oxygen minimum zone, Eastern Pacific Ocean - ETNP2014F10-02SV257 (SPAdes) (version 2) | ecosystem: Environmental > Aquatic > Marine > Oceanic ... | reverse complement strand
TAATACCAGGGCTTAATGATAGATCTATATTATCATCATAAGTTGTAATTAAATTTCCGTTAAGTAAGATATTATATTTAGTTCCTCCACTCATGTCTAGGACAATTTGGTTTTTATCTCTATCAATATTGGAAACTACACCTAAATCTGCTGGCTCTTTTATATTAGCATTAAAACATTGGCTTAAAGTTGAAAAAGCAGTTGAAGTAATACAAACCCAATAGTCCCCAGCTTTTAAATTGTTTAATGACCATGTTGAACTTGAAATATTTTCTGGAGTGAAAGTAAATCCAGTAGGACCTCCAGTAATCTTTATATTAAAAGGTTGACTAAATTCTCCTTTAATTGTTAATTGAATACTTCCATTATCAGAACTTTTACACGTTTCATCAGATGCTTTTAAAGAAAATGTATCTTTAGGAACTGGGTTTGGATCACAAACATCTCCTTGACCATCACCATCAAAATCTTTTTGATCAGTATTTGCATTGTAAGGACAATTATCACTTGCGTTTAAAATAGTATCTCCATCAATATCATCATCACAAGCATCTCCTTTCCCGTCTCCATCAATATCCGATTGATTTGCATTAGCATTGATTGGGCAATTATCGACGTCGTTATTAATTCCATCTCCATCTTTATCATCATCACATACATCTCCCTTTCCATCCCCATCTAAGTCTGCTTGATCAGTATTTGCTTTATTAGGACAGTTATCATTTGCATTTAAAATTGTATCTCCATCAATATCATCATCACATACATCTCCTATTCCATCTCCATCCATATCTGCTTGATCCGTATTTGCTTTGTTAGGGCAGTTGTCACTTGCATTTAAAATAGTATCTCCATCAATATCATCATCACAGACATCTCCTTTTCCATCTCCATCTGTATCTTTTTGATCTGCATTTGCAGTATTTACACAGTTATCTGTATCATCAAAAATTCCATCTCCATCAGAATCATCACAAACATCACCAACTCCATCTCCATCTGTGTCTTTCTGATCAGCATTAGCTTTATTAGGACAGTTGTCATCATCATTTAAAATTCCATCCCCATCTAAATCATTTGAATTATTTGCTATTACTGTTAATACAACTCCAACTGTATCTAGTGTTACAGAAGATGACCCATCAGTTGCATCTATTACTAAGTTGTATGTTTTAACATCAGCATCAGAGGGCACATCTATTTTAATAGTCACCTCCCCATTTGCATCAATTGTACTGTTGTTTGCTGGGGTGTAGGTATAAGTTGCTCCACTTGGTCCACCACTTACTGTAAATGTGGTTTGTTTATTGTATCCTCCTAAAACTTTATATTTAATTTTAAATGTACCAGATTCATTTTGTTTTACAGAAAGAGTACTGGGAACTGCATCTTCTAAAAATAATTTTGGGGTATCAGAATCAAATTTGGATGAAAAAATACCTCTACCATAGGTTCCTGCAAAAACCTTAAAATCATCTCTCATGTCTAAATCGGTAACTCTAACATTACTCATCCCATTGAAAGATTGAGACCAATTTGGCGAGCTATCACTAAAGTTTTTTGTATGCCAAACTCCTAAATCAGTTCCAATAATTACCTCTTTAGGATCAATAGGATTTTGAAGAATACATCTTACAGGAATATTAGGAAGGTCACCATCTTTTTTGGACCATGAAGAACCTCCATCAGAAGAATAAAAAACATTATTGACACCGTAGTTGTGCATGGTTACGAAAATTTCATTTGCAGTTTTTCCAAATTCAATATCCGATACACTACCAACAAATTCAGAACCAGTAATTTTGCTCCAACTTTGTGAACTTGTACTTGTACTTAATTTTAAAACATTTCCATCTTCAAGTCCAACAAATAAAATAGAATTATTGTCCCTGTCATTTTCAAAAGGATCGGTAGTTAATGCAGAAACATTATCTGTTAATAATGCATCAGTAATAATTACTTTTTTAGGAGTAAAACTAGAAAAATCATCCCAATCATGATAAAGAGCAATTTGATTCGTTCCACCACTTCGATAATTTGAAAAAAGATGTCCATCAATAGAGTTCAGTGCTTGGGTAGTTATAAAATCTCCATTACTGGTATCTTCATCATTAATTGTTCTTCTAGTATTAGTACTAAAATCCCATACATCTACAGCTTGATTGTAAACATAATTTGTAATGAAATAAGGATTTGAATTATTTTGAGAAAACATAGATGCAGCTCCATCTCCTCCCGATGCCATGGTAGCTTTACTAATTGCATCATTATTATTTGCGATCAATTGACTTCCATTATCTTGTAAACCACTAATAACAACATCAGTCATCCCACTAATTGGTAGAGGATAAAAAGCATATGAACTTATGTCATAACCAGAAACGGTTTTATTTAAATCTTTAAACATTTCTGAGGGAGCAACACCAATAGTATACATTTGAGATGTATTTAAGTTGTTGTTTCTAGAAGATGCTGTTTCAGTTCCAGATTCCGTTTTAGAATAATATATACCTCCGTCATTACCAAACAATTTTTTTGAAGAATCTGTATTTCCAAAAACCATACTATGTTGATCAGCATGGATATATTGATGTGAGAACCCTCCATACCAATGAGATATTTGTGTCCAAGGATTAACATTTGGATCAGAATTTTCACCTCCAGTAGTAGATTTAAATATATCAATTCCTCCTATATATATGTGTTCAGGGTTATTAGGATCTGAATCTAGCATCAAATCATAGAAAGATTGTCCTCTAGTGAAATCATCCGCACTAATTCCGCCATCTGCATCATCAGGTAAGGTAAGCTCTGTTGGAGCAGTAGCAAAAAAATCTGTTGATTTATATACTTTAGGTTTATTATTAACTTGTACTAAGACATAAATTTTACCATTTGAAGTAACTTCCATTTCTGTTCTTCTACCATTAGTCACTTCATGTTTTACATCAAAAGATGTGACATCAGCATTAGACTTTAGAATTGTTCCTCCAGTTCCATAGGCTCTTTTAGTTGTACAAGCCCAAATTAAATTGTCACCATCAATTTCTAAATCTATCACTTCATATGTTTGACCATTAGAATTTTTAGCATCAATCTTTGTAAAATTAGCTCCAGCATCAGTAGATTTATAAATTCCATAACCACTTAAACCAACCCAGCCAGCTCCATCATAACCAGGACTGGAAGAAAAAATAACTTCAGAACTTCCACTGTTATTTCTTACAACTATGTCATTAATATAAATTAGGCCCTCTTTTCCATAATTTCCATCTCTTCCACCAAATATTTTAGTCCATGTTGCTCCACCATCAGCGGATTTCCAGACACCATTTCCAGGACCATCACTAGTGTAAGATTCTCCCGTGCCTGCATAAAATATTTGTTTATTATTCGGATCATACGCCATTGAAGAGACTGGAATGTTTTCAGGTATTCCATCAATTTTAACCCATTGTGAGTTTGGATCTGAAATTTTGGTGTTTTTAAATAAACCTCCAGTAACTCCACCTGCAAAAACAGTTTCATCAGTGCTATCATTTGGATCAAAAAGCATTCCTTTTGTTCTACCACCAACATTATTAGGACCTCTTTCATTCCATTTTGCTGATGCTGATTCACCTGGCACTATTGATTCTCTAAATGAAGAGGGATCATCAAGACGTCTGGAATTATTAAGTTCCTCTTGTAATTCAAATAATTCTTCAAAAAGAGGTCTCCCTTCTATTGGATCCATAGATACTCTCCATAACTGTTCAAAATATTTATTTGGAGGGAGCTCAATTTCTCTTCTTTCTTCTTTTGAAAGTTGATATGTTTCCTTAAAAGGATTGTTTTCTAAATTTTCTTTATGAATCATTCTGGTTATTTCAACAGAAATACTTTTATGATTAATAAATAGGATCATCAAAATAGATGACAATAGAAATAAGGAATATTTTCGAAATTTAGAATTCAATACTTTACTGTTATAACTTCTCAAATATAATAAATTGAAAATAAAATTAAACGGCTACTTTTCCCTTAATATGTGGGTGTGGATCATAATTTAAAATTTCAAAGTCTTCAAATTGGAAATCAAAAATATTTGTCACTCTCCTTTTAATTTTTAAAATAGGAAGTGATCTTGGTTTTCGGGATATTTGAAGCTCTAATTGTTCCATGTGATTATTGTATATGTGTGCATCACCAAAAGTATGAACAAATTCTCCGGCTTTATATCCACATACGTGAGCAATCATTTCAGTCAAAAGAGCATAAGATGCAATATTAAACGGTACTCCCAAAAAAATATCGGCACTTCTTTGGTATAGTTGACAGGATAATTTATTATTGTGCACATAAAATTGAAAAAAAGCATGACAGGGAGGTAAGGCTGCTTTTCCCTTTTTAACATTTTCTTCAAAGCTAACTTTAGTATCTGGCAATACGCCAGGATTCCATGCTGTCACAATCATTCTTCTACTATCAGGATTATTTTTCAAACTTTCAATTACATCTACTATTTGGTCAATTCCATTATCATTCCAATTTCTCCATTGATGGCCATAAACAGGACCTAAATTACCATTAGAGTCAGCCCACTCATCCCAAATTTTTACACCATTTTCATTTAAAAATTTTGTGTTAGTATCCCCTTTTAAGAACCATAATAATTCATAGACAATAGATTTTAAATGAAGCTTTTTAGTGGTTATCATTGGAAATCCTTTAGAAAGATCAAAACGCATTTGATAACCAAAAACACTTTTTGTTCCAGTACCAGTCCTATCAGACTTTTCATTTCCTAATTGCATTACGTGCTTGACTAGATCTAAATATTGTTTCATGCGATTTATTTCGACTAAAATAAGAATAATGAATAATTCATTTATTATATTTTAAAAGAACTTTATTAAAATATATTAACCAATAATCATTCCTGCAATAGTAGCAGAAAGTAAGGAAGCTAGAGTTCCTCCAATTAATGCTAAAAAACCAAATTTTGATAAATTTTTTCTTTGTGTTGGTTCAAGTGCTCCAATACCGCCAATTTGTATGCCTATGGATGCAAAGTTGGCAAACCCACAAAGCATATATGTTGCCATTATAATAGATTTCTGATAATGTAAATGAATTAGATTGGAAGCATCTTTCAAACTGGAGAGTTGTATGTATCCAATGAATTCACTGGCTGCTAATTTAATACCTAGAAGTTGACCCATTAAAGTCATATCTTCCTTAGCAACACCAATTAACCACATTATTGGAGAAAATAGATATCCTAAAATAAATTCTAAGGAAAGATTTTCATAGACTGTATTGTTACTAATTAATTCATTTAAGTAAAAAACTCCACCAATTCCATTTAGCATATAATTTATCATAGCAATAAAGGCAAGAAATACTAAAAGCATTGCACCTATATTTGCTGCTAATTTTAGACCTTCAGTTGTACCATTTGAAATTGCATCTAGAAAATTTGAACCAATTTTATCCTGAGAAATATTTAAATCAGTATTTGTTTTTTCAGTTTCAGGATATAGTATTTTTGAAATAACAATAGCGCCAGGTGCAGCCATTACAGAAGCAGTCAAAAGGTGTTTAGCATAAAAGATTTTTAATTCTGGGTCATCTCCACCTAAAAATCCAATGTATGCAGCTAAAACTCCTCCAGCTACTGTTGCCATACCACCAATCATTACTAGGAGGATTTCAGATTTTGACATTTTTTCTAGGTATGCTTTTATCATAAGCGGAGATTCTGTTTGACCAAGAAAGATATTTCCAGCAACACTCAAACTTTCTGGTCCAGAAACTCCGAGAAGTTTAGACAATAATAAAGCCATTACTTTTACTACTTTTTGTATTATTCCAAAGTAAAATAATATTGAAGTTAATGCAGCGAAAAATATGACAGTTGGTAAAATGGAAAAAATAAAAACATTTCCAAAATTTTCAACACTCACTAAATCACCAAATAAAAATTTGGTACCCTCCATTGTAAAATCTAGAATTTTAACAAAGACCTTTCCAGCGGATTCAAATATCATTTTTACCCAGGAAATTTTGAGAACTGCAATTGCAAGAATTATTTGAAGAATTAGACCATAGGATACAGTTTTCCAATTAATTGCTTTACGATTTTTGCTAAGCAAAAAGGCAATTAGAATTAATACTGACATTCCAATTAAACCTCTAATTAAACCTTCTAAAGAAAACCCTTGGCTTAATATGATTTCTTTGTTTTGTTCAAATCCATTAAGGTTAAACATATTAAAAAGAAATAATTGCATTGAAATCATTATTATTTTCTTTTGTTTATTTCATCTCTTAAATGAGCAGCTAGTTCGTAATCTTCATTTTTTACAGCTACAGAAATTGCTTTTTCTAGCTGAATGATTGAAAGTTTTCCATAATCTATTTTCTTTGACAAATTATCTTCTTCAGATTTTTTTTCTTCTTTCTTTTTAATTTCTCCAGCTTTTAATATAATTCCAGCTTTTTCTAATACATTTTCATAGGTAAATATTGGAGAATCAAATCTAATGGCTAGGGCGATAGCATCAGAAGTTCTAGAGTCTATAATTTCTTCAATTTTATCTCTTACACAGATTAAACTTGAAAAAAATACTCCATCTACAATTTTGTGAATAATTACTTGTTTTATTTTTATTTCAAAGCAGTCCGAAAAATTTTTGAATAGATCGTGTGTTAATGGTCTTGGAGGTCTAATTTCTCTTTCCAGAGCTACAGCTATTGATTGAGCTTCAAACCCACCTATAACAATTGGAAGCTTTCTGTCACCATCTTTTTCATTTAATAAAAGGGCATAAGCTCCATTATGTGTTTTGCTATAGGAAATACGATTAATAGTAAGACGAATTAAACTCATTTAATTAAGACTCATTGAATCCCTAAATTAATAAAATAATTAAGAGTTTTGAGCTTTAAATGCTTTCAATTTTTCATTTAACCTAGGAACAACATCAAAGGCATCACCAACAACTCCATAATCCGCTGCTTTGAAAAAAGGAGCTTCAGGGTCATTATTAATAACAACTTTTATTTTTGACGAATTAATTCCTGCAAGATGTTGAATAGCACCGGAAATGCCAATAGCAATATATAGATTGGTAGCAACTGGTTTTCCAGTTTGTCCAACATGTTCACTATGAGGCCTCCATCCCATATCAGAAACAGGTTTAGAGCAAGACGTTGCAGCCCCTAATGTTTCAGCTAAATCTTCAATTATATTCCAATTTTCAGGACCTTTAAGACCTCTTCCACCTGAAACAACAATGTCTGCATCTGCTATTGAAATTTTTCCTGAAACTTTTTCGGTTGATTTTACAGTTATTTTCCTATCTAATAATGATACTTCAAAATTTTCTGAAGAACTATTTGTCTCATTTTCTATAGCTCCAAATGCATTACCTGATAATCCTATTATTTTTATATCAGATTCAATTGTAGATTCGCAAAACGCTTTATTTGTAAAGCAGGTCCTTTTTATTGTAAATGGGTTTAATTTACTTGGAAGTTCAACAACGTTACTTAAATATCCAGCATCTAATTCAATAGCTAAAAGTGGAGCCATATATTTTGAGTCAAGACTGCTACTAATAACTATGTGATTAGAATTTGTATGTTTTGCTACTTGTGCAATTACATTGCTGAAAATTTTTGAATCAAAATTGTCAAGTTCAGAATTTGAAATTTTAATTATTTTGGAAACACCATATTTATTCAATTCATTTGTATCCTCTACATTAATTGTTAATACAACAAGTTCAGTTCCTAGTTGTTTAGCTAATTCATTTGAATAGGACACAAGTTCAAATGCACTTTTTTTGATTTTCCCTTTATTTGATTCGATATAGGTTAATACAGACATATTTATAATTATAAAACTTTGGCCTCATTATGAAGCAAATCAATTAATTCATCTAATTTATCAGGAGATATAAGTTTAACTTCTTTTCTAGGAGCTGGCTTATGAAATTTTACAGAATTTGTTTTGAAATCAGAGCTGAATGGACTTAAAACCTCTAGAGGTTTTTGTCTAGCCTGCATAATTCCACGCATATTAGGAATTCTTAAATCACTTTCCTCTACCAGACCTTTTTGTCCTCCAATAATTAAAGGAAGATCACAGTTAAGAATTTCTTTTCCTCCATCAATTTCTCTTTCAAGAATGGCAGATTTATTATCAATTTCTATACTTGTACAATTTGTAACAAAATTTATTTTTGATAAACCTGCGATTAATCCAGGAACCATTCCTCCATTATAATCAATAGACTCTCTACCCGCAATAATTAAATCATATTGATTTGAGGAAAGGTATTCGGATATTTGTTTTGCAACAAAAAATCCATCTATCGGTTCTGCATCGATTCGAATTGCTTTATCAGCTCCAATTGCTAATGTTTTTCTCAATGTAGGTTCAGTATTTGAGCTACCCACATTTATTACATCGACTGTTGCATTTTGTTTTTCTTTAAACCACATTGCTCTAGTTAAACCAAATTCATCATTGGGATTAATTACAAACTGAACTCCTTGATTATCAAAGACCTTATTATCATCAGTAAAATTAATTTTTGATGTAGTGTCAGGCACATGACTTATACAAACTAATATTCTCATATAATATATTACATTAATTGATTCGCAAATATAAATAAATAATAAGAAAATACTATGCGCGCATAGCTTTTTTTAATTTAAATAATAAATTTTATGTCTAAATTATTTAATATTTTTGGGAAGAATTTATCATTAAATCAATTTTATGAGAGTTATTCAGTTTAGGGAAGCAATATGTGAAGCAATGTCAGAGGAAATGAGGTTGGATGAAACAATATATTTAATGGGTGAGGAAGTTGCTGAATACAATGGTGCATACAAGGCCTCTAAAGGAATGTTAGATGAATTTGGAGAAAAAAGAGTTATAGACACTCCTATTTCTGAACTTGGTTTTTCTGGTATAGGTGTGGGTTCAACTATGACAGGAAATAGACCAATTATTGAATTTATGACATTTAATTTTGCACTTGTAGGAATTGATCAAATCATCAATAATGCTGCAAAAATTAGACAAATGTCTGGAGGTCAGTTTCCTTGCCCAATAGTTTTCAGAGGACCTACTGGATCGGCTGGGCAATTAGCAGCTACTCACTCCCAAGCTTTTGAAAGTTGGTATGCAAATTGTCCCGGATTAAAAGTAGTAGTTCCTTCAAACCCATATGATGCTAAAGGATTATTAAAATCAGCAATTAGAGATAATGATCCAGTTATTTTTATGGAATCTGAACAAATGTATGGAGATAAAGGGGAGGTCCCTGAAGAAGAATATCTTATTCCATTGGGTGAAGCGGAAGTTAAAATACCTGGAAAAGATGTTACCATAGTATCATTCGGTAAGATCATTAAAGAGGCAATTAAAGCAATTGATCAGCTTAAGAAAGATGGAATAGAAGCGGAACTTATTGATTTGAGAACTATTAGACCTTTGGATATTAATACAATTATTGAATCTGTTAAAAAGACTAATAGACTAGTAATTTTAGAGGAATCTTGGCCATTTGGAAATATCTCTACGGAAATAACTTATCAAATTCAAAATCAAATTTTTGATTATTTGGATGCCCCAATTGAAAAAATAAATACTGCGGATACACCAACTCCTTATTCCCCTGTTTTATTAGCGGAATGGATTCCTAATAGTAAGGATGTTATTAATTCAGTTAATAAAGTACTTTACAAATCATAATTAATTATACAATCATTTTAGGTTTTTTATTTAAACCTATTTAACTATTTTTGCCACCGTTAATAATTTAAAAAAATACATATGGAATCTATAATAATTTATTTACCAATTGGATTAGCCTTATTAGGCCTTGCTTATATGACTTACAAAAAGTCTTGGGTAATGAATCAAGATGCTGGTGATGGTAAAATGAAAGAAATTTCTGATCATATTTACGAAGGAGCTCTTGCCTTTTTAAATGCAGAATATAAATTGTTGTCCATATTTGTTGTCATTGTAAGTTTAGCTCTTGCTGCAGTATCATTTATAGTTCCTACCACTCATATTTTAATTGTAGTTGCATTTATATTTGGAGCCTTTTTTTCTGCATGGGCAGGGAATATGGGAATGAAAATTGCTACTAAAACTAATGTTAGAACAACTCAGGCTGCTAGAACTAGTTTGCCTAACGCATTGAAGATCTCTTTTGGAGGAGGAACAGTCATGGGATTAGGAGTAGCAGGACTTGCTGTTCTTGGTTTGACTGCATTTTTTATAATTTTTTATAAAGTATTTATGGGAGGTGTGTGGACTACTTCTGAAGATATGATTATCGTTTTAGAAACTTTAGCTGGATTCTCTCTAGGCGCAGAATCTATTGCTCTATTTGCAAGAGTTGGAGGTGGAATTTATACTAAAGCCGCTGATGTTGGTGCTGACTTAGTTGGTAAAGTAGAAGCTGGAATCCCAGAAGATGATCCTAGAAATCCTGCAACAATTGCTGATAACGTGGGAGATAATGTGGGGGATGTAGCAGGAATGGGAGCAGATCTATTTGGCTCCTATGTAGCTACTGTTTTAGCTTCAATGGTTTTAGGAAACTATGTAATTATAGATATGGGTGGAAGTATTGAAGATGCATTTGGAGGTATAGGACCAATCCTTTTACCTGTTTTTATTGCAGGTTTTGGAATTATTATTTCAATTATTGGAACTATGCTTGTTAAAATTAAAAGTAATGAAGCTAAAGAAGATCAGGTAATGGGAGCTTTAAATGTAGGAAATTGGACCTCAATTTTTCTTGTTGCAGTAGCATGTTATGCTTTATGTAATTGGATGCTTCCTGAGACTATGAAAATGGAATTTTTTGGTGAAGGTATTAAAGAAGTTTCTTCAATGAGTGTTTTTTATGCTTGTCTTGTTGGATTAGTTGTAGGAGCTGTTATTTCTTCAGTTACCGAATATTATACTGGACTTGGAAAAAGTCCAACTTTAAAAATAGTTCAACAATCAAGTACTGGTGCTGGAACTAATATTATTGCTGGTTTAGCTACCGGAATGATTTCAACTTTTCCTTCTGTTTTATTATTCGCTGGAGCTATTTGGGCTTCTTATTTATTTGCTGGATTTTATGGTGTTGCATTATCTGCAAGTGCAATGATGGCAACAACTGCTATGCAATTGGCTATTGATGCTTTTGGCCCTATTTCTGATAATGCAGGTGGAATTGCAGAAATGAGTGAGCAAGAGCCTATAGTTAGAGAAAGAACAGATATTTTAGATTCCGTTGGTAATACTACTGCTGCAACTGGAAAAGGTTTTGCTATTGCTTCTGCAGCTTTAACTTCATTAGCATTATTTGCAGCTTATGTAACTTTTACTGGAATTGATGGTATTAATATTTTTAAAGCACCTGTATTGGCTATGCTTTTTGTTGGAGGTATGGTTCCTGTTGTTTTTTCTGCACTTGCTATGAATGCAGTTGGAAAAGCAGCAATGGAAATGGTTCAAGAAGTAAGAAGACAATTTAAAGCTATTCCAGGCATTATGGAAGGTACTGGAAAACCAGAATATGATAAGTGTGTAGCTATTTCAACGCAGGCTTCATTAAAAGAGATGATGCTTCCAGGATTATTAACAATAGGCTTTCCGTTATTAATTGCTTTTGTTCCTATGATTTTTGGAATGGATAATTTAGCAATTGCAGAAATGTTAGGTGGGTATATGGCAGGAGTTACAGTAAGCGGTGTATTATGGGCTATTTTTCAAAATAATGCAGGAGGAGCATGGGATAATGCAAAGAAATCATTTGAAGCTGGAGTAGAAATAAATGGAGAGATGACCTATAAAGGTTCAGATGCTCACAAAGCAGCTGTAACTGGAGATACTGTGGGTGATCCATTTAAAGATACTTCTGGTCCTTCAATGAATATTTTAATAAAACTTACTTGTTTGATTGGACTTGTAATTGCTCCAATTTTAGGTGGGCATTCATCTGAACCTAGTTCAATGGTTATGAATTCAATTGATACTCAGGTAAATCAAGAGATTTCAATAAATGTTGACGATACTAATTTAAATGCTACTTTAAAAATCGTTTCAAGTAAGGTAGAAAATGGTGTTGCAACTGAATCTACTGAAGTTTTTGAAGGTACAAAAGATGAAATGATGGATAAATTAGAAGAATTAAAACTAG
>Ga0208410_1001463_pt1 | contig 12228 bp, 10 predicted proteins | sample ETN02SmetaG_3_FD_185787 | JGI IMG/M metagenome (GOLD analysis project Ga0208410, IMG submission 185787) | Marine microbial and viral communities from oxygen minimum zone, Eastern Pacific Ocean - ETNP2014F10-02SV257 (SPAdes) (version 2) | ecosystem: Environmental > Aquatic > Marine > Oceanic ... | reverse complement strand
AATTTTAAAAGCCCTTTCTAAAGAACAGGTATTAGAAAAAATTATTCCGATAGTTTTTGGTTCATATAATTTACTCAGTTCTCAAGCAAAAGATCTTGGCATTGAAACATCATTGCTATATTCAATATCAGACATAAGCAATGCAAAGGAGTCGCAAATCAACATATTGAATGTTTTTGATAGCTGTGAGTATAAGTTCGGAGTATTAGATAAGCCTATTTCGGAGCTTGGAGTTCTTTCTTTTACTTCTGCCATTAATGCAGTTAAAAACGAACAAGCAGATGTTCTTATTACTGCACCAATAAACAAAACTGCAGCATATTCTTCAAGGTTTAAGTTTTCAGGACAAACAGATTACTTGTCATCCTTTTTTAATATTGAAGCACTTATGTTAATGGTTTCTGATGACTTAAAAATAGCGTTAGCAACTGATCATATTCCTTTAAAAGAAGTTTACAGTGTTTTAAACAAAGATCTAATAAAGAGAAAAATATTACTGTTAGACAAAGTCTTAAAAGATGATTTTGCAATATTAAATCCAAAAATAGCAGTTCTAGCTATAAACCCTCATGCTGGTGATAACGGGGTAATAGGAGATGACGATAATAATATTACGATTCCTCTTATAAATGAGTTAAAAACAAGCAATTATTTCATAGAAGGCCCCTTTCCTTCAGACACTTTTTTTAGCAATGAAGGCTATAAGAAATACGATGCAGTTCTTGCAGCTTACCATGACCAAGGCTTAATACCTTTTAAAACAATTAATTTTGGAAAAGGAGTTAATTTTTCAGCAGGACTCCCTATAATTAGAACTTCTCCTGACCATGGGACTGCGTTTGATATTGCAGGTAAAAATCTAGCAGATCCAGCATCTTTTATTAATGCGATTGAAGTTGCAGTAAATATTTATTTTTCAAGAAATAATCTGATATCTAAGTAAATAGACAAAATATTTTTAAATTTGCCCCTCAATAGTTAAGAGATGAAATCACCTTCACCGCTATTAGTTAAATTTTCTGGTTTAAAAGAAGGAGTTCATAATTTTAACTTTGACATAGGAAAGAAGTTCTTTGAGAGTTTTGAATATGACGATTTTATAGATGTTGATATAATCGCAAAGCTTAAATTAGAAAAGAAAAAAAACATGCTAAATCTTGATTTTCTTTTCTCAGGCAAGGTCAAAGTCCCGTGTGATTTAACCATGGAGCCTTTTTATATTGATATCAACACGGATTATAGTGTAATAGTTAAATTTGCTGCAAGTAAAGATTCAGCAGATGATAAAATAATTTTTTTATCAACGGGTGCTTCTAATATTGATGTTTCGAATATTATTTTTGAAACCATAGTACTAGAAACTCCTCAAAAGAGAGTTCATCCAGGAATTCAGGATGGCTCATTAAAATCAGAAATGCTCGATAAACTCGAAGACTTAAAACCTAAAGAAATATTTTTAAATAAAAAGGACCCTAGGTGGGACAAATTAAAAGAGTTATTATAAATGGCACATCCAAAAAGAAAAATATCAAAAACAAGGAGAGACAAAAGGAGAACTCATATAAAAGCCAAAAAGCAACAGATTAGTGTTAGCAAAGCGACTGGCGAGGCTCACTTATATCACAGAGCTCACTGGCATGATGGTAAACTTTATTACAGGGGAAAAGTATTAGTTGAGACAACAGATTAGGAAAAAAACTAGTATCTTCGGTAACAGGTTCATCTATCTACAGAAAAAACTAATGTTAGGATGAAAACTAACTCTTCAAAAAACATAAAAGCCGCTATAACAGCTGTTGGAGGTTTTGTTCCAAAAGATTTTATATCCAATCAAGATTTAGAAAAAGTCCTTGATACTACTGATGAGTGGATAACTACTAGAACAGGAATCAAAAAAAGAAGAATATTAAAAGGTGAGGCAAAAGGAACTTCCCATTTAGCAATTAAGGCTGCAGAGGACTTAATAAAAAAAAGTAACATTAATCCTGAAACTATTGATTTAGTTATCGTGTCTACAATTACTCCAGATTATAAAGGACCTGCTACAGCTGCAACAGTAGCTTCAGCAATAAATGCTAAAAACGCCTATGCTTTTGATTTAAGTGCTGCTTGTTCAGGGTTTTTATATGGAATGTCAACAGCTACAAGTTTTATTGAGTCAGGCAGATATAGCAAAGTCTTGTTAATAGGTGCAGATAAAATGTCTTCAGTAGTGGATTATTCTAGAAGAGAAACAAGTATTTTATTTGGAGATGGAGCAGGAGCTGTTTTAGTTGAGCCTAGTCAAAATATATTTGGGTGGGAAGATGAATACTTAAGATCTGATGGAATCGGTGCTGAGTGGCTAATGGTTAAGGGGGGAGGTTCAATGTATCCAATGACTAAAGAGGCTTTAGATAGTGGATGGCATTATATAACTCAAGAAGGAAAAACAGTGTTTAAGGCAGCTGTATCAGAAATGGCAAATGCAACTGAAGAAATAGTAAAAAGAAATGGTTTAAGTCCAGAAGACATTAAATTTTTGCTTCCCCACCAAGCAAACAAAAGAATTATTGATGCTGCGGCAGAAAAGATTAACTTAGATAAAAATAAAGTGCTTATGAATATCAGTGAATATGGGAATACAACAGCAGCAACAATACCTCTTTTATTATTTGATTACGAATCAAAATTATCTAAAGGAGACAAATTAATTTTCACTGCTTTTGGTGCTGGATTAACTTGGGGCGCTGCATATTTAACATGGGCATACGATTAAAATATTAATATTATGGATATTAAAGAAATACAAAACTTAATAAAATTTGTCTCAAAATCAGGAGTAGAAGAAGTCAAAATTGAACGAGAGAAGTTTAAAATTACAATTAAAACAGGCGCTAAAAATCCTCCTCAACAAATTATTGTTGAAGGCGCTAAAACTAACCAAATTATTGAACCTCAAGCAAAACAAGAAGAGACTGTTCAAAGTGAAAGTCAGGATGAAAATGAAGTGATATTAGAAAATAAAAATCATATAATTGTTAAAGCTCCTATGATAGGCACGTTTTATAGAAAGCCAGCTCCAGATAAAGAGGTTTTTACTGATGTTGGTAAATCGGTTGCTGAAGGAGATGTCTTATGCGTTATTGAGGCAATGAAATTGTTTAATGAGATTGAATCGGAGATTTCAGGAAAAATTGTAAAAATCTTAGTTGACGATCAGTCCCCTGTTGAATTTGATCAACCATTGTTTATTATTGACCCTTCCTAAAGCGTTATAATGTTTAAAAAGATTTTAATAGCTAATAGAGGAGAAATAGCGATGCGAATTATAAGGACTTGTAAGGAGATGGGCATCCAAACTGTAGCAGTCTATTCAAAAGCTGATGAGGAAAGCCTCCATGTAAGATTTGCAGATGAAGCGGTATGTATTGGTCCCGCCAATAGTTCGGACTCCTATTTAAAAACCTCTAATATTATTGCAGCTGCTGAAATTACAAATGCAGACGCGATTCATCCAGGATATGGTTTTTTATCTGAAAGCAGCAAATTTTCTCAAATATGCCAAGAGCATAAAATAAAATTTATAGGAGCTTCACCAGAAATGATTGATAAAATGGGTGATAAAGCTTCAGCTAAAGAAACAATGAAAAAAGCGGGAATTCCTACAATCCCAGGTTCTGAAGGAATTATTGAGAGCTTAGAAGATGCACAAAAAATTGCACAAAAAATAGGATATCCTATAATGTTAAAAGCATCAGCAGGAGGAGGAGGAAAAGGGATGAGGATTGTTCGAAAAGCAAAGGAATTATTAAAAGCATGGGAAGACGCTCGTCAAGAATCTAAAGCCTCATTTGACAATGATGATATGTACATTGAGAAATTTATTGAGAATCCAAGACACATTGAAATACAAATTATTGGAGATAGAAAAGGAGGTGCATGTCATTTATCAGAAAGAGACTGTTCAATTCAAAGAAGACATCAAAAATTAATTGAGGAAACCCCCTCTCCATTTATGACGGAAAAACTAAGAAATGAAATGGGGGATGCAGCGGTAAAAGCAGCAAAAGCTGTTAAATATGAAGGAGCTGGAACAATAGAATTTTTGGTAGACAAGAATAGAAAGTTTTACTTCATGGAGATGAACACCAGAATCCAGGTTGAGCATCCAATAACTGAACAAGTAATCGATTATGATTTAATACGGGAACAAATTAAAGTTGCTAGTGGCGATCTTATTTCAGGAAAAAACTATTTTCCCAAACTTTGTTCTATTGAATGTAGAATTAATGCAGAAGATCCTTTTAATAATTTTATGCCTAATCCAGGAAGAATTCTTAACCTACACCTTCCAGGAGGACATGGTGTAAGAATTGACACACATGTATATAGCGGTTATGTAATACCACCACATTATGATTCAATGATTGCTAAATTAATAACTACAGCTCAGACCAGAGAAGAGGCAATTACAAAAATGCAACGTGCCCTTGATGAATTTCTTATTGAAGGTGTTAAAACAACAATCCCTTTCCATCAAAAAGCTATGTCACACCCTGATTTTCTTTCAGGAAAATACACAACAAAATTTATGGACACTTTTGAAATGTAATATTTATACAAGATCCTTTTCAATAAGCGCTTCAGCAATTTGAATAGTATTTGTTGCAGCACCTTTACGAAGATTATCCGCTACTATCCATAGGTTAAGACCATTTTCAACGCTTTCATCTCGTCTTATTCTACCAACATAAACCTCATCATGATTAGCAGCGTCTAGAGGCATTGGGTATCTGTTGTTATTGACATCATCTACCACTTTAATACCAGGGGCACTACTTAGAATTTTAACAACATCTTCTATTTTAAATCCATTTTTGAATTCCAAGTTTATAGATTCTCCATGACATTTTTCAATAGGGACTCTAACTGCGGTTGATGTTATTTTAATAGAATCATCATTTAATATTTTTCTTGTTTCATTCATTAATTTAATTTCTTCTTTCGTATATCCTCCCTCTTCAAAAACATCACAGTGAGGTAGAAGATTTTGATATATCTGATGTGGATAAACTTTTTCTACACCATCTTTATTTGCTTCTTTTTTGAGCTGGTCTACAGCATCTTTACCTGTTCCAGAAACAGACTGGTAAGTAGAAACAACCAATCTTTTTATATTGTACTTGTTGTGAAGGGGTCCTATAGCAGCTACCATTTGAATAGTTGAACAGTTTGGATTAGCGATTATCATATCATCCTTCTCCAAAGTGTCTGCATTTATTTCAGGAACAATTAGCTTCTTAGTTGAATCCATTCTCCATGCAGAGGAATTATCTATTACTTTTGTTCCATTTTCTGCAAATTTTGGAGCCCATTCCAATGATGTTGATCCTCCAGCTGAAAAAAGAGCAATGTTCGGTTTTATTTTTACAGCCTCTTCAATAGAAACAATAGAATAACTTTTGTCTTTAAAAATAATAGATTTTCCTATTGAATTTTTTGAAGCAACAGGAATTAAATCATCTAAAGGAAATTCTCTTTCCTCTAAAAGTTTTAGCATTACTCTCCCAACCAGTCCTGTAGCACCAACAACAGCTATTTTCACGTTTTTTTCTTTTTACGGTTCATTTTTTTATAAAAAAGCTCTCTACTCAAAGCTTCATATTTGTCTTCTTCTCCTATTAGAATTATTGAGTCACCTTGCTTTTTTCTATAACTATAATTGGCAATCCCCCCAGTCTTAGAACAAATTGCGTGAACTTTTGTAACATGTTCTGCAATTGCCATAAGATTTGGCATTGGCCCAAAAGGATTTCCTAAATAATCCATATCAAGTCCAGCAACTATTACTCTAACCCCATTATTTGCAAGTGCATTACAAACAGAAACTATTTCATTGTCGAAAAATTGAGTCTCATCAATGCCAATTACATCAAAATCTTTTCCAATTTCAAATACATCATAAGATGTTTTAACAGTCATGGATTTTATCCTTTTTTTATCATGGGATTCTATATACTGATCATTTCTAGAATCTATGGAAGGTTTAAAAATTTGAATTTTTTGATTTGCTATTTTTGCTCTTTTTAGCCTTCTAATTAATTCTTCGGTTTTCCCTGAAAACATAGAACCACAAATTACTTCGATAGATCCGAATTGTTTATTTCTATGTGCAGAGTTTTCTAAAAACATTTTGTATTTTAATAAGAGTTAAACAAATTTATCAAAAAAGTAATTGGTTACACAAATTCCCAACCACCTAATGTCAAATAATGGAAAGCTATTTATCGTTCCGACTCCAATAGGTAATTTAGACGATATTACATATAGGGCAATAGAGACTTTAAAAAGTGTTGATTTAGTTTTAGCAGAGGATACAAGAAAAACTTCAATCCTTTTTAAGAAATATTCAATTACTAATGCATTGAAATCTTATCATATTAATAATGAGCACATAGTAGTTAATAAATATGTGAAGCATTTAATTCAAGGAAAAACATTGGCGTTAGTTTCAGATGCTGGAACACCTTCTATTTCTGATCCAGGATTTCTTCTAATACGGGAATCCATAAAGCAAAATATTGAAATAATATGTCTGCCAGGACCTACAGCGCTAATACCAGCTCTTGTTATGAGCGGCCTGCCATCAGAACGATTTGTGTTTGAAGGGTTTTTGCCAAAAAAAAAGGGGAGGGCCTCTAGGCTAAAAGAGCTGTCTAGTGAAAATCGAACAATCATATTATACGAGTCCCCTTTAAGAGTGAAAAAAACACTTGATGATTTAAAGGAATTTTTTGGGCCAGAGAGAACAATTAGTTTGTCAAGAGAGATATCCAAGATATATGAAGAAACATTTAGGGGGACTATAAGTGATGCAGCAACCCACCTTTCGACTAAAAATCCTAAAGGAGAATTTGTAATTTGCATTGACAAAGTGAAGTAAAAGTGAATTGGGAAATAAGAGAACAACCAGGCAATGAAATATTAGAAGAGCTTCACTCCAATCTTAATATCCCTAAATTTATTTGTACCCTTTTACTTCAAAGAAATGTTGATTCATTACAATTAGCTAAAGAATATTTTAGGCCCAATTTAGATGAGCTACATGATCCCTTTTTAATGAAGGACATGGACAGGACTGTAGAAAGATTAATTCAGGCAATAGATAGTAAAGAAAAAATAATGATACTTGGAGACTATGATGTTGACGGGACAACATCTGTTTCAATGTTATATGATTATTTTAAGAAAAAAAATCTTCAGCCTATATATTATATTCCAGACAGATATAAAGAAGGATATGGGGTGTCTGATGAATCAATAGTTTTTGCAGCCGAACAAAAGGTTTCTTTAATTATTACCATTGATTGTGGAATTAAAGCAAATGATAAAATTGAAGCTGCAAATGAGAAAGGCATTGATGTGATTATCTGTGATCACCACATTCCAGATAGCAGCATACCAAAAGCGTACTCAATAATTAATCCAAATCAAAAGGATTGCGATTACCCCTTTAAGGGGCTTTGTGGATGCGGAATAGGGTTTAAACTTATTTCAGCAATTGAGAAAAAAGTGGGAGGATTTGAAGAGATAAACCAATATCTTGATTTAGTTGCAATAGCAACTATTGCAGATCAAATGCCTATGATTAATGAAAACAGGACAATAGTCCATCATGGCCTTAAAGAATTGAACAAAAATCCAAGGCCTGGTTTTCATTTTTTTATTAGGACTTTAAACAGAGACATCGTCGAATCTGATATTTCATTCAACATAGGGCCACGAATTAATGCCTCAGGGAGAATGAAAAGTGGAATGATTTCAGTACAACTTATGACTGAAAAAGAAACAAAGAAAGCATACAAAATAGCTCAGGAGATAGAGAGTATTAATTTACTTAGAAGGTCTAAAGAAAAAGAAGTTACAGAGGAGGCTATCAAAAAGACAGACCCATTAAAATTTACAAATATTGTTTATGGATCTGATTGGAACAAGGGCGTTTTGGGAATTGCAGCCTCAAGATTAGTTGATAAATTTTATAAACCAACAATTGTTCTGTCCTTAGATAACAAAACCTACACTGGTTCTGCCAGATCGGTTGCTAATTTTGATATCTATGAGGCTATTGATTCGGGGAAAGAATATTTAGATCAATATGGAGGACATAAATATGCAGCGGGGGTATCAATAAAAGAGGAAAACCTTAAAGGCTTTATTGATCATTTTGAATCTTATGTAAAGAGCGCCATGGATAATAAGATGTTTGTTAAAACATTAGGCTATGACATAGAAATAAATCTTGCTGATATTAACGAAGAAAATTTTAAAATCTTATCTAGAATGTCTCCTTTTGGCATCTCTAATTATAAACCAATCTTTAGAACCAATAATTGTTGTTTAGGCGGAGCTTTAAAATTAATGGGAAAAGAAAAAAGCCACATTAAGTTTCAAATTACAGATTCTGAAGATTATAAAATTCAAGCTTTAGGTTTTAATATGTCCGAGCATTACGAGCAGATAAATAATCAAGAGCACTTTGATATTTTATACACAATATCAAGGAACACTTTTAACAACTCGTCTTTATTAGAATTGAATTTAAAATCAATTAGCTTTAAATAAAAAAACCCTGCCTAAGCAGGGTTTTTTATAATTAAGCTTAGTGTTAGAATCTATATCTTAGAGACATATTCCAAGTTGTTCCAAACCCAAACCATACATAGTTTCTAGTATCAACTCCATTCCATGTCTCTGAACCAGACCCGGCATGAATATTTGAATTAGATTCTGCAATATAAACAGTGTTAAATAGGTTATTTATATTCAGTCTCGCGCTGAGATTTCCTCTCATATAGTATGTTGCACCGAAATCAACTAATCCATATGAAGGAAGCTGAAGAGCACCATCATTATCAGCCGATGTAAAATCAGAATCTGTAATACTATAATCAGCATATAACCCATCTACAAATCTATAATCTAAATCTATATTTAGTTTACTTCCAATCCTTTTCTCATATCCAAGATAGGCTACAAATTGCGCAGCATCCCCAACTTTTGCATCTTTTGTATATAGTGTTGCTGTTCCAATAGACCTTTGATTGTCATCAAATAATTCTGCGTTAAAGTTTTTTGTATAACGCCAATCACCAATTGACAACATTCCCCTAACTCTTGAAGTATTATTAGGTCTCCAGTCAGCCTCAAGTTCAATTCCTTTATGACTTACGTCAATATCTTTGAACTGAGCCGTACCATCTTCTCCTTGAGCATTTGCAAACCCTCTGGATATAAACCTATTCCCCCAGTTAGTTGAGTAAGCATTTACGTTAAGTTTGAATGAATCTCCAATATACCCATATCCAATCTCAAATGAAGTGATTTCTTCATTTTGAAGATCAGGATTTATATTATTAGCATAATTAGGAAAAACAGCATCAAAATTAGGTTGTCTTTCAATTATCCCAACATTAAAAAATGCATTTGATCTTTCATTAAAGTTATAGTTTGCTCCCCCTTTAAGATATCCCCCATTAACAGTTTCTTCTTCAGAAATAGGATTTCCAACTTGAGCAAAATAGTCTTCTCTCTGATATGTTTGGGCAGATGTTCCTGCCTGAATAACCCAGTTTAATTTATCTGCTGAATACTCTGCAAGAGCATTTAAACCTCTCCATCCAACATTACCGATATTATAGTAAGCCATTTTTGGGCCTCTTATACCTGTGTTTTTAAATGGATTCGCTTCAATTAAGGTTTCAATTATTTGACCACCAGTATTTCGATTACCTCCAGCATGATATCCATCAAGACCCATTAGATCATTTAGAACTCTGTAGTGATATCCTGTATAGTTTCTCAAGTCAATTCCAAAAGAATATCTCATATTCCCTGATCTATAATTAAAATTAGAAATAGCTCCAACCCAGTCATGGGAATTCATTGAAGCACGTCTTATTACAACAGCTCTATTTACACCATCATCTCTGTAGGAATTAGATCCAATTTTTTTCCCAGCAAAACCGCCACGACCAATATCTCCAGTATATCCTGAAGTGTTAGCAACATTATGATTAACAACTGCGTCAAAATTAATAAATCCATCAGAATCTCTTGCACCTCTACCGTCTTCACTATAATGTTCAGTAAGGTCTTTTCTATATGGTAGAATATCGGTTGTAGAATTATAATAACCCCTACCTCTTGGACCTGTTCCACCACCACGACCAGCAGAAGCATATAAAGAAGTATTAACTTCAATCATATCATTGACTTTCCAATCCCAGTTAAAAGTAGCCAGAGGCTTATTATAGAAGTTCCTTCTCATACTCCATTCTTCACCATTTCTAGTACCTCCATTAGAATTCCATCTTTGATCTATACCTTTTTCACCAAAGTTTTGATAATCTCTAATAGAAACCCAGACATCTCTTTGATGATGCCATTGTCCAGCTCCTAGAACGGAAAGATTCATTTTGTGATCTGAGCCATCTGGAGCATATCCTACAGCAGCGAAATAGGTAGTTCCCTCTCCACTTGTATTGTAAATATAACCATTACCAGACCATTTGGATAATAATATAGATGTTGACCATCCATCTTCACTAAGACCTGTATTATAGGCCATTGTGGTTTTACTATAACCATCATTCCCTAGTAATTGAGTGAATGACCCACCTTGAGCTTTTTCAGCACTTTTAGTAAAGATTGAAACTGTTCCACCAACAGAAGGCACAGCCAATTTAGACGCTCCAAGACCTCTTTGAATTTGAATGCCAGATGCTACCTCTGTAAGTCCTGCCCAGTTTGACCAGTATACCCAACCGTTTTCCATATCATTTACTGGTTGACCATTAATTAAAAAAGAAGTGTTTCTTTGGTCAAACCCACGAAGAGAGATACGAGAATCTCCATATCCACCTCCTTGTTTTGTAGCATAAACACCTGGAGTCTTGTTCATAATTTCTGGAAATTCCATATTACCAACTTTTAATTGAACCTCCCGAGCACTTATGGTACTAACTGCAATAGGTGTTTCACGTTCTTTAGCTACATCGATTACACCAGAAGACACAACAACTTCTGCCAGAGCAATTGAATCAAGTGCAGCTTCGTCTTGCGAATACATGGACATAGTCCCTAATATTGCGAATAGAAGAAATATATATTTTTTCATTTTTTTAGTTTTGATTTTGCACTAAAATATAACTATTAGACCGATTAGAGATCAACAAAATGTTAACAGAATATGAACCAATAATTAACAAAAGATCTATTTGCCCCTCTTATATCTAGTCAAAAGATTTTTGGTAGAGATATCCAGAGAATTTGTATTTCCTTCAAGAATTCCTTGAGCTATTGATTTTCCTAGCTCTACACCCCATTGGTCAAAGCTAAATATGTTAAGAATTGATCCGATAGTGAAAATTTTATTTTCATACATGGCAATTAACGCCCCCAAATTATAAGGCGTTAAGCTGTTGATAAATAATGAATTGGAAGGTTTATTACCTTCAATATTTTTATGAGAATCTGTTGTTTTTTTTCCGGACATTAATGCATTTGTTTGGGCTAAGAAATTTGCAATCAAAATTTCATGTTGTTCTAGATCTTTAGAAAAAGGATTTTTAAAAGCGATAAAATCACAAGGGATTAATTTTGTCCCCTGATGGAGTAGTTGAAAAAAAGAATGCTGAGCGTTAGTTCCAGAAGAACCCCATATAACTCCTCCAGTTTCGTAATTAACTTTTTGATTATCTCTATCAGTGCTTTTACCGTTACTTTCCATGCTAGCTTGTTGTAGATATACAGGAAGTTTATTTAGTAACTCACTATAAGGAATTATTGCCTCTGTCTCACATTTAAAAAAGTTACTATACCAAACACTAATTACCGCTAACAATACAGGTATATTTTTTTCAAAATCAGTCTCTCTAAAATGTTTGTCCATACTAGCAGCACCATTTAACAGTTCTCTATAATTTTCTGATCCAATAGTTATAGCAATTATTAATCCAGCAGAGCCCCAAAGTGAAAACCTACCACCAACCCATTCCGGAATTGGAAGTATGCTGCTTGCATCAATGCCAAATTCTTTAGGCGCAGAGGTATTATTAGAGACTGCAATAAAATGCTTCTTTATATTCTCCTCTTTTGTCCTATTAACAAACCAGTCTTTAATTTTTTTTGCATTTTCAATAGTTTCAATTGTGTTAAAGCTTTTTGAGACTATAATAAATAGTGTAG
>Ga0208410_1001462_pt1 | contig 12235 bp, 10 predicted proteins | sample ETN02SmetaG_3_FD_185787 | JGI IMG/M metagenome (GOLD analysis project Ga0208410, IMG submission 185787) | Marine microbial and viral communities from oxygen minimum zone, Eastern Pacific Ocean - ETNP2014F10-02SV257 (SPAdes) (version 2) | ecosystem: Environmental > Aquatic > Marine > Oceanic ... | reverse complement strand
GCCCACCCACCCTCTCGACGATCGCCCGGCGTCGACACGTCGGATGACTCGACGCCACTCGCGTCCGCTTCGCGCCGCGAGCGACGACGACGCCGCGCCGCGCCGCGAGCGAGAACGACTCTCGTCGACTCATCGCGCGAGGGCGAGGCGAATCGGGCGAGCGCGACGCGCGAGGGACGACGAAGACCGTCGGCACGACCCCGCCGACGTGGATTGCATTGGCGCGACGAAGACTCGCGAGAGAGACGCGCGCGGAGACGGCGTCGCGAGACGTGAAGAGAGAGAGGGAGCGGAGGACGACCGCGTGTGATTGTTTTCGATCGATATCGGTCGAGAGAGAGAGACATGGTGCTGCTCACGGCGGAACAACAGCGCGCGTTCGACGCGACGCTGCGAAAGCGGTCGCAGCTCGAGGCGGCGCGAAGAGACGGGTCGGGGTCGAAGAGAGACGCGTTCGAACAAAAGTGGACGGATGGACACGGTGTGCGACACTCTCGAGCGTCGGGGAGAGGGAAGAAGGGCGACGAGACGATGCGCGTGCTGAGCGTGATCGATGAGTCTCCGGTGTTCGCGCTCGACGAGGGCGACCCCAATTACGACTCGACCGAGGAGCCGATTTCGTTTCGCTCGGTGGATGGTGATGGGAAGTCTGACGTGATCGTCGAGTATAAAAAGAAAGCGGAGACGATTATTGATGAATACTTTACGTCCGCGGACATCGATGAGGCGTGGTTGAGCGTGGAGAGATTGGACGCTCCGGCGTACGAGCACTTCTTCGTAAAGCGTCTGATCACCCTCGCCATGGACCGGGGGCATCGTGAAAAAGAAGCCGCCGCGACTTTACTCAGCGCTCTGTATCCGAGCGCACTCTCTGGAGCGCAAATTCAGCGCGGATTCGTTCGTCTCGTCGAGTCGGCGGATGATCTGTCCATCGACGTACCGGATACCGCGGAGACTCTGGGCATGTTCATAGCGAGAGCCATCATCGACGACGTACTCCCACCTTCATTCCCGGACAACGTCGCCGCGCTCTCGACGTGCGAGGGCAAGAAAGCCCAAGAAACGTTATTACTGGCGCACGGTCATCTCTCGGGCCACGGTCACATTGATCGAGTACTGCGCGCCTGGGGCGATTTCGACAAGTCGCCGTTGGATTCTGCCAAGGCTTTAATCAAGTCAATGCTTCAAGAATACGTCGTCACGAACGACGTAACCGAGACTCGAAGGTGCCTATACGATTTGCACATGCCATTCTTCCACCACGAGTTCGTGAAGCAAGCTCTGAACACGGCGTTGGAGGCTCCGAAGGATTGCAACACCGTCGCAGTCATACTCGGTTTGTTCAAAGTCCTCGGCGATAGTGGCGAGTTGAGCGCGAGTCAACTCCAAAAAGGATTCATTCGCACGGATGGAGCTATAGATGATCTGAGTTTGGACGTCCCGGACGCCAAGGTCAAACTCGAGCACATAAAAACGATCTGCTCCCAACACGACATCGTAAAGTTCAGCAAGTAGCGCGCTAGACGCCTCAAGACGTTTTCGGTAGATGCACCACACCATGAATATAATCATATCTCTTGTACCTTTACGACTACGGCGCGAGTTGCGAGCGTCATCATTCAGACAGAATATTGATACATACATTACAAACAGTCGAGCCTTTCACTCGCCTGTGAGGCCTTCGTCTCTAGCGCGCGTCGTCACTGTGTCTTTTTCACGCCTGCGTACCTCCGCCGTTTCGCGACTTCGACCATCATCCCCGTCATGATGGCTAATAAATTAATCAAGATGACGATTGTCACGACCAAAAGTGGTGTCGAGAGCACGACAGAGATGAACCGACCTCTCTCGTCGAAGTAGTTTTGGCCCGCGAAGGATTCCCAACGCGCGTTCCCCAACGCGTTGAGACGTTCCGCCGCGAGCACGACGGTCGTGCACGCGCAAAACAGCGCGCCCTGAATGCGTTCACTCTTTCGGTAGATCAAGACGGTCGAAAGCAACACCGCGTGCGACGCGAGAAGCGCTCTCAACCACGTCTCCGTCCAATCGATTGCGTGAAAGAAACCGACCCACGCGTCGACCGCGCTGCGCCACGGCGATGCGGACGCTCCGCTCGACGTCGCGCCGAACGTCCTTTTCGCATCGCGCAGTGCCTCGCGCAGCGCGCGCTCCATGTGCGCGCGCGCGAGTCGTCGACTGACGTTCTCGAGGTTTGCTCACACGAAGATTCTCGTTCCGAGCGCCGGCGTCGGCGCCACGCTCCCATCGTGCGCCGACCTTCCGCACACGATCGCTCGCAACGTCTCGCGCACGCGCGCGTACTCGGTTTTCATCGCGCCCGGGGGCACGCTCGCGTCCGGCGCGGGCGCAAACGCGGGGCCGAAATCACGCGCGAGCGCGGCTCGCCACCGGCCGCAGTCGTCCCTTCTCGCGAGCTCGTGCATGCGCCTGCACACGCACTCCGCCCTCGCGATGTCATCGCCCGGGAGACGATCGAGCACGAGACCGACGACGTCGTCGGGGAGTCGATCGATGTCGGAGAGCTCGCGAGGGGCGCCGAGTGCGTGCCTCGGGTGAATCACGAGCTGTTTCCTGTGCGCGGCGGTGTCGCGCGCCGTGGATGGCGAATCGCGCGCGCGCGCGGATGCGGGGGCGCTCGCGAGGGCACCCATAGTCGTCGTCGACGGATGGTATCGACGCGCGATGCTCTCTCGCGCGCGCGAGCGAGAGTGCGGGGACGGATAAAGACGCAGCGGCGCAGTCAGCGAGAACGAGGCGACGAAGCTTGAGTGGTTGTTTTCTACATGGGCTGTTCTGAGGTTTCCAATCAACGTGAAAAATTAAATGAAGCATTCCGAGTCATCGGAGTCCCAGTCGTCGGAGTCGGCGTCGGCGGCGATTTCGAACGCGGTGAGATCGACTTGGTATCGCAACAAACCGCCGATGCCTCCAAAGCCTCTGCAAAACTGGTTTCCTTCTTGCGACTTGTCCGAGATAAGCTCGAGAACGCAACCAAACTTTTTGTACTCGGCGGCCAACCACTCGAGGAGCGGGACAGAATCGACAATCTCCAAATCGTTGCCTTCCTCGTCGCGAACGTGTTCGTTGTCGTTGCCTTCGATTTCCTCCTGTCGCAAGTGCTTGACAATCTCTTCCTCCGTGGTCGGGTTCTTAAGCGTGACGCGCTTCACCTCGAGATCTTCCCAGGCAACCAAAGTCTCCACTGCGCCCATCTCCAAGCACGCCAACGTGTCGTTGATACCGAACACATACTTGCCGGTATCTTGCGCGATTTCGTCAAAGAATTTACCAACCAACTTCTTCTCGGCGATAAACTTGAGCGAAGACAAGGTGTCAGCCGACAACTCGATGGCTTGGTTGAAGCCGTTTTCACCACCGTAAGACACATCAACCACCGCCAAAGTCACTTCTTGCAAACGATTATCAAAGCAATCCGCCTCGGCGAGCTTGTTCTTGAAATCCGCGGAACCCGCGAGAACCAAACCCGCGACGTTGGGTTTGTCGTTGGTGATAAAGTGCTGCGTCGTGAGCTCGGCAACCTTTGTGAGATAGTTTTGACGCTTTTCTAAACGCAAACGCGCGAAACGAAGCGCGGACTGACCACCTCTACCGTGCTTCTTCGGCAAATCAACAGAAATCTTTTGCAAAATTTCGCGATGGTTACCGCAAAGCGTCCCGAAGAGCGTTCCGTTACCATCCATGACGACGAAGCCGTACTTTTGGTCGTTAACCAAGAGATCGCTCAACGCTGCCGTGTGGAACTTGTTATCACACATGTAAAGCGAAGTGTTGATCGGCTTGAACGGCTCAAAATCAATCCTCATTTGACGCTCCTTCCCGCTCTCCGTCAACACCGCTCCGCAATACACGACCAAACCGTTCGGCGGCACCTTGCTGTAAAGCTTCAATCGCTGTTGCGCCGAACCGATCGCATCTAGCACTGACTGACGGTTCACTCGGGACTTGATGTTCGTCGCCGTACCCATTTCTTCAACCAACATCTTTTGCACCAAGTTCACCTGCCCCTTCGGAGGGATCACGAGCGAAATCATAGACGTCCCGTTCCCTCTCGCCTCTTCGAGCTTCTTGATGAGCTACGCGCGCGCAAAAATATAACGGTCACCGTGATCGTCAGTTTCACATCCTTTCGCGAGTCGTTCGCGAGCGTGCGACCGCGCGCGTCGACGTTCTAAAATCTCCGATGGCCGAAGAGCCGCCAGTCGTACCTTGCGCATCTTCCATACTGTTCACCGGAAAAACGTCCACGAACGCGGATCAACGAGCGTCAGTCGTCCACCTTTCTCACGCACACATCTCTCCGCACGTGCGATCGCGGTCTCCACGTCTCCATCGCGTCGAACGCGCGCGTCGAACGTCGCCGATGCTCAGCCGCAACCTAGCGGCTCGAGCGGGCCTTATCGGCGCTCGGCGCGACGCGTCAGCGCGTCCAACAGCGCGGTGAGTGGCGCGCGCGAACGTACTCTCGATCTCCTTTTCATTGTCCTCGTGATCCGCCATCTCGCCTGCGGGTGGCCCGCGCGGGAGTGAGGCGTGCGCGAGCGTCGGTCTTCAAAGGTGAGCGTCGGTGTACAGAACAGTGAATATTTTCAAAAGCTGCTAGTGTCTGTCGGCATCGGCTAATAATATGAGTGACATGCCGACGAGCATGATGAATACGTACGGTAGGCGCTTGGCGATCGGTTCTTTGAAGAAGATGGCGCCGCCGAGGACGCTCGCTAGGATGCTCGACCGTTTGGCGGCGACGGCGTAGCTCGTGAATATGTAGTTGATGGACTGCAGGAAGCTGTACATCGTGAAGATGTCGAGGAGGCCGATGAGAGCCAAAACGAGGGCGACTTTGAAGGATCTGAAGACTAGGAAAGCCGCGCGATTCTTGACGATGACATACGACAGAGGCAACGCCAAGAAGAAGCACCTCTGCAGAAAGATGAACACGAGCAAATCGCCAGAGTGCAGCTTTCCGAGCTTATCCAGGTCGGCGACGAGAGCGTACACGGCGGCGATCGCAAGCGTGATCAAACTCCCCGGATTTGCATGTAAAGTCGACACCTGTCGAGCGACGGACCGACCGACAAAGCCGAAATATTTGGTGTATCTCTCCTCTCTAAACGCATCCGTCTCCTCGGCGCTAAATGCGATGGACATCCAACCGAACGCCGCGTTGGCGGGAGCTAGTTTATCCAACGCCCCCCTCGAGCTCATCTGTCGTCTAAACGAGCCCGATTCACCCTCTTCTATCCTCGGACTCTTTTCGAACTTTGACGGCGGTCCGCAGTTCGCGTTGAGCATGTACGCGCCGGCGGTGATGACGCACACCCCAATCACCCCTCGCACCGTCGGCGTCTCGTGTACCAAGAAGAAACTAATCACTAATAACCACAGCGGCGTGAACGCAAGATACGGCACGCACAGCGACAACGGCGTTAACTGCAACGCCCGCTGTAACATCATCGCGCTCAAAGCCTTCAACCATCCCGCCGCCGCCGCCAGCGCCATCAACTCCCCTCGTCGCAGATACGCCGAGAACACGCCCATCTTTCCGGACCACCACACCAATCCCGCGAGCACGCTCACGTTGAACAGCTCGCTCAGCGCGACGATCTCGATCGGGTTCTTGACGCGATTCGAAGCCAACTTCCTCAAGTTATCCTGCGACGCGTTCGCCAGCGCCGCGGCGAACGCCCACGCGTACCCTCTCATGTGCCCTTCTGGCATGTCGGTCGTCGTCGACGCGCGCGCGCGCACGCTCGTCGACGCGCCGGACGCGTTCTGGCGTCGGTATACGATGCACCCCGAACTGCGGGCGCCACTGTTTCGCGCTCGAGCGCCGAAACATGTCGTCCCAGTCGGCGATGCTTCGCACGGGAGCCGCATCGGTGCACTACGACCATCTCTTGAAATTGTTGCTCATCGGCGACAGCGGTGCGTGCGCGCGCGACGGCGTAGGCGCCGTTCTGATTGCGATTGGCAAAACTCCGACGAATTTCAGAGACGACGCGCACGACGCGCGCGCGCGAACGCGCGGACGTGAGGGCGACTGACGATGCGTAACCTTTTCGTACGCAGGCGTCGGCAAGAGTTGCCTGCTGTTGCGTTTCAGCGATGATCAGTTTACGACGAGTTTCATCACCACCATAGGGTACGTCTCGGTCTCGACGGGCGCGACGACGCGCGGACGCGCGACGCGCGCGAAACGGACGCGAGGTTCGGAGACGCGTGACTGACGCGAACGCGATCGCGGTGTTGACGCGCGCAGGATTGATTTTAAGATTAAGACGGTGGAACTCGAGGGGAAGCGGGTGAAGCTGCAAATTTGGGACACGGCGGGGCAAGAGAGATTCAGAACCATCACGACGGCGTATTATCGAGGGGCGATGGGAATCCTTCTCGTGTACGACGTGTCGGATGAGAAGAGTTTCGAGAACGTGCGCGGGTGGATGCGTAACATAGAAATGCACGCTAGTTCAAACGTGAACAAAATATTGATAGGAAACAAGTGCGACGTGTCGGAAGAGAAGCGCGTCATCTCCACCGCGCGCGGACAAGCGCTGGCAGATGAATTCGGAATCCCGTTCGCAGAGACGAGCGCAAAGTCCGGTGTGAACGTGACCGAGGCGTTCATGAAGATTGCCGGAGATATCAGATCGAGAATGGTGCGATCGAAGAGCACGCCTCAGGCGGGCGGCATCGCGCTCAACTCTAGCGGTAGTACCGCGAAATCAAAGTGCTGCTAAATGTAACGATGAATGTTAATAATGCTATACCTACTCTAACGTCCGAGTCTGCGTGTGGTCTTCGAGGCGACTTGCGTCGCCGACATCGTCTCGCGCGTCTTCCATATTGCCGCGCGACGCGATGAGGCTCAGGCAACTCTCGCCGCCGGCGACGAGTTCGCCGTGATTGTGAGGGTGCGCGGCGACGGTGAAAATCTTCGAAGTCGTATCGACGAGTATCGGTTCGTGTCCACTCGCGTATCGAGACTCTGGCTCGCGATCGATATCTGCGACGGTGAATCCTTGAAGCCAGTGCCTAGATGTAGACGTCGGCGCAAAGTCCAACACTCTGACGCCGGGCTTCACGCCGAGTCCGACGGCTAGGGACCCACCGTCTGGTAACCAACACGCGGTACGGCGGCGCAAGTCGCACATGGGGACCGACAGGTGATCTGGTTGGAGCTCGTTTATGGCGCCCGTTTCCGGAGCGCGAACCTCTAACCACGGCGCTGGTGGGCAGTGCGCGTGCGTCACGCACGGTTTCATCACATCTATGACACCACTCCAACCGTTCGAGAGATGGAAACCCAGACGTCTTTGATCCGCTGGGTCGTACCCGAGCCAGTGTATGCCGACATCCGATATCTTAATGTCTTCCGCGATGACTGTTTTCTGCAAAAGCTTTGAAACGCTGAGCTGCGCGATGACGCCGAATCGCTGCGCCTTATCTCCCAGGGTACCGAAACTCATAGATTTACCTCCGAGTTTACGCATGTCCCAAATCAACAGCTCTCCCCGCTCTCCATCGCCACCGATGACGGTGTGACCGTCGTCAGAGATGACGAGCGGACTGCTCACGGCGGATGCGATTTTGAGCGGCGAAAACAGCTGCGCGGTTTCCTTTTCGCCCGAAAGGCGCGTGTCCCACATGTAGCCCTGACCCTGACTCGAGCTCGCGAATATGCATCGAGGGTCTTTGGTGTCCAACAGCAAGTCGCGCAAACCCGAACAACAGTTGCTGTCCGTCTCCTGAACGCGATACTCTTGCATGCGGAGCGTTCTGTGCGACATGCCTCGCGATCCCGGCGCGCGCACGGACTCACCCTTATACGCCATCACAATCCTGGACGTACTCGCCGTCGTCATTACCAATGATCCATCGTGATTCCACCTGATCGCCTCGATCTCGCGCTCCGTCGACAGTTTTAACGTCGGACAATACAGTTCCCCGCCTGTCACGCGAAGCGTCGACATCGCTTGCGCGTCGATAGCGCCCCCATTCGTCGCGCTCGTCACGACCGATCCCGTAGAATCAAACTCTATCGCACTTACCGCGTTATTACTCGCTGATATCCTCGTCGTCATCACGCGCGGTAACGCGCACACGCCGTACTCGTGCGCCGCTCGCGCCGCCGCGCCACCGCCGACGACCATCCTCAACCGCTTCTTCGCCCGCGAACTACCCCGCCCCAACTCTCGCGCGCGAAGATCCAACGCCAACGCGCGACGCTGAAACGCGACACCGTCCTCCCGCGCGATCATCCCGCCCGATCGCGCCGCGTTCTTCATCTTCACGACGTACGCGTACGCCGCGCGTTTCACCGCCGCGGCTCGACACGCGCGTCCCGTCCCATCACTCGACGTCTCCGCGCGCTCGACGACCGCGCGCGCGACGCGCGACCACCGCTCGACGACCGCGTTCGCCTCCTCCATCGCCGTCGCCGGATCGACGTTCTCGACGTCGCGCGAGGGGTCGTCCTCGCGCGACCGTTCGCTCGCGGTCGATGTCGGTTTCGTCGTCGTCGCCGTCGCGGCGCGCCCCTGCGCGCGCGCGAAGAGCGCGTCGAGCGTGTTCTGACGCATTTTCGCGCGGGCGCGGGCGCGGGCGCGACGGGCGCGCGCGCGTGTGAGGAACGAGACGGAGGCGATGGGTCACCTGTCTCTGGAAACATTTGAACGTCGCGGGACGAGATTTGTTCCGGGATGATATCGAATTAAACAAGCTTGAATGCGAGACGATGGAGGGTCAAAATGCGGCGAAGGTGGACGGGGCGGATTCATCGTCGACGGAGAGCTCGCCGAAGACGGGCACGAGGGTGTCGCTGCCGGATGGATTCATCGGCATGACGAGCCCGGGAAGCGAGACGGAGCCGCCGACGGAGGCGGAGCGTGAGAGGCCGTTGGTGGTGGATGTGTTCTGGGACGGGTCTAATGCGGCGCGGAGAGCGGCCTCGGCGCGCTCGCGTTTGAGTTCGGCGACGGTGAGCTCTTCGCGGAGACGTTTGACGCCCTCGCGAAGCTCGTGTACGTCTTCGCTCGACTCGAGGGTGGTGAAATCGGAGGCGTCAATGCGCGTCTCGACGCTCTCACCGCGGCGCCACTTGGCCATGACGTCATTCAGTTGCTTGATCTCGATCAAGAAAGAATCGTGCCCGTGTGGTGAATCGATGGTGTACAGCTCAGCGTTCGGAAGCGCGTCGGCGAGCTCGCGTTGCAAGGCATACGGGTAGAGCACGTCGCTCAGAATGCCCACCACCAGAGTGCGCTGCTTGATGCTCGCTAGAACGTCGAAATACCCCCCTCTCCCTCGAGATACGTCGTGTGAATCGAGTGAATACGTCAATTGAATGTAACAGTTGGCGTCGAATCTTCGAATAAACTTTTTCCCCTGATACTGCAGATATGACTCGACCGCGAAATACGGCAAGTTTGTCTTCTTCTCGTGCGCGCGAACGCCCAACTCCGGTTCTTCCGCCGGACGCTCCACGTCGCCCATGTTTGAACGCGAAAAGCGTCCATCCACGCTCGCCGGCGCGCGATAACTGAGCATGGCCATCATCCTCGACGCCGCCAATCCCGCGTTCGGTCCTTTACCCGCTTCGTACGCCCCCCCGTTATACTTCCCATCGCTCATGATGGCGAACCTCTGCGCCTCACCTATCCCTATCGCCCAATCGGTGTGTCTCCCACATCCCGCGATGATGACGATCTCCTCCACGAAATCCGGATACGTCGTCGCGAACTCCAGCGCCAACATCGAACCCATCGAACCGCCCATCGCGCACCGCACCCCCCTCACCCCGAGTTCGTCCAAAAGCATCTTACACATCACCGCGTTATCCCGCACGCTGACTGGCGTCGGAAAATCCACCCCGTACGCTCCTCCGTCCGGTTTTCTCGGGTCCCGGCTCACCGGGCTCGCGCTTCCGTACGGCGACCCGAGATAGTTGACGCACACGACGTAATCTTTCGACACATCCAACGCGAACGCGTCGCCCTCGCCCATGACGTCCCCCCACCACTCGCTCACGTTACTGTTCGACGTCAGCGAGTGCCCGACGAGGACGACGTTGTCGCGCGACGCGTTGAGCTCGCCGTACGTGGTGTACGCGCACTCGCAGGATGCAATCTCTTCCCCGCTCTCGAGCGTCAACGGGCGCGGGAGGACGAGGAGACGCGCACCAGGAGGCGCACCCGTGCCGACGTCGCCCATGTGATCGTCCGGGATCGCCCCGCGGTCGTCGGCGGCCATGACGGCGGCGACGATGCGCGCGAGCGTGTGCCGATCGGGAATGTCATCCGCGCGCGCATCGCGCGCGTCAGAGCGTGTCGACGCGCGCGAACGCCGCGCGCGCGACGACGCATCGAGAGTTCAAGCTCGTAGCGACGCGCGCGAACGCCGCGTCTCGCCGTCGCGCGCCGAACGGCGTCATGACGTCGACGAAACCGACCGAGGCGCTGGATGCATTCTTTCGAGCCGCGCGCGCGAACGACGTCGAGGGCGTCGACGCCGTCTTCGCGCGCGTCGAACGCACGGACGCCCGGCGTGCCGTTCGCGTCGACGCGAGGGACGCGCGGGGACACCTCGCGACGCATCACGCGGCGGCGTTGGGGAACCTGGAGGTGTTGGAGGCGCTGACGCGACGGCGAGGCGCCGACGCCGACGCCGAGGACGCGGAGGGGAAGACGGCGTTGCATCACGCGGTGGCGAACGGAAGGGACGCGTGCGCGCGATATTTGGTCGATTCGTGCGATGCGTGGGTCGATGCGAGCGATGGGAGGGACGAGACGCCGTTGTTGGCGGCGTGTAGACAGGGGGACGCGTCGACGGTGGAGACGCTCTTGGCGAGAGGCGCCGACGCGGCGGCGAGAAATGTGGATGGTTGCGACGCGTTTACCGAGGCATTGTGCGTGCGGGGGGACGTGGTGATGGCGAGATTACTCGTCGCCGCGGGTGTGAATCCGAAGAGGAGTCGGACGAGGTGCGGGAAAAGCGGCGCGAACGCGTCTCGATCGCCGCTCAACGTGGCGTGCGGGATGGGACGCGTCGACGCGGTGCGGTTTTTGGTGGATGAGTGTGGATTCGATGCCTCGGGGACCGAGTGTGGGGATTCGGATTACCTCACGCCGCTCATGGCGGCTGCGCTGACGGGTCAGATCGACGTGATCGAGTACTTGCTCGTGAGCGGCGCGGCGGCGACGGCGCACGTGAAGAGCGAAGACGATAAAACCGCGGCGCAAATGTTACCCGACGCGAACCGTTACGCCGATGTGAAACGTAAAATTGAAGCCGCCGCTTTGAAGGCGTCCCGGTCGTCGAGAGGGAGAAGCGTCGTCGAGGCACCAAAGGTTGAGTTGCCGATGAAATGGGGGACGCAAAAGACGAAGGGACGCGTCGTCGCCGATCCGCTCGAGGTGCGCATGCGCACGTGGGTGAACGCGGGCGTTGAAAAGTACGATGGTGTGCCGGAGGGCGTTCGATCGATTTTAGAAAAGTATAACGCGCTCACGAAAGAGATCGAACTGCGAGCTTTCCTCCTCGGAATCATAGAGGATGAACGCTTTCAAGAAGACATGCGAGTCGAGCAAATTCGCGACGCCGTGGACGACGTCATCAGCAACTTTCACAACGTGACAAAGTATCAGAGCAGTGCGAGAATTATGAACGTTCTCAATAAATTTCGTCACGTACAACGATTCTGCAAAGATCGCGGTGAAAAGATCACGTTTGATGACATCTTAGCCGCCGACGAAGACGAGGTTGAGATGCATCAAGAGAGATTATCCAAGCTCCAAGCCGCCACGGGGATTCTTTGGGATGACGCATTGTCAGCTCTGAAGAAGATTGCGCACGTCACCGCTCCGAAATCAGAGCAAACGTCCGACTTGGTTTCAGACGTCAAACTCTTCAGGCGCATAAAACTCAGATTGCTCGATCTCATCGAAAATGTCGCCGTGCAAGCCTTCGCCTCGTTCGTCCTCGCGATTACGCTCTACATCTTTTGGTCTCTCGAGAAATTTCAAAGAGCGAGCGCGAGTTTGATCGCGACTTAGTATACTCTACCTATTCTAATTGTGAAATACTACATACATGTAGCTACTTACTGCGCGCCTCGATAACCGAACACCGCCGTATTACCATTGTCTGAATTACCGCCGCCTCGACCGAACGACTCGTCGTCTTTGACGCTCGACTCTCT
>Ga0208410_1001461_pt1 | contig 12243 bp, 11 predicted proteins | sample ETN02SmetaG_3_FD_185787 | JGI IMG/M metagenome (GOLD analysis project Ga0208410, IMG submission 185787) | Marine microbial and viral communities from oxygen minimum zone, Eastern Pacific Ocean - ETNP2014F10-02SV257 (SPAdes) (version 2) | ecosystem: Environmental > Aquatic > Marine > Oceanic ... | reverse complement strand
CCAGGCCCATCAATCATTTTGTGCCCAGTCTTATCGTAAAGATAAACTCCTTCAGACTTATCTATAAATGTTCTGTTATCTTCACCTCTATATTGAAGGTACTCCCCGGGATAGAGTATTCTGTCATCAAGCTTGTTTGTCAGATTTCCATTTGAGCTGGTAGTTTGAGATTTAACCATTTATCAATTATATCCTATATTGAACAGTCATTCAATTAACATCTTTACAGAAAAAGTCTAATTTTTGGCTATTCATATAGATCAGCGGGTACTTTATTTCGCCTTTCTGGGCTATAAAACTGTCTTTTTACAACCTTACATCGTTGCCAAAGCTTCTTATATTCTAGTTCCTCAGGATGATAAATTTCAGCAAAAATATTTTCTTTTATTTTAATCCCGTATGGTCTGCGCAGTGATGCCAATGCAATGTTCTTTTTTAAAGTTGGAGACCATAAAGCTGCCGTTACAATCCCAATATCTTCTTTTTTTTCGTTATAAATTACTGATCCATGAGCAGGTTTATCTCCATCAATATCTAAACCCACTAAACATCTTTCTGTTAAATTATTTTCTTTTTCATTTTTCAAAGCTCGTTTTCCAACAAAGTAATTCTTTTTATTTAAATGTACTAACCACCCCATTCCAATTTCATATGGTGACCTCATTCTCACTGGTCTTAAGGCATCCTCAGCAGCCATAAAATCAGTATTAGTTTGAATGAAACCTGCCTCTATTCTTGTCATTTCAAGAGCATTCATTCCAAAAGGCCTTATCTTCAAAAGACTACCAGCCTCAAATAATTTATCCCACATTGACTCTGCGTTCTCAGGGTCAGTCCACAACTCGTATCCTAGGTCTCCAGTAAATCCAGTACGAGAAATTAATACCTTATAACCATCTATATTAAATTCTTTCATTTCAAATGGCTTTATGTTTTCTAAATCTTGAGCTCCATAATTTTTTAAAGTTGAACAAGATGTTGGCCCTTGTATTGACAAAGCGGCTATAGTGTCAGTTGTATCTTTAATAGAAACATCAAAGCCTTCAGCAGAATCTGATAACCAATTAAGAATTTTAACAGCGCAGCACAGCATGAACTCTGTTGAAGAAAATTTAAATATTGTTCCATCATCAATCACTTTTCCATCTTCGTTGCACCAGATGATGTAAGCAACAGTATTGTCTTCCATTTCAGACAGGTCTCTAGTCACAAGGTAATCTACAAAGTGATGTGCATCAGCTCCCTTGATCTCATACTTACACATAGGGGTTAAATCCATTACAGATGTTCCATTTCTAGCTGCTGTGTATTCTAATTCTGTAGTTGAGTACTCTGTGGGGACAGTATAACCATTCCAGTTGTACCATTTGTTTGTCCGCGAAATTAGGCTTGTTCTAGAGTAGAAAGGCGTCTTTTTTAAAGCGACAAAACGATTATCTTTCATTTATTAAAAGTCCTCCAAAACTGCATAAGCTGCATTTTTCCCAGAAATTCCTGATAATCCGCCTCCTGGGTGAGTACCAGCTCCACACATATATAATCCTTTTAAATGCGTACGATACTGTGATGCACCAGGAATTGGTCTAAGCATAAATAGTTGGTCAATTTGTATCTCGCCATGATGCCAGTGACCTCCTGAAACCAAGTAATCTTTTTCAATGTTATCTGGGGTGATAAGTAATTTATTTTCAATACAGCTTTCAATATTAGGTGAATACTTAGAAATAAGTTTTATAACTGAGTTAGTATAATTTTCTTTTATATTTTCCCATCCACCTTCTACATTAAATGGTGCATATTGAATCTGAATATTCATTGTTTGATTATCAGATGAGTTAGAAATCTCAAGAATAGGATCGTAAGAAACTTTATCAAATTTACTAGGATTAAAGTTTTCCTCAATGTAGTCAATTGAGGGAGAAATAACCATTCTACTTTGTAAATCTTCTTTATTGCAGTTAATAAATTCTGGTGTCTGATTTAATTTCAAAATTAATTTTGCAACCCTGCCCTTTGCTCTATGGTGTTTTATTCTCCTTTTAACATCTGTATCAAGATTTTCTGTTCCTAATAGACAAAAATATGTTGATCTTGGATCTGCATTAGAAACAATTGTCTTTGCAAAGTATTTATCTCCACTATGTAACTCAACACCAATTGCAGTATCATTTTCTATAATGCATTTTTTTACAGGTGAGGAAGTTTTAATCTCAACTCTATTTTTTTCCGCTAGAGATGTAAGGGAATTAACTATTTCTCCGCACCCACCTTCCACTTTATAAATTTCTCCAAATAAACTATTTTGGTGAATAGCCATTCGATAAAGAAGATTAATTAATGATCCTGGAGAGCGGGGTCCTAAATTTGACCCAATAACTGCATCATGGGCAATCAATCCTTGTAACAATGGATTTTCAAAATTGTCTTCAAGTTCATCAGCTATATTAAGCCCAATCATACGAGCAAACTCATTAAAGTCTTTCTTTCCCATCAATCTCGCATTCATTCCAAGTTTAAATAGCTTAAAATAGTCAGAGAAACTGCGGTGCATTATCCTTGGTGGTGCAGACAACATAAATGAGCCAAGAGTTTTAGAAAACAAAGACATTTTTCTATGAAACTCAACATATCGATCTGCATCTTTAGTAGAAAAAGCTGAAATAGATTTATGATCAATGTGCTGATTGCCATTTAAGCGAATATGTTCTCCTGATTCAGATAAGGCAATTGTATTTTTCGGTTGGTATTTAACTGAGATTCTGCCAAGCGTATTAGAAATACTAGTGTTTATTGGTGGAATAAAATTAGTTATTTCATCATTGATCAACCCTCCACAAGTATCTCTAGCTTCACAAATTAAAACTTTTTTATTTTTTTTAGCAAGAATATTGGCACAAACCAGTCCATTATGACCTCCACCAATAATAATTACATCGTAATCTGATCTACTCATCAGTAATAGTTTCCTTTTTGAGGAATATTCATATCAATTAATAATTCTCGAGCCGCGTTTGCACCTGGGGCTCCCATAACGCCACCACCAGGATGAGTACTTGAGCTACATATATACATATTTTTTAGTGGTGCTCTATACTGAGCATATCCTGGGACAGGACGATTAAACATAAGTTGATCCATAGTTAGTTCTCCTTGGAAAATATTTCCCTCACTTAAACCAACTTCATTGTGAATATCCAGCGGTGTCCTCACTTCATAATGGTTAATCAAATCTTTGAAGTTTGGAGAAAATTCTGAAATACAATCAATAATATGTTTGCCAAATTCTTGTTTACGTTCTTCGTTCCACCCTCCGTTAGCAAGATTAAAAGGAACATATTGAATAAAAACTGACATGTAGTGCTTGCCTGGAGGAGCCATAGTAGGATCACTTCGCGTAGGTAGACACATATCTACGTAAGGATTTTTTGACCACAACCCTCTTTTCCAATCATCATAAGCCCCTTCCATTTCCTCAATGGTCTCTGTGAAATGCATATCGCCTCCACCACCAGGGTCACCTTCAGGAATACAAGGAAAATCCGGCATTCCGTCCAATGCTATGTTTAGCTTTCCAGAGGAACCTCTGATTTTAAAGTTACTAACTCTTTCGAAGAAATCCTCTGACAAGTCTTTCTTATCTGTAATGTTCAGAAATGTTCTTTTTACATCAAGATTAGAAACAATTTTCTTTGCATAAAATTCATCACCATTTTTTGTTGCCACACCTATGGCTCTGCCATTTTTAACAATTACATTTGTTACTTCTGAGCTGGGTTGTACAGTCCCTCCATGTGCATTCAAACAACCCGTCATAGCTTTTGTAATTGAACCCATGCCACCGCGTGAATAACCCCATGCTCCAATTGAACCATCAACTTCGCCCATATAGTGATGCAGAAGGACATAAGCTGATCCAGGTGAACAAGGACCAAGTGCTGTTCCAATAATAGCTGATCCTGAAAGGTGGGCTTTTGTTATATCACTTTCAAAATACTCATCTAAGTAATCTCTTATGCTCATAGTATAAAATCGAATGGTATCGTATATTTCTTTCTCTCCAATACCTCCTAACTCATCTTTTGCTGCAAAATATTTTGCAAACTCAAGTGCTCCAAAAATATCTTTAGGTTTAAAAGATGTAAGATCTGGTGGTGTCATTTTTAAAATAGGCTTAATGATCTTACATTGTCTAAGAACATCACGACTATATCGCTCATAAGCTTCAGCATCTTTTAATGAGTGGCGTCTAATTGATTTTATAGTCATATCATGATCATGATAATGAGCATAATAATCACCATTTCTCATCATAGTTGCACTGCCTTCATAAGGAATAACCTGCAAACCATATTTATATAACTCTAGATCACGCATGATCTCTGGTCTCAACAAACTACAAACGTATGAACAGTTAGAATATTTCCATCCAGGATAAAGTTCACGGCTCACAGCTGCTCCGCCAATGTACTCATTTTTTTCAAGAACCAAAACATCCAACCCGGCCTTAGCCATATAAGATGCACAAGTTAAACCATTATGGCCCGCACCTATTACAATGACATCATGTGTGTTTTTTGGCATAAAATTGCAATAATTATGAAATATGAATATGATATATTTATTGAATGATTATTCAATACAAAACTATCTTTGCAGATAAAGTTTGTATATTGTTTTGGTTAACTCTTTATGAGATTAGTAACAAAAAATAAAGATATCAGTTCTTCTGATCAAGCTGAGTTATCAACAAACCATCAAAAATTAATTGATGCAACAATTGAAACAATAGCCAAAAGAGGATTGGGTGAAACAACAATCTCCCATGTCGCACAAGCGGCAAAAGTATCACAAGGCTATGCAAATTTTAGATTTAAATCAAAAGAAAATCTTTTACTAAGTTCTTTAAAATTCATATCCGATGAATATAAAAAATCATGGGGTAAGATATTTGAAGATCAAAATATTATTCCCAAAGAAAGAGTTCTAAAAATAATTGAAAATGATTTTAGTTCTAAAATAGCAAGCAGAAATAAGATAGCTGTCTGGATCGCCTTCTATAGTGAGGTAAAATTTCGTCCTTCGTATTTATCTATTTGCCAACATCAAGATGAAATTTATTCTGAACAGATGGAAAAACTAATTCAAGAAATACTAGATGAAAATAAAGAAAAAAATATTTCTGCTAAAGAAATAAGTGAAACATATCTTTCAATGGTTGACGGCTTGTGGCAAAGAATTCTATTTGATCCTAAAGTATACAGTCATGAATTTTGTAAAAAATTGGTCAATAACTATTTTAAAACAGTATTTCCTAAAACTTTTTCTTAGGATAAAAAAATGGCTTTAATTTCTATAAGTGGCAAACAAAAGACCTTCATTGTTCTTTTTTTCTGTTCACTACTTATTGGAATAAAGCTTGGAACTTTAATTCCTCTTTTATCCCTTATTTTAGAATCAAAAGGTTATTCAAATCTTGAAATTGGCATCAATACAATTGCTCAGCCACTTGCTACAGTTTTATTTGTTAGAATAACTCCTAGAATTATTCACCGCTTTGGACTGACAAAATCGTTAGTAGTCTCGCAAATGATTGCCATCGTACTATATTTTTCATTTTTGTTTGTTGAAGGATTAACTGCCTGGTTCATTATCCGGTTTATTATAGGTTTTGCCGGGGCATTAGCATGGAATGCTTTTGATACCTGGATGCTAACTTTGGCTGATGATAGTAACCGTGGAAAGGTAGTTACTACCTACAATATGGTATTTGCAATTGGATTTGCTATAGGCCCAGCTGTAATTGGGTTGACAGGTCTTGAAGGCTCAATTCCATTTATAACAATAGCCTTAATCTCATTTATTGTGATTATACCAATCCTAACAGTAAAAGTTGAAGCGCCTGATCTCTCAGACCATAAGCCTATTTCAGTTCTACTAGCTGTTATAGCTGCACCTACTATTTTTGGAGCTGCAATTCTCATGGGTTTAGAAGATGTAATGTTTGTTTCCTTCTTCCCAATTTATCTAATCAAAAGTGGGTTTGATTATGAAACTGCACTTAATTATGTAACTATCTCTCTCGCTGGGGGTGTATTAGCTCAACCATTAATAGGATATTTACTAGATAAATATAATAAGAGAAATATTTTAAATACACTTGTGGTAATTGTTTTTATTTCACCAATAATTTTACATTTTTACCTCGATAATTTCGTCTTAGTGATAATTTGTTTAGTAGCCTGGGGTGCGTCAGGAGCTGGATTATTTGCTACTGGGCTTACAATGTTAGGCGAACGTTATAAGACATCTCAGGTAGCAAGTGCTACAGCTGTTTTTGTTATGGTTTTTGAAGTTGGCTCAGTCGCCGGTCCTTTACTCGGAGGAAAAGTCATGGATATTCAAGGCCCATCTGGTTTTATTTTAACAATATCTGTACTTACTTTTTTATTTCTCATGGTATCTCTTTATCGTACAATTCGAAGATAGTTCATTATGAAAGAAAACTTTATTATTAAAGAGGCGACAGTTGAAGATTCAGAAAAAATTGGAGAGGTTTTTGATCTTTATAGACAATTCTATAAGAAAGACCCAGACAAAATAATCAGTATTGAATATATTAAACAGCGCTTAACAAATAAAGAATCAACAATTTTCTTCGTTGAAGAAGATAATATTTGTATTGGAATTGTTCAATTATACGTTACTTTTGATTCACTTGAACTTAGTAAGAAAATTATTTTATATGATCTCTTCGTCAGACCTGAATATAGGAAGAAAGGCATTGGAGCAATGCTGATGGATGCCTCAAAAGATTTTGCAGAAAATAATGGCATATCTGGCATTGAGCTTTCAACAGCAATTAGTAATGGAACAGCACAGAGATTATATGAGTCACTAGGCTATGAACGTGATAATGAATTTTATAACTATTATCTTTCAATAAAAAAATAATATGAAATCTTTATTTATAATCTTTACCTTTATTTTTACTTTTAATATCTCAAATTTAATTGCAGCTAATAATCAAGATCTGTACAAAAAATTAGATGTATTTGGTGATGTTTTTAACTTAATTAAAAAAAATTATGTTGAAGAAGTTGATGACGAAAAAGTAATTGAGTATGCAATAAATGGAATGCTTCAATCACTAGATCCACACTCAGGATATATGGATGCGGAAATTTATGTTGAAATGAAAGAAGAGACAAAAGGTGAATTTGGTGGTCTTGGAATAGAAGTAACAATGGAAAATGGATATGTGAAAGTAATCTCACCTATTGATGATACTCCTGCAGCTAAAGCTGGTATGAGGCCTGGAGACTATATTACTCATATTGATGGGGAAGGAATATTAGGTCAATCATTGCAAGATGCCGTTGAAAAATTAAGAGGACCGGTTGGATCAAAAATTGAGATCACAGTTGTTCGATTGGGAGAAAAGGATCCATTAATTGTAACTATTAAAAGAGCAATTATTACTGTTCAAGCGGTCAAGTACAGACCTGAAGGAAATGTTGGTTACATTAGGTTAATTTCATTTAGTGAACAAGCAAACAAGGGGGTTAAGGAAGCAATAAAAAATTTAAATAAAGAAATTGGAATTAATAATTTATCTGGATTCATTCTAGATCTTAGAAGTAACCCAGGTGGACTTTTGGATCAATCTGCAAAAGTTACAAATAATTTTTTAAACTCTGGTGAGATTGTCTCAATTAAAGGCAGGGACAAAAAAGATATTTCTAGATTTAGCGCTTCAAGAGGAGACTTAACTGATGGGAAACCATTAATAGTCTTAATAAATGAAGGATCTGCATCTGCTTCAGAGATAGTAGCAGGAGCTCTGCAAGACCACAAAAGAGCAATAGTAGTTGGAAGCCAATCTTATGGGAAAGGATCAGTACAAACTATCTTTCCATTAACTGACTCTAGTGCAATTAGAATGACAACTGCTCTTTATTATACTCCATCAGGTGATTCAATTCATGAAATAGGAATTTCTCCAGATATTGAAGTTGAAAGCACATGGGATACTGAGAATCAATCTGATAATCAGCTGGAATATGCTCTCAATCTTTTAAGTGAAGAAATCAAAATTGAATAATTTAATTAAAGAACGATATCGTCGTGGTGTTGGCATGATGATCATTAATAAGAAAAAAGAAATCTTTCTAGGTCAAAGATTTGATAAAGATAAGTCTGCATGGCAAATGCCTCAAGGTGGAATTGATAGAGGGGAAAAAGAATTAACAGCTCTTAAAAGAGAGATGCTGGAAGAAACTGGTATAAGAAAAGACTATAAAATCCTCATTAAATCAAATAAATATTTTTATTATAAGCTTCCGAAATATCTCCAAAAAAGATTATGGAAAGGTAGATTTGTTGGTCAAAAACAAAAGTGGTTCTTATTAGAATACTGTGGAGAAGATAAAAATATCAATATTCAAACAGAAAAACCTGAATTTAAAAAATGGAGTTGGACTTCAAAAGAGAAAATGCTCAAACTCATAGTCCCATTTAAAAGAAAGCTCTACAAAGAAATAGTAAATGAATTTAAGGAATTTCTATAATTAGTTGATCAGCAGTTTCAAGCAGTCAATTTTATTTTGAATGTTTGATTTTTTATTTTCTTCAGCATTTTCTAATACTTCTGTCAGTCTATCTATCTTTTCATTAATAAACTCTGCATTGACTGACTCCTCATTATCAACACCAACTGCAACAACTAATAATTCATTATTTGAAAATTTAACAAAGCCTTCCTCAACAAAAAGAGAGCTACCTTTTTCTGAAGGATCATTAACTTTTATTATTCCAGGCCTAATGGAAGTGATAAGATTAGAATGATTTGATAAGAAACCAATGTCTCCTTCTACTCCAGGAACAACAACCATAGAGGCTTCTCCTTCCAGAAAAACCCTCTCAGGGGTTACTACTTTATAGTTAAAAGACTCCATAAAAATTAAGCAGCTGCGTCTTCAGCCATTTTTTCTGCTTTTTGTATAGCTTCTTCGATAGTTCCAACCATATAAAAAGCTGCTTCAGGAAGGTGATCATACTCACCTTTACAAATTGCATCAAAACCTTTGATTGTGTCCTCAAGATCTACATACTTTCCAGGTGTTCCAGTAAATACTTCTGCAACAAAAAATGGTTGAGACATAAATCTTTGAATCTTTCTTGCTCGAGCAACAGTTAATTTATCTTCCTCAGATAATTCATCCATTCCTAAAATAGCAATAATGTCTTGTAAGGATTTATATGTTTGCAGCACGGCTTGTACATTTCTTGCTACTTCGTAATGCTGATCTCCAACTACTCTTGGATCCAATATTCTTGAAGTACTATCAAGAGGATCCACTGCTGGATAAATTCCAAGCTCTGCAATCTGTCTTGATAAAACTGTAGTCGCATCCAAGTGGGCAAATGATGTAGCTGGCGCTGGGTCAGTTAAATCATCGGCAGGAACATAAATGGCCTGAACTGAAGTAATTGAACCTTTATTTGTTGAAGTAATCCTCTCTTGAAGTGAACCCATATCTGTAGCTAATGTTGGCTGATATCCAACCGCTGAAGGGATACGACCTAATAAAGCAGAAACCTCTGAACCAGCTTGAGTAAATCTAAATATGTTATCCACAAAGAAAAGCACATCTTGTCCTTCCATATCTCTAAAATATTCTGCAACAGTTAGTCCAGTTAATGCAACTCGAGCTCTCGCCCCTGGAGGTTCATTCATTTGACCAAAAACAAGAGCACATTTAGAATCATCTCCTTCTAAAGTGTTAACTCCTGACTCTAACATCTCATGATACAAATCATTACCCTCTCTAGTTCTTTCTCCAACTCCCGCAAACACGGAATAACCACCATGAGCTTTTGCAATGTTATTGATTAATTCCATAATAATAACTGTTTTGCCAACTCCGGCGCCACCGAACAAACCGATCTTACCTCCTCTTGAGTATGGCGCGAGAAGATCTACTACTTTGATTCCAGTTACTAAAATTTCAGTCTCTGTTGCTTGATCAACAAATTCTGGAGCTTCCCTATGTATTGACCATTTATCAGCAGAATTAATCTCACCTCTCTCATCAACAGGCTCACCTACAACATTCATTATTCTACCAAGTGTTCCTGGTCCTACAGGAACTTGTATTTGATTTCCTGTATCTAAAACTTCATCGCCTCTTGTCATTCCATCAGTCGAATCCATTGCAATAGTTCTAACTGTGGACTCACCTAAGTGTTGGGCAACTTCAAGTATAACTTTTTTGTCTCCTACCTGACATTCTAGTCCACTTAAAATTGGAGGTAGATTATCTTCAAATCTAACATCCACTACTGCTCCTATTACTTGTGAAATGGTTCCTTTATTATTCGTAGTCATATATAGCTCCTTTATTAAACTGCTTCAGCTCCTGAAATAATTTCAATTAATTCTTTTGTAATCACTGCTTGTCTAGATCTATTATAGAACAGTGTTAAGTTATCAATCATATCGGATGCATTTCTTGATGCATTATCCATCGCACTCATTCTAGCGCCTTGCTCACTAGCGGCACTTTCTAAGAGTGCTTTAAAAATTTGAATTGTAAAATTAAGCGGCAACAATTCCTCCAAAATTTCAGATTCCCCAGGTTCAAAATCAAAAGCAGATTGATCTGTTGTTCCTTCATTTGAAGAATCCTCTTCTAACTCAATTGGGACTATTTGTTGTTCTGTAGGTATTTGTGAAATAACAGATTGAAATTTATTATAAAAAATTGAACATTTATCAAACTCACCATCAAAGAACATTTTTATAATCTTATCAGAAATATTTTTTGCATCCTGATATGAAACAGATTTCACTTCTCTCATATCAATAACTTCAGTAATAATTTCTGAATATTGTCTTTTTAAAATGTCATATCCTTTTTTGCCAACACATATAATTTTAACTATCTTATTTTCTTTTTGTAAATTCTCTATCTTCTCTCTCAAGCTTTTTGTAACTACAGAGTTAAATCCTCCACAAAGTCCCCTTTCTGAAGTAAAGAGAATAAGCATATGTACGTTGTCATTTTCATCTCCAGTAAGAAGATTTCTTTCAGTTGATGTTGGGCTATAACCACTCGAGATTGCACCTATAAGGTCTCTCATACTGTCAGCATAAGGTCTACTTGATTCAGCAGATTCTTGTGCTCTCCTCAATTTTGCAGCAGCAACCATCTTCATTGCTTTCGTGATTTTCTGTGTTGATTTAACACTTCCAATACGTTTTTTTAAATCATCTAAATTTGGCATTTTTTATGAACGGTTTTTCTTAAATTCCTCAATAATTGATTTGAGTTTTGAAGATGTATCATCATCTAAGTCTCCAGAAGTATTAACTTTCTCAATTATATCTGAATGAGAAGATTTAATGAGCTCATATAAATCTTTCTCAAAATCCCTAATCTTATTTAAATCTAAATCATCGAGATAGCCGTTAACTCCAGCAAATATTGAAACTACCTGCTCAGCAATGGTCATTGGTGAATACTGATTTTGTTTTAAAAGTTCAGTTAATTTCGAGCCACGATTAAGTAATTTCTGAGTTGAAGCATCTAAATCTGAACCAAATTGTGCAAACGCTGCCATTTCACGGTATTGGGCTAGCTCCAATTTAATTGATCCAGCTATTTTTTTCATAGCTTTTGTTTGAGCCGCTGAACCAACACGAGATACACTTAATCCAACATTCACAGCTGGTCTAATTCCTTGGTTAAAAAGTTCGGTCTCCAAAAATATCTGTCCATCTGTAATTGAAATTACGTTAGTTGGAATAAAAGCACTAACATCATTCGCTTGAGTTTCGATAACTGGCAATGCTGTTAAAGAGCCTCCACCATTTTCATCATTCATTTTCGCTGCTCTCTCGAGAAGTCTACTGTGTAAATAAAATACATCCCCAGGAAACGCTTCTCGTCCTGGCGGTCTTCTTAGCAGTAATGACATTTGTCTATAAGCAACAGCTTGCTTAGACAAATCATCATAAATAATCAAGGCATGCATTCCATTATCTCTGAAGTACTCACCCATTGAACAACCAGTATATGGAGCAAGAAATTGTAAAGGCGCAGCATCACTAGCTGTTGCAGCTACGACAGTTGTATATTCCATAGCACCTGCATCTTCCAAAGTTTTAACTGTCTGTGCAATTGAAGACCTTTTTTGCCCTATACCAACATAAATACAATAAAGTTTTTTAGACTCATCGTC
>Ga0208410_1001455_pt1 | contig 12271 bp, 9 predicted proteins | sample ETN02SmetaG_3_FD_185787 | JGI IMG/M metagenome (GOLD analysis project Ga0208410, IMG submission 185787) | Marine microbial and viral communities from oxygen minimum zone, Eastern Pacific Ocean - ETNP2014F10-02SV257 (SPAdes) (version 2) | ecosystem: Environmental > Aquatic > Marine > Oceanic ... | reverse complement strand
CCCCAAGACTCCGCATATTCCTTTGCTTTGATATTATCATAACCATAAATCTCAATACACACTAGTCCAACTGTAGAGGCGACTCTATAACAATAGGCATAGAGATCTTCGAATGTATCATATCTATTACTATGGAAGTCATCTTCCATTCCACTAACCATGTCATCAAGTAACTGTTTTGGTATGCCAAAATTATTCACAGTATCCTTTATTGCCATAAAAATAGGATCTGTAGAGGTTACATCTTCGTATGCTGTAGATAATTTTTTCCTGTAATAAAATAGTTGAGACATTTTTTCATTGTATGAAACTCTGTCTAAAACAGTGTTCCCGCTACTCAAGTTTAGTATATTATCCCTATATTCTATCGACTCTGGATCATCGGATGAACCTCCTGGAAAAACATCCACGAAATCTCCGTCGGCTATATCGTCCGCTCTTCTACAAAATGCATAGTAAGCACAAATTGCTTTCCTCTCATAATCTGGTAAATATTTAAACGAATGATAGAAATTACCTGCTTCTCTACGAGTCAATTCTTCACAATAATCATATGCTGTAGATATCATGTGAGGGGGCACTTGTGTTTCTTCCCATATCGGAGCATCTATGTATCTAAATGGATTTGTTAATTCTCCTCTTGAACCGATTACTCCCATGAAGATAGCACCTTCTCTAAGGGTTTCAAGAGCTGTTATGCTAATCGCACGCGTAGCATCTTTTGTCATTTTTACAGCAGAACGAACTAATTGAATCCTTTTTACTGCATTTTCTTTTTCCGAATCTATCAATGAAATGCTATCATTATCTCGAAAATTCTGTTCGAAGACGAAATCTGAAATCTGCTCTTCGCTCATAGTTTTCATGTTGAGCGAGAACCATGCTTTCTTGAAGTTCACTATGAGGTGTGCTAAAAAATATCATCATTTCTCAAAATTATATCACTTTTTCCAATTAGTTTTGAAGTTCTATTTTTTGTTATTGAAGCAAATAATGACTTTCTAAATATCGATTTAATTTCTTTTCTAGATACCTTTATCTGATTTTTTCTATCTAGGACATTATTCTCACTCAGCATTTTCAGAGTACTTTGTCCTATTAATATAGGTAGAATACAGGAAAATCGTAGCTTATACTGATTTTTAGGTAACAAATTAACCCATTTAATTGCGCAATTTAGGTGATTATACGCCTTTGAAATATAAGAATCAAAAATAGGTCTAAATTTATCCATATTATTGGAATCTAACAAATCCTTTGGTTCTAAATCATATTCTAATAATTTCTCCATTGGTATGTAACATCGTCCCATCGCAATATCTTCAGGGATATCTCTAAGAATATTGATCAGTTGTAATGATTTACCGAATCTAATTCCATTTTCAAATAAGTTATTTCGCATCTCATTATCAACTTCAAATTGGTGATCTAAGACCATATGAGTCCAGAATTCTCCAACAGAACCAGCAACTGAGTATGTATATTCATCTAACTCATTTTCATCATTCAATGCTATTATTTCTGCTTTGGATGATGCATTGAATCTTTCCAAATCAAGTTTTTGCCCTCTAATTATGATTTCTAGACATTCTCTAATTCTTACTCTATCTTTCTCACTAAAAATTTCGGATTCTTCTAAATATTTTATCGCTAACATCACATTTTGTAATAATTCCTTTTCTGCAGGATTTTCTTGAAGTAAAGATAAATCTGTCAAATCAGGAATTGTTTCAGATCTTTTTTGTACTCTATCATTATATTGGCCAATTAAGCGGATTAGTATGTCATTTTCTCCTACTTTCGAGTCAGCAATAGTATCTGAAAGTCTGGCTAATAAATAGAGTAGGCCTATTTGTTTACGAATTTTCTTTGGAAGAAAATTTAATGTCAAATAAAATGATCTAGAAGTACCTTTAAGCAAAATATCGATTTTTTTATCGATTTTTTCCACTATCACAACACTCCTTAAGTTATTTTATTCCTACATCCTTTAGTGCTTTAATTAGAACATTGCCTATTTCCGAAGGATCTCTTGCGACATAAATGCCTGCTCTTTCGAATGCAGCAAATTTTTCTTCCGCAGTCCCCTTTCCTCCTGAAATAATCGCTCCAGCATGCCCCATTCTTTTACCGGGAGGGGCTGTTGAACCTGCAACAAAACCAACTATTGGTTTACTCATATTCTTTGATGCCCATTCTGCAGCTTCTTCTTCGGCTGTTCCTCCAATTTCTCCAATTAATACTATTGCTTCTGTCTGACTATCATCTTCAAATGCTCGTAAACAGTCAATAAATCCTGTTCCATTTACTGGGTCTCCTCCAATTCCTACGCATGTAGATTGACCTTCTCCAACACTCATTGTTTGTGCAACTGCTTCATAAGTTAATGTGCCACTTTTCGACACAATTCCTATTCTGCCCTTTGCATGGATGAAACCAGGCATAATGCCAACTTTACAACCTCCATTTTCTCTTGGTGTGATTATCCCAGGGCAATTCGGACCTATTAATCGAACATCAGGACATTTTTTCACTTTAGCTACTGCGTTTACCATATCAAGAATGGGAATTCCTTCAGTTATACATACTATCAATCCACCTCCATTTTCTTGAAAAGCATTAGCAGCTTCTACTATTGCTGAAGATGCGAAGCGTGCAGGGACATAGATGACACTCACATTCGCTCCAGTTTTTTCTATTGCTTCTTGCATAGAATCATAAACTGTAATTTCCTTTCCTGAGAAGTTTAATTTCTGCCCTCCTTTACCTGGCGTTACTCCTCCTACTACATTAGTCTCATATTCAATCATTCTCGTCCCATGAAATGTTCCCTGTTTTCCTGTAATTCCTTGAATCAAAATCTTACTATTCTCATCAACCCAAATGGACATTATTTACTCCTCCTTGTTAGATTAACTATTTTTTCTGCCCCTACTGCTAGAGTAGTTGCAGTATGCACATTTAAATCACTTTTATTCAATATTTCAGTCCCTTCAACATGGTTTGTACCTGAAAATCTAACTACAAGAGGAACATCTAATCCTATCTCTTTCGATGCTTCAATTACACTATTCGCTACCATGTCGCATTGAATTATTCCTCCAAAAATGTTCACTAATATACCTTCTACATTTTTATCCTCGAGTATTATTTCAAATGCTGCCGTAATCGACTCACGCGTCGCCCCTCCTCCTATGTCTAAGAAATTGGCCGGCTCACTTCCATAAAGTTTTATTACGTCCATTGAAGCCATAGCTAGGCCTGCTCCATTCACCAAACATCCAATATTACCATCCAATTTTACATAAGATAGCCCATATTTATTAGCTCTTATTTCTACTTCCTCTTCTTCTGTTAAATCTCTTAAATCATTTCTCCATGGATGTCTGAAATCAGCACTATCATCAAAACTAACTTTTCCATCTAATGCTATTATTTCTCCTGATTCACTCTTTACAAGTGGATTAATTTCAATCATTGAACAATCCTTATCCAAAAACATAGCATATAATGAATTTACCATTTCAACCATTTCGTGTTTAGATGTACCCTCAAGTCCTAATAATTCAGCAAACATCACTACATCTTCATTTGCTAAGCCTTCTAATGGGTCTGCCCAAATCTTATGAATGGCTTCTGGTGTTTTTTCTGCTACTTCTTCTATGTCGACTCCGCCTTCAGTTGAACCCATTACTAGTACCGATTTAGTCTCACGATCAATTAATAGGGCCAAATAATATTCATGTGAAATATTACATCCTGATTCTATATACAAGTTATTTACTATCTTTCCCTCTTTTCCAGTTTGTTTAGTTACTAACTTATTGCCGATTATTGATGAAGCATATTGTCTTACTTCCTCTTTCGAGAATGCTATTTTAACTCCTCCTTCCATAATCAAATCATTAGTTATTGGATCATAAAGAACTCCCTTCCCTCTTCCTCCAGCATGTATCTGACTCTTTACCGCGACAATATCGGAATTTAATTCATCATATGCATTTAACGCTTCATCTACATTTGTACAATGAATTCCTTTGACTACTTTGACTCCAGAGTCACTAAAAATCGCCTTTGCCTGATATTCGTGAATATTCATGTTCTTCCCACCCCCTCATCATCTTTGAAAGATACTGTAGATAGCATTGTTAAAGACTAATCAAACGAAGAACTCAAAGCGTAACTCGCACACCATAAAACATGGAAGTTATTGTTCTTGTTGGAGGATTTGGAACTCGATTACGTCCTTGGACAGAAGAAAGAGCTAAACCCTTACTTCCTATACTTGACAAAACACTCTTGGAACGTGTTATTGAAGTTGTTCCAGAAGACTTGATATCCAGAGTCATTATTGCCGCTGGCCACGGCGTCGATCAAATTGAGAATTTTTTCTCAAAGAATAAAACTAATTATGAAGTTCTCATTTCAGTAGAAAAAGAGGCTTTAGGAACTGGAGGAGCTGTTGGATTAGCTGCTAAAAAACTTAATGGCACAGGTCCAGTATTAATCTTGAATGGAGATTTAATTTCAAGTGTAAACGTCCATGAATTATTAAAACACCATAATGATACAGGTGCTAGAGCAACATTATCTCTGTGGGAAGTGGAAGACCCAAGCCGTTTTGGAGTCTGCGATTTAGATGAATCAGGTATGATAAGGAGATTTCAAGAAAAACCAGATCCAGGAACTGAGTTTTCGAATTTGATCAATGCAGGATGTGTCATAGTAAGTAGAGACTTGATCAATCAGTTCTCAAGTGAGAAGCATAGTATGGAAAGAGTAGTTTTCCCGCCTGTAGCAAAGTCTGGAGAAATGGCCGGACTTGTTTTTTCAGGATATTTTGTTGATGCCGGAACTCCTAATTCATTTATTGAAGCAGCACAAACTTGTATTGAAAATAATAGATTTATTTCAGGAAAAAAAATAGTTAATTCATGGTATGGAGAAGGAGTTTCTAATACTTCTTCATCTATAAGGTGCTCAATAGGAAAAAATGTCTCAATACATGAAACATCTTCTTTATTGGACTGTGTTGTTCTAAAAAATGCCACTATAGGTAAAGATGTTAAACTAGAGAGATGTTTAATAGGCGAAGGTTCAATTATATCTGATAATACAGTTTTATCAGATACTGTAGTCAATCATCATATGACTTTCTGATGGTTTATTCCGACATTGTAAAATTCGTTGTCCTTCCCGGCAGTAACATGGAAGAAAATCTTGTAGTTGTGAATTTTAAAACTTATCAGACAGCACATGGTCTTTCTGCAGAGAATTTAGCAAAGATAATGGGGAATTTAGAAAGCAATGCTCGTATTGTCGCTGTAGTATCTGCATTCGATCTTTCATCGGTAGTTAATATAGCTCCAAATTTAGAGGTTTGGACTCAACATTTAGATCCAATCCAATTCGGTTCAAACACTGGTTGGTTACATCCTGATACTGCTATAGAAAGAGGTGCCAAAGGTACTTTGATAAATCATGCAGAACATAAAGTTAGCATTGAACATATTGCTATGTTATTGGATCAAGTGCCAGAAGATTTTACTGTTTGCGCGTGTGCTGCTGATATTGAAGAAGCCAAATCATTAGCAGCATTGAGGCCTACTTTTGTTGCAGTGGAGCCACCTGAATTGATAGGAGGAGATATTTCTGTCACATCTGCTGATCCAAAAATTGTAACCGGGACAGTTGATGCCGTCAGAGATATATCTGCCGATGTTGGTATATTATGTGGTGCAGGAGTAAAAAATGGTTCTGATGTTTCTATGGCACTTGAACTAGGTACTTCGGGAGTATTACTTGCCAGTGGAGTGACCAAATCTTCAAATCCATTTGAAGCTTTGAATGATTTAATTTCAAAAATATAATCCTATTAAAATATTTTTTTTATTCAAATTTATACTGTTTAAACCGCAGCCCTTTTCTTTAACTCATTAATGCGTTGCTGATTATAATGTCTGACGAGGGGGTATCTGAAATTCAGAAAGTAAAAAAGAAAGAGTATCAAAAAGAACTTTTCAGACTACAATTGGAATTGATTAAATTACAAGAATGGGTTAAAGCAGAAGGCCTCAAAGTAGTTGTAATATTTGAAGGACGCGATGCAGCAGGGAAGGGAGGAGTCATAAAGAGGATAACTCAGTATCTCAATCCAAGAGTCGTTAAAGTTGCAGCACTACCTGCTCCTACTGAGAGGCAGAAGACAGAATGGTATTTTCAACGATATGTCGATCACCTTCCTGCCGCCGGAGAAATAGTTCTTTTTGATAGAAGTTGGTACAACCGTGCAGGCGTAGAGCGCGTTATGGGATTCTGTACGGATAAAGAATATGAAGGATTTTTACGAGCATGCCCTACATTTGAAAGGATGTTAATCCGTTCAGATACTATACTGATAAAATATTGGTTCTCAGTATCGGATGAAGAACAATTAAAGAGATTCAAGGCTAGATTGGCCGAACCTCATAAGAGGTGGAAGTTAAGTCCAATGGACTTAGAATCCCTAACAAGATGGGAAGAGTATTCAGAAGCAAAGGATAACATGTTTGCATACACTGATACCAAAAAATCTCCATGGTATGTAGTTAACTCAGATGTTAAAAAACATGCCCATATAAATTGTATAAGCCACTTTTTATCTCAAATACCTTATGAAGACCTGACTCCAAAGGAAATACAACTTCCTGAGAGAAAAAAATCTAGGGGCTATATTCGTCCTCCAGAAGATGAACAAACTTTTGTTCCCGATTACCATCTTAAACTATTGTGATAGTATGAAAACACTCTCTACATTATTCATTGTTGTTATTTTACTTTTTAGTGGATGTTTAGGTATTTTTGAAGAAGATTTTGATGATGATGATGATGGTTTTTTAGATACTATAGATGCCTTTCCAAACGACTCCAATGAATGGCTCGATACTGATGGCGATGGCATCGGCAATAACGCAGATAAAGATGATGACGATGATGGTTTTGAGGATGCTTTAGAATCTAGTTGCTTTTCTGATCCTCTAAATATTTCCTCAATCCCATTGGATATGGACCAGGATGATATATGCGACGTTCTTGATGATGATATAGATGGTGACGGTTTGCCAAATGATTGGGAAATAAACAGAAGTTTAGATCCATTAGATAATAATGATACTTTATCTTGTCATGGATATTCAGTGTATTGTTTAAGAAGTTATGATGATTTCACCTTTCCAGAATCACACAATGCATATTCTGCTTTAGAAGATGGAGTATTCATGGGTGTAAACCATCTTACTGGCCTACAAGCTCAATGGGATGGAGGAATTAGGGCCTTTATGGTTGACACCCATCATGTTTCAAGTGAAGACACGAGTCCAGAAGATGTCAGATTCTGCCACGGCTCTCCTAATGCCTTCCCTCATCCTTGTTCGTACTCAGAAATTGATGCCTTTGGATGGCTTTCCCTACTTAATTCATTAATGAATTCCAGTAAAGATACTTGCTTAACTCTCTGCGGGGAAGTTGTTACGCTATTAATAGAAAATTATGTCCCTGCGGAACATTTAGAATATTTATTCAATAAAACAGGTATGAATGATAGAATCTATATTCATAATTTTGGAGAGGATTGGCCAGATATTGGCGATTTAATATTAAATGGACAAGATCTAGTAGTTTTCTGGGAACAAACTGGCGATGACAAATACCCTTGGTTACATGATTTTGGAGAATTTGGGTGGACAACTAATTATGGAGAATCAGAACCAGATGAAATGAAGTGTAATGTATTTCGAGGAAATGGCTCTCAACCTGTTTGGCATCTTAATAACTGGTTATCTAGTATTTACGGTGTTGCAGATCCTATAAGGTCTAATGAAGTAAATGATTATTATTTCCTATTAAATAGAACTATAGAATGCTGGGAAATGATGGATAATAGGCCAACTTTTGTCGCAGTAGATTATTGGGAAAACGGAGAAATAACTAATGTTACAATTACTATAAACAAAATGGAACATTGGTCTTCTGATATCCCCCCGCATCCTTAATTGTTAATTCCTTAATGAACAAATATCATAAAGCAAATTATCTATTGTCTTATCCGGGATATTATGCAAAGGTGTGGTGCACAAGAGGTTTCTGAAGCATTTTCCAAAAATGAGGAGATAACCTTAATACTCGTTCTTAGGGGTTCAAAAGATCCAGAAGTATTACGTTTAATCGATATTGCAAAAAATAAATCAATCCCCATTACAGAAGGTTCTGAGAGAGATATTTGGAGGATGGCTCGAGATAATAAATTTGATACAAAACCACAAATTCTAGCTTTAGTCGGTAGAAACCCATATGCTTCAATAGATGAAATTCTTGAATTAGATGGAATAATATGGTTACTGGCAGGAGCAAAATATCCAGTCAATATAGGATTCACTATAAGAACGGCCGAAGTAAGCGGTGCAAATGCAGTATTTATTGATAGTGAACTCAATAATAATGATCGAAAAGGTGCTAAAAGAGCCTCTATGAAATCACATCGCTTCATTCCTTTGCATTGGGTCGACGGGATTTCAATAGTTGACAAGGCCAAATCATCAGGATATAGGATAATTTCGATAGAAGATATTGGTTCAAAAACTCCTTGGGAGGCAGATTTAACAGGAAAAATCATGCTAATAATCGGAGGAGAGAGAGAAGGTATTTCCAAATCTATACTCGAGAAATCAGATGAAATATTGAGAATTCCAATGACAGGTTTTGTACCTTCATTTAACTTACAAGCACCAATGGCAATTGTTGCTGCGGAAGCACAAAGACAAAGAATGTCTTAAGATTATTTTTACCCCTAATTTGATGACCCTTGACCCAATCCTAAGTACATGGAAGTACCTGATGAACTTTTATCTATGCTCCATGGCGAACAAGGTCCAACTAAACAAAAGGCTGCTAGACTTGTAATTGACCTAGCTTCAACGGCGGGCTCTAAGAAATTCATTCGCTGCGACAATTCACATGTTTCTGGAGTTAGTGTGATAACTGGAGGTCATGGGCTCCGGCGTTTCCTTTCAGATTTATCAGGAGATCCTCTAGGGAAAGTAGTCATCCCAACAACTCTTAATTCTGCTGGCTGCGATTTAGAGAAAATAGAAGAAATGGATATAGAATATCCAGATTTTCTTAAATATCAATTCGAAATTGTTCAAGCATATTCTGAATTAGGCATAGATGCCACATTGTCTTGTACTCCGTATGATAGGGGAATTGACTCAGACCATGGCATTGGTTCGTGGGCCGAGTCAAATGCTGTTTGCTTTTCCAATTCTTATACGTCCCTAATTACAAATCGAGAATCTGGATTATCTGCTCTTGCTACTTCTCTGACAGGATGGGCTCCTTACTGGGGTTTACATATTCCTGAAAATAGAATTCCAAATATACTTGTGAAGATTGAGTGTGAAATGTCAGACCCAACAGATTGGAGTGTATTGGGTGATTGGATAGGTAAACAAATCAGGCCAGAGTGGAAGCTTCCTTGGGGGCCAATGCCCTATATTGTGGGTTTACCCGATAAAATCTCATTTGAGATGCGTAAAGCATTAACAGCTTCGGCTGCAAATTATGGCTGTCCAATGCTGTGGATTGATGGTGATTCGGAATATTCTCCAAATATGGATAAATATCAGGGAGAGTTAATATTTAGTGCCGATGATTTATCTAATAGATATAGGGAACTTTCTCCAAAAGGTCAAGTTGACTTAGTTGTCATAGGATGCCCCCAAGCAAGCATAGGTGAAGCAAGAGCCACAGCAGCAGCAGTCCGTGCAAGGATGGAACTTGGTGAAAAAATCATTAATAAGAGACTTTGGCTTTTCACTAGTGGATATAATTATGATATTTTAGATGCTGATGGAACTATTGATATTTTAGAAGACTCGGGAGCATTAATACTAAGAGATACTTGCCCCGAAGTAACTCCATATAATAGAAATAAATATAATCATATATTGACAAATTCATTGAAAGCAGAACACTATTTGACAAGTGGCCTCAATCGTATGCCAACCAGTGTTTCAACAATAAGTGAATGTGTAGCACATGCCTTTGACGAGAAACTAGTTACAGGTTCTAGACCTACTCTAGAATCTAAAAAACCAAAACCCATCCTTTCTAAAAAGACTAAACAGACGTCACAAATTAGTATTTCTGGAAAAGGCATACCAAGTCAATCAGACTGGAAAATATCAGGCAAAGCTCTAGTTACTGACGTCCCTATAACATACCTCGGATATGTCAATAGAGATACGGGAGTAATAGAAGAACCAGGGCATCCTTTAGATGGCAATAATATCAAAGATACAATTTTTATTTATCCAAAAGGTTCTGGTTCAACGGTTGCACCATTTGTATTGATGGGTTTGATATACACAAAACAAGGACCTAAAGCAATAGTAAACACTGATGTTTGTCCGTTGACTATCCCTGCCGCTTCGTTACTAAATCTCCCCTATGCCCATGGATTTAGTTCAGACCCAACTCTTGCCATCAACTCGGGAGATGAGGTCGAAATGTCCTTAAAAAATGGTATTGTTAATCTAAAAATAATTAGTAGAAATAGCGAGGATTGATGACTCCGCACCCATGCAGGCAGTATATGGGTACGCGACCTAATCCTCAACCTTGCCAAAACCATGATCTAGGAAAATTCGAAATTTTGACTAGAGATGGCACTGCTCGTATAGGGCGTTTACACACTAATCATGGTTCATTAAATACCCCCATGCTTCTTCCCGTTATTAATCCCAATATAAGGACAATAGAACCTCGAGAGATGTGGGAAGAATATGGAATAGAAGGGCTGATAACAAATTCATATATAATTTGGAAGCATGATAAATTGAAAGAAGATGCCTTATCTAATGGTGTCCATGATCTATTAGATTTTCCGGGAATTATAGTTACTGATTCAGGTACTTTCCAATCTTACATGTATGGCGATGTTGAAGTAGGAGTGAGTGAAATTATAGAATTTCAAAGAGATATAGGAGTTGATATTGGAACTATGTTGGATGTTTTTGGCCGCCCAGATATGTCACTTGATGAACTTGAATATGCAGTAGAGGAGACTGCTAGGAGAGCATCTGAATCATTGGATATAGCAGGAAATAATTTATTATTAAATGGTCCAATACAAGGTGGAATTAATGATCACTTACGTGCTAAGTCAGGACAATTAATGTCTTCAATTAAGGGGCAATATCATAATTTTACTATCCATCCTATCGGAGGTATAGTTCCATTGATGGAGAAACAAATGTACAGAGAACTATTTCAAATATTATTAGCTTCAAAATCTACTATACCTCCAAATCGGCCAATTCACTTATTTGGTTGTGGTCATCCTTTACTTTTCCCATTATCAATAGCCTTGGGTGTTGATATTTTCGATAGTGCTGCATATGTCCTTTTTGCACGCGATGATAGATTTTTTACTCCTACTGGTACTGTAAAACTACAAGAAATCAGAGAATGGCCGATAAGTTCACGCGCCTTATTTGGATTATCTCCTGAAGAAGTTAAGAATATGGATAAAAAAGATAGAACAAGTCTTTTATCTCGCCATAATTTAGAAATTACTCAGGCAGAATTAGCTAGATGCAGAGAAGCCATACGTAATGGTAAAATATGGGAATTAGCAGAAGAAAGAAGTCACAGCTCACCCCAACTCAGAGGGGCCTTTCTTTGGGTTTTGGACCAACTTGCATTTCCTGATGAAGGGCCGATAGGAGAGAGTGTTTTGGATATTGTAGCATCTACTAATCCAGTAAGAAAGGGCGGCGAAAGTATGAGTCACGATATCGAAATGCGCCCACACATATTACATTTACAAGCACTTATTGCTACTAGATGGAAGCCCCCAGGATCATGGTGGGACGGTTCAAAATCTAATGTGAAAAATATCATTATAATTGAAAAAACTGCTCCTCCATGGAGAACAAACTCATTAAACTCTGTTATCGCACATCTAATTGAAAATCCAAATAGCATACCATTAATTATTACACCGCTTGGAATTATTCCTTATTCCCTTGAAGACTTATCTCCATGGTGTCATTTAGATGGTTCTAATGATATGTGGAAAATACACTATGATGATGAAGAAATTATAGAATTTCTTTCAGATTTGGGACTAGAAAACACACCATTCATTAGAATAAAACCCGATCCAAAACTAATTGCAAAATCTAAATTTAATGAAAAGATTAGACATTGGTTAGATAGATGTTCAATTGTA
>Ga0208410_1001449_pt1 | contig 12304 bp, 11 predicted proteins | sample ETN02SmetaG_3_FD_185787 | JGI IMG/M metagenome (GOLD analysis project Ga0208410, IMG submission 185787) | Marine microbial and viral communities from oxygen minimum zone, Eastern Pacific Ocean - ETNP2014F10-02SV257 (SPAdes) (version 2) | ecosystem: Environmental > Aquatic > Marine > Oceanic ... | reverse complement strand
GATTCATAAAGGTGATACAGAAATTACACGAATGGGTGAAGGGAGTTGCATTGGCGATATGGCTTTGCTTGATGGTGAGCCTCGCTCAGCAAATGTTACCGCTGTGGAAGAAACAACGCTATTTAAAATAGAGCAAGAAGGTTTTTATGAAGTAATGGGGAGCCATGGGGATATCATGGAAGCAATTATAAAAAATCTATCTGGACGCGTACGTAACATGAATGACCAACTTTATAAAAAATAAATTATTAGTTAATTTTTTTTATTAACTCTTTCTCTGTCTTTTGTTGCACTTTTTCAATCGCACTTTTTTTAAATTTTTCACCTGTCTCAATAAATCTACCTTTTAGCTCTTCTTGGGAAATCTGCTGACCTGTCCAAACCGTATAAGCTATCCATAAGATAAACACCGAAGCCGCTATAAGCGTTATCTTCAAAAGCTTTTTTGCAACACTGAATAAAATAATTACTGAAAAAACGACAGCAATAATCAAATATGTCGGATTTTGGGTAAGCAGGTCAACTAAGTTATCCATTAGCTTTTTCTTTTAGTTTTTTCTTTCTCATATTCATACGCCCAGTCTTCAATTCATATTCCTCAATCATTTTCATAATTCTTGGATCATCAGGCATATTAAATTTCATTGTATCAATTCTACCGGTCTTTTCAATTACTTTTCCTCTATTTGTTTTGATCTCAACTACACCCACATAATAACCTGATTTTCCTGCTTGAACAATCAATGCGTCATTTACTTCTTTGGGGGATTCGATTTTGGTCTGACTATGAGAACCAATTATTAAATCCAGTCCATCAATTTTTTTAGCTAGATCTTGATCAAGATCATATCCTTGATGAGTTAGAAGAATAAAAATATCAGCCTTGCTAGACAGTTTTTTCATTTCTTTTTTTATAGATTCAATAGGATCTGAAAGACGAATTCTCTTCTTTATTTCATCTGGATAAAATTTAATTGCGTAGGGATCCATTATCCCCATTACTGCAATTCTAAGCCCCTTTCTTCTGATTACTTTTGAAGTAAAAAAATCTGATCGATCAATATTTGTACCAATAAGGGTTGTTCCAAGCTGGCTGCGCAAACGGTTGAGTGTTCTAGCATCTAATACAAGCTCTTGATCACCATATAATATTGCATCATATGGAAGTAATCCGTAGGCTTCTGCAATTAAACTATCTTTAAGGGCTTGCTGAGACATCGTAACAAAATCCCCTGCATCTAAAAGAATCGTATTAGGGTTCTCTTTAATAAAATCTCTAACATAAAGAGATCTTTTTTCCATTGAACCAAAAGGATTATCAGGGCAATAGCAATTTTCAAGAGCACCGTTAGTATTATTTGTATGGATAACAAAAAGAGTATTTCTTTGCGAATACAGATTCGTTAAAGTCAGTACATAAATAAAAAAAAGGGTAAGTTTATTTAGTTTTAAGTATGTCATGAGGCCTAAAATTGAGGGTAATGAAATCTTTAATCAACATATTTTTACTTAGTGCGGTCATATATGGTCAATACCCTGCTGATTCTTTGTTTAATGATACCAATAATAATTTTCTGCAAAAAATATTCCTTTATCCAATAACAAAATGGCAAAGGATATCTTACAACTCAGATGCTATAGGATGCCAATATTCTCCAAATTGTTCATTGTATGGCGCGCAAGCAATTCATTCAAAAGGAGCTATTTTGGGTTCAATGGTAACCTATGATAGAATAGTTAGGTGTAATGAATCAGCACAATTCCATCATAATAAAATGGGAGGATTTTACTCCTTAGATAACAGGCTGGTTGATCCAGTTAACCACTATCCAAACACAAATAAAAAATCTCCACTACTCGCTGCTACCTTGTCAGCTATCATTCCTGGTTCAGGTAGGGTTTATGGTGGTAGACTTATTATGGATGGGATTTATGGCTTACTTCTTTCATCGTTTACGATTCAAATCGCCCAAAAAAGCATTAAAAATGATAGTGCTTTATCCCCTTTTTATATTGGAATAGCGCTAATCGCATATGGGGGAGAAATTTATGGAGCATATCGAACCGCTAATTATTATCAGTCAGCCCCAAAATCTGAACTTGAAAATATTAAAGAAAAATAAAAATTATTAATGATTAACGCAGATAAAGAATTGCAAGAACTTCTACGAATCCCCTAAATGGAAGCCATCTAAGCTCCAGCTTGAATCGATTTCAACTTCGTAATGGTAAAAAATTGTAGGTACAATATCTGTTAAGTAAGCTTGCCTAGTTATCTTTTTTCCTTTAAAACTTGATCCACTCAAAATTATGGGTACATTTACTTCATGAACTGATTGCCCGCCATGGTTTCGTTTTACACCACCATGATCACTTGTAATTATGATTAACCAGTCTTCGCTTTTAAAAGTTTTTCTTTTTTGCATAGAGTCAGTAATTAAACCTATATATTTGTCAACTTTCTCAATAGCATTCACATATCTTTTACCTTTTGGGTTAAATCCAAAAATGTGACCTGCGCGATCCACATGGTCAAAATCTATAAATATTACATCTTCATCTGACTGGGCAATATACTTAGATACATCGTTTGCTAAATCATCATTATATTTAGAAAAAAACTTATAATACTCACCCGTACCTTTTATTATATGCTTTTCAATAGGCTTCCACATGATGAAAGATGCCATTTTGAAATTCTTATTTTTTCTTTTCATTAAAACATTAAAGGGGGGATATTTTCCAATATTTGAACCCTTGAAGGAGTTACTAGTAACTCCATGCTTATCATACCAGACTCCTGTAAGCATTGTACTCCAACCTGGTCCGCTTCTAGTCCGTTGATTATTAGCTGAACAACTAGCATTTGAAATAAAAACACCATTATCAATTAGTTGGTCAATATTTGGAGTGTTTGCTAGAGTCAAAGCATCGGAGCGACATCCATCAATTCCTATTAAAAGAATTTTCTTTTCTCCTCCAGATAAAAAACATAAAAGGATAGGAATCAATAAAGTGATTTTTTTGAAATTTTTACTTATGCTCAAATTTAAAATTTCTCCGTTACAATAAAATAATGATGAGCCACTGAGCGGAGTCGAACCGCTGACCTACGCATTACGAATGCGTTGCTCTACCAACTGAGCTACAGTGGCAATCTATTAATTCAGAATTATTCCTGATAAAGTAATTTTTCAAAAAATGGAACAAATTTTCGATCAAAAAACTGTTTATTGGTATCCCATATTTGACGACCATAATTTGAACGATAAAAACTTAAACCTATCCTATCAAAAGCTCTTTCATCAAGTATATTATCTTCTAGCTGGAGAAAAATATTTTCTACCCTACGAAGACCAGTCATAACTGTTAAGAATAATTGCATATCATCAACTGGATCAAAATCCTCTCTTGACGCACCGTCATACAGCTTCACGGTTAGCCGAGCTAGATTACGATCAGTTGCTATGGCGAGATAAAGCTCACTAGCTTGGTCAGAGATGGCCTGATTGGTAGAGCCTCGAACTGCAGTAGTATTTTGCCGAATCTCCATCCCCACAAAAATCAAAGATGCGATTACACTGACAAATCCAACAAGCTCTAAAGTATTTCTCTTCATAGAGTAAAAATATTAGTTAATCATTCAATGCCAAGAAGATCTATCTCAAATATAAGTGTTGAGTTAGCTGGTATTGGTCCATTGTCTCTACTTCCATAGCCAAGCTCTGGCGGTATGGTCAGCTTGCGCTTACCACCAACTTTCATCCCCATAAGACCTTCATCCCATCCTTTAATTACCTGACCGGCTCCCACAGTAAATCTAAATGGGGTTCTCCCGGGGTTTAAAGAAGAATCAAACTTTGTTCCATTTTCTAGTAGACCTGTATAATTAACTGTTACAATATTAAATTTTTCAACCTCTTGACCATCTCCAATTTTTATATCTTCTATTACTAATCCATTGCTCATTGTTTGTTTTTCCTTACTGCAGCTTACCGCAATTAACATTACTGCTAACGTAATAATATGCCAATTAATTTTCATTATTTACTCCAAATTCTGTTATAAAGTTTACATCAACTGAAGGATAAGATTTTCCTTAAATTTAAGCTTAACTATATTTTGTAAATACTAGAAAGGAAACAATTATATAGGATCAAGCGTATTAAATTTGATCCGAACATAAAAAAACCTAATCGTAATGATTGCAGGGCTTATAAAAAGTAGCAAAATATATCTAATTCTTTTTTTGATTACGCACTCGTATGCGCAATCAGATAACCGTCTCAGGCTTCAAAGAGCAGATACCCTTGAAAACATCACTTTAAGGGGAGTCTCAATGCAATATTTAAAAGGAAATGTTATCTTTAAAAAAGGTGATATGGTTTTACGTTGTGACTGGGCAAGATTCAATAAGAGAACTCAAGAAGGATTTTTGTTTGGTAAAGTTTCTATGGATCAAAAGGGTCAGAACTTAATTTCCGACTCACTTTATATTGACTCTCCTAATGATATATTGATTGCATATAGCAATGCTGAAATTTGGGATTCAACTTATAATTTAATAGCTGATACATTATTTTATTTTTCAGAAGCTGATAGTGGCTCAGCAAATGGAAATACCACACTCAAACAAGAGAAACAAGTAATTACTGGCGATAAAATAGAATATAAAAAGTATCCTGGTTCCTCTGGGATATCCTACTCCGCTAAAGGTAATGTTACTATTAATGAAGATGGGCGAATCGCAACTTGCGGGGAAGCCATTTACGATCGTCAAAATGGAAAAACATCTCTAAGAATAAATCCAAAGATTGTAGATAGCGACCAAACAATATCTGGTAATGAAATTTTCCTTACGTATAGTGATGATATATTAAAAAGTATATTTATTCCAAAAGATGCCAAAGCCACTAATCCTTCGCAAGGAACCAGAGAATGGCTTGAAATTGTCGATAATGATACTATCACGCAATCAGATACAGCTAGTTTTATTAATGATATGACCGGATCAAGTTTACGTGGATTCTTTGTAGATGGATCACTGGATTCATTACGACTTGAAGGCATGGCAACCACTTTGTACCACCTTTTTGAGGACTCGGTATATCAAGGGAAAAATTTGGTTTCAGGTGATACAATTAGCATGAAATTTGATAATAAAGAACTAAATCAAATTTTTGTAGATGGAGGCTCACGTGGAACCTATACTCCCGACTCAACAACTGGTGATGTTGAAGGTCCTGTTATATATTCTTCCGAAGATATAGAATATGATATAGCTGGTGAATATATGGACCTTCACGGTGAAGCTGATATTCAATATACTGATGTAAATCTATCAGCAGGTTTTATAAACATGGAGTGGAATAAAAATTTATTAAAAGCTACCCCGATGTCTAAGCGTGATTCTACATACGGTTTTTTAATGCCTTCGATGATAGAATCTGATAGAGAACCTCTTACGGGTGACTCCATGCTTTACAACCTAGAAACACGTCAAGGTAAAGTAACAAAGGGTAAGACCAAAGCTGAAGATGGCTACTATCATGGTGATGAGATACGAAACCAAGATATGGATATCTTTTATGCTGAAAATGCAATTTATACCACTTGTGAATTAGATCATCCCCATTTTCATTTTCATATGAAAAAAATGAAAATGATCAATGATGATAAGGTTGTTGCAAGGCCAATTATTCTCCACATAGCAAATATTCCAATTTTTGGTTTACCATTTGGAGTTTTTCCCCATCAAAAAGGAAGAAGGAATTCTGGGTGGATCATGCCTTCATATGGTACCGATGCTCGTTGGGGTGGGTATGTTAATGGCCTAGGATACTATTGGGCTGGGAGTGAATACTTTGATACAAAACTTACTATGAGCTTCTATGATCGTGATGGGATAACGCTACGATCTAAAAATAACTATTCAAAAAAATATAGCTTCTCTGGAAATATTGATCTTGAGACAAAACAGCGATTCTCCAGCTCAACACCGGCAGAAGAAAGAGATATTTTTAATCTTGGTAAAAATCGACAAAGCGATTATGTGGTTAGGTGGAATCATAGACAACAGCTTAGAAATAACCAATCAGCATCAGTAAATGCAAGTTATTACTCTAGTGGAGATTACAACCGCAGAACCGGGATCGAGCAACAAAAAAGATTAAATCAACAAGCGGTGTCTAATGCCACATATTCCAAGCGCTGGACCAAATCACGAAATAGTTTGAGCATTAACCTGTCTAGTAGAAGAGATCTAATGGCAGAACAAAAAATTGATCCAACCTCTCCATTTTACACAATGCCAACTCGTAATGGTCAACAGATAAATCTATCAAATAATGTTATACCTCAGATGGCTTTTTCACATAGCCAGCGCGCTTTATTCCCAACAAAGGCAAAGAATAAAAGTTGGTATAATAATATTAATTATAATTACTCATCACGCTTTACCAATAACCAGAAGTATTATTATGAAGCAGAGCAATATTCATTGAATGATTCTACAAATTCTTATAGATGGAGCTTAGATGACCAAGGAGATATTCAAGAAAAAACTTTTTCTGACTATGTTATTTCTCATACATCAGGTCTAAACATGTCATCAAAAATTTTCAAGTATTTCAATATTTCTCCTAGCCTTTCATTGAAATCAGACTGGGTCAATAGATCGTATTCAGGTTATCTTGATTCAACTGGATATATAAATAAAAAAGAGGTTTTGGGTTTTGCAAGTCGAAGTACTGGTTCATTCAATTTAAATATGAATACTCAAATCTATGGTTTATTTCCAATAGAAATAGGAAACCTAAGTTCGATTCGTCATGTTGCATCTCCATCAATAGGCTATTCATTTAGACCCGATTTTTCCAAAGAGGTATTTGGCAAAAACCCTAACTATTATGAAGTAATAAAACAAGATAATGGTGACGTAGTTTATTTTGATAAATTTTCAGGTACGCTTGCTGGAGGCACCCCAAGGGGCGAAAACCAGTCTATAAACTTTTCTATAAATAATATTTTTCAAGCAAAAATTAAAGAGAATGACCAAGAAGTAAAAAGAGACTTATTCTCTTGGAGGCTTAGTACAAGTAATAATTTGGTTTTGGACCAATATAACTGGGGCAACCTAAACTCTTCACTACGCGCTAACATCCGACAAAAACTGAATTTAGATTTTTCAATGACTCATGATTGGTATGATTTTGACAATGAAAATAATATTCGTTTAAATAAAATTCGAAAATCAGGTGGTATACCCTCTCCTCGATTAATTAATGCAAGATTCTCTACTGGTTTGAAGTTTGCTGGAAAACGTAGAAGCATTTCCACTGAAATTGATAATATATCTGAAATTGACAGTTTAAATACAAATGATAGAATCGATGGAGCCAATTTGCCTGGACTGATTGATGGTATTTCCTCTAAATCAAAAAACATATCACCCTTAAATTTATGGTCAACTAGTGCATCATTTAGCTTTGCTTACAATAACGCTAATCCAAACAATTCACAAAAAACATTTTGGATGTCCTCAAACTCAACTATTCAACTTACTCAAGGTTGGAAAGTTCAATATAACGCACGTTTTGATTTAATTGAACAAAACCTGGTAAGCCATACTTTTTCAATCTACCGTGATTTACACTGTTGGGAAATGAGTATCAATTGGACTCCAAGTGGCTATGCTTCAGGCTTGTATCTGCGTTTAAACGTAAAGTCCCCAAATCTTCAAGATTTAAAATTTGAACAACGTGGCGGAACTTTTACTAAGCCATCTCTTTTTGATAGATAGACTATGAAGAACGATAAAAATCAAGAATGGGTGGCAATTGGAACATACAGTGGTATTATTAACGCTGAAATGGCTAAAAATATTTTACATAAGAATGATATACCAGCTTACATAAAAAGTGATTTCTTTGGTAGTGCATATAATTTAAACGCCTTTAATATTCCCGCAGGAATGGTAAAACTGTATATTCCTGAAGGTTTTAGAAAAAAAGCGTTAGATTTACTACAAGGTATCGGATTACAAAATGAGTAAAAATCAAATACGATCTATTAAGGGGACTCAAGATATTCTACCAAAAGAATCTCTTAAGTGGCGAATTCTTGAGAAAAAGATTCATGATACAATGGAGCTATTTAACTATGGACAAATAAGAACACCTGCGTTTGAAAAGACTGAACTTTTTGATCGCGGTGTTGGCTCGCAAACAGATATTGTCACAAAAGAAATGTATAGCTGGATTGATCAAAGCGGGAAAAGCCTTACTTTAAAACCTGAACTTACTGCCCCTGTTTCAAGAGCCTATGTTCAACATAGCATGGGAGTTCAAAAACCCCTTACAAAGCTATATTATATTGATGCTCTATTTAGAAGAGAAAGACCTCAAAAAGGGCGTTTTCGCCAATTTCACCAATTTGGTGTTGAAGCTTTTGGATCAGAATATCCTGAGATTGATTCTGAAATCATATCAATAGCCGTCACTCTTTTTAAAGAATTGGGTCTCAATGATATATCTCTTAAGCTGAATTCAATTGGTTCTGAAAATTGCAGGGACAACTATAAAGAAGAATTAAAGAAATTTTTGAAACCCTACTTAAAAAATTTAAGCGCTAGCAGTCAAAAAAGGTTTGAAACTAACCCTTTAAGAATTCTTGATACCAAATCTCCTTCTGAGCTTGAAATTATAAAAAATGCTCCTAAAATATCTAATTTTTGGAGCAATGACGATAAAGAGCATTTCGACGAACTTTGCACATTATTAAATGCTTTAAAAATCAAATATGTAATTGACTCTAATTTGGTAAGGGGCTTGGATTACTATTCAAGAACAACATTTGAAATCACATCACCATCTTTAGGCGCACAAAATGCAATCTGCGGGGGTGGTAGATATGACAAGTTAGTTGAGATGATTGGTGGGAAACCAACCCCCGGTATTGGATTTGCTGCTGGAATAGAGCGCATTATGATGGCATTAAAAAACTATCCTGAAAGCAGCGGTATTGATATTTATGTTGCAGGTATTGGGCCTAAAGTTAAACAAACTGTTTCTGCACTTGCAGATGAGCTAAGACAAAACAATTTATCTACAGAATGCGATATGCTAAGAAGATCTATTAAGTCTCAATTAAGGGAAGCAAATAAAATTGGCGCAAGGTATGCTATCATTATTGGAGACAAAGAATTTGAAAGTAAGCTCGTTGAAGTGAAAAATTTAAAAAATGGCGAACAAGAAAAAGTTGCGATTAAATCAATTATTAGTCATATGACTTCTTTATCATTTTAGTTGTAGTATTTAGTTTAAATTCGCCAGAAAAAAATTTACAATAATTAAAAAAAAGAAAAGCTGTGAAACCATTATTAATAGTTGAGTCACCATCAAAAGCAAGCACAATATCAAAGTACCTTAAGGGTGCGTATGAAGTAAAATCGACAATAGGACACATTAAGGAGCTACCAGAAAAGAGACTATCTGTTGATATTGAAAATGACTTTGCAATTGAAGAAGAAGTTATTGAAGACAAAAAGAAACTGGTCAATGAACTTAAAAAAATATCAAAAACTGCTCCGGAAATCATAATTGCAACTGACTCAGATAGAGAAGGAGAGGCAATTGCAGCACATATTGCAAGTGAAATGGATAAATCCAAAATCACACGTGTTATATTTACTGAAATCACAAAAGAAGGAGTTAAAGCTGGCTTAAATGATCGAAAAGAGATTGATGAAGATTTAGTTAAAGCGGCTACTACTAGAAGAATTGTTGATCGATTGTTTGGCTACAAAATTTCTCCTGTCTTATGGAGTACATTGCAGAAGAATATGAAGTTTGTTCAAGGTCGACTTTCAGCTGGAAGAGTGCAGTCATCTGCATTAAAAATTATTATCGAAAGAGAAAGACTTAGACAATCTTTTAATTCTGCTATTTATTTTGACCTAAAGGCTAAGCTTGTCACAGGTGTTGAAAACTTTGACGCAACATTGATAAGAATAGATGGTAAAAGAATCGCGAGTGGAAAAGATTTTGATCCAGATACAGGAAAATTGAAAAATGATAGCGTGTATCTTCTATCAAAAGATGAAGCTGATCAACTAGTAGGTGAATTAAATGCGGGTGATTGGAGTATATCTGATATAGAAGAAAAAGTAAAAAACTCTAACCCAAAACCGCCCTTTACTACATCCACCCTCCAGCAAGAAGCAGCAAGGAAGCTTCGATTTTCTGCGCGAAGAACTATGAATAATGCACAAAATCTTTACCGATCTGGATTTATAACCTATATGAGAACAGATTCAACAAATCTCTCTGCAGAAGGAGTCAGTGGTGCAAAAGCAGAAATTATTAATTCATTTGGAAAAGAATATTTACCAGAAAAACCTAGGGTTTATTCATCAAAAGTCGTGAATGCTCAAGAAGCACATGAAGCAATTCGACCTGCGGGTTTGAAATTTGCAAATATTGAAATCGTAAAATCTGAACTGGATGAAGATGCTGCGCGATTATATGATTTAATTAAAAAAAGAACGCTTGCATCACAAATGAAATCTGCAAAAATAAAACAAGTTTCAGTAACAATCAAAAATCAGAAGTCAGATTTCAGGGCAAATGGAAAAATTATATTATTCCCTGGATACATGGCTGCATACGTTGAAGGAGATGATGAAGGGAGCAATTCAAAAGATGCCAAAGAAACTGTGTTGCCTGATCTTAATAAAGGCCAGTCTCTTGAATGTCAAGAATTAAAACCTGAGGAGCATAATACAAAGCCACCTGCGCGCTTTACAGAGGCATCTTTAGTCAAAGAACTTGAATTAAAAGGAATAGGTAGGCCTTCTACATACGCCATGATAATTGAGACTATAGTAAAAAGGGTCTATGTTCACAAAAAACAGTCTAAACTAACTCCAACTTTTTTGGGTCTTGCCGTTACTCAGCTTCTAGAAAATCATTTTACTTCTCTAGTAGATAGTAAGTTTACCGCAGAAATGGAGAATGGTTTAGATGCTATTTCTCGTGGAGAATTAAAGTCCCTTCCATTCATGAAAGAGTTCTACTTTGGATCTGATAGTCAAAATGGCTTAGTCAAGATGCTTGATGAAAAAGTTGATATTGGAAAAGCTTGTTCAGTTCAATTAGATGATAAAGAAGATCCAATCGAGGTTCGCGTTGGTCAATACGGACCATTTTTAAGACAAGGTGAAAATAGAAAGTCTGTGCCTGCTGATATTTATTTGGGTGATTTAAATATTGAAAAAGCTTTAGAGATTCTAAATCAAGAAATCAATGAAGATAAAGAAATTGGAACCGATCCTGAAACAAGTGAAATAGTGCTTCTTAAAACAGGTCCATATGGTCCTTACGTGCAACTTGGTGATTCCAGTAAAAGAAAAGCAATCCCTAAAGGAACGGAAATTTCTGAAGTGAATTTAGAAATGGCACTAAAACTACTAGCTCTTCCAAGGATTCTTGGAATGCACCCAGAAACAAACCAGGAAGTTAAAGCAGACTATGGACGCTTTGGTCCCTATGTCACAGCTGGCAAAGGAAAAAATGGAAGAATACCTCCTGAACACTCCCCTCTTACAATTGAATTGGAAACTGCTATAGAATTAATAGCCAAGCGATCAAGCGGTCCTCAGGAATTAAAGACTCTTGGAGACCACCCTAAAACAGGGGAAGCGCTTACCTTAAAAGATGGTCGATATGGTCCCTATATTACTGATGGAAAAGTTAATGCCTCTATGCCAAGCGATCTGGAGGTTGAAACAATTACGCTTGAGGATGCTGTGAAATTAATTGATAAAAAAAGAGCTGCGCCTCCAAGAAAAAAGAAGGCAAAACGTAAAAAGAAAAAATGAAAAAAATATTTTTAATACTTACGTTACTTGGATCAATCTATGCTGATGAAAATGCTAAATTGATTTTAGATATTGAGAAAAGCCTTATGGCTTCGTGCTTTCATGGCACTGTTTATGAACACGGTAATAAAGAAATGGAAGAGCAAATTGCTAGTTTTGTTAATGCAGGTAGGAGTAAAGATTACATAATGAATTTTTTTACAAATAAATATGGGGAACGTATTTTAGCTATGCCTGAAGCTGAAGGCTTTAATGTCTTGGCTTGGCTTGCTCCAGTCATTATTTTTGTTTTAGGTGGTATTGTTATGTATGCATATTTTAAAAATTCACCTCAAACCATATTAGAAACACCAATCCCAAATAAAAAAAATGTAAAGTTTAGTGATGAGATAGAAGCAGAGCTAAAGGATTTGGACTAAAATGAAT
>Ga0208410_1001447_pt1 | contig 12307 bp, 8 predicted proteins | sample ETN02SmetaG_3_FD_185787 | JGI IMG/M metagenome (GOLD analysis project Ga0208410, IMG submission 185787) | Marine microbial and viral communities from oxygen minimum zone, Eastern Pacific Ocean - ETNP2014F10-02SV257 (SPAdes) (version 2) | ecosystem: Environmental > Aquatic > Marine > Oceanic ... | reverse complement strand
CCACAGGGAGGAGAAGGAGTACCTTCGAAAACGATTCCCCGAATCCTTTGATCGACGCCTTGCTTGGCAATTTCAAGAAGCCTTGACCTGCCGATGTATTGAACAGAGCCGTTAAGGTCACAGAATTTTTCGAGATTGCATTCCAATGGATTGTTACCACGGGTCATCTCATTCCCATAGGAAAGCAGACCTCCCTCCACCCTTTCAATCAGATTCGGGCAACCTGGGGACACCTCAAGGTCCTTACCTGCTTCCCAGAGGGTATCCCACAATTTCCCGCCCAACTCTGTTTGATCGAGATAAATTTCGAACCCGCCCTGACGACTGTAGCCTGAACGCGCAATCACTAAATTTCTTCCTTCAAAAGGAAAGATTCCAAAACGAAAGAAGGGTAACCGACTGATGGCTTCTCCAAAAACACGGGTCATCAACTTTTCAGCTTTTGGGCCTTGGACCGCTAGAGGAGAAACATCCGGTTCCTGAATCTGGACTTCCATTTTCATTCCTAAAGCCAGACCTTTCGCCCAGAGCAACACATCGGAATCTGCAATGGAAAGCCAGTACCAATCCTCATCCCGTTTGAGTACCACCGGGTCATTGATCATGCCTGCGTTTTCATCGATCAAAGGAGAATAGAGACACTGACCTGTCTCTGACCGATCAAGATTCCTCGGGGTCATCCATTGCACCAGCTTTTTGGCGTCCTTTCCGCGGATCTCGACCTGACGTTGGCAGGAGACATCCCAAATCTGGACATGTTCCCGCAGATGCCAGTAATCCTCTTCGACAGAACGGCCGAAGGATTTTGGCAGCAGGGTATGATTGACAATCGAATAACCTGTTACTCCATGGGCTTCGACCCGATCCGTGAAGGGAGTTCTACGGTTTCTCCTTGAGACAAAAAGACTGGAAGACATCCCTTTGGATTATTCAGACCACCAAAATGTGTTGGAATGAGGACCGATGATGACGGGAACGTGATAACGGATCTCAGGATCAGGCAAAACCAGACGAATGACAATTTCCCGAACTATCTGTCTGCCTGAATAACGTTCTGCCATTTTCTTCCTGAAATACTCGTCACTGAAGAAAATCAACTGGTAGAATTGTTCTCCTGAATCTTCAAAAGAGACTTCCTCCATGATTCGCCCTTCCTCGTTGGCCTCAACCTCAAAAACGATCTGATCACCGTTCCTGTTGACCATTTTCTGGCACTGGACCCGGATTCCGGAAGCAGAACAACCATGGACAGAATCAAGGATGTGGGAAGAAATGATAGCCATTTGATATTAATGAGTTGAAACAATCATTCGATGGATGCTTTATCCCTTTTGCTGGTTGTCGCCAGAACAATGGGACTGATGGCACTTCGTGTCCGAACATTGACGCATGCTGTCTTGCCGCTGGAGAGGGCCCTTTCCAAGGCAGGTTTTAGATCCTCAGGTTTTTCCACCAACTCACCATGCCCTCCCATTCCCTCGAACATGGTATGGAATGGAATATCTCTGAAGTCGGTGGCGACATGTCGTTCGTCCGCAAAAAGTCTTTCCTGCTGTTGAGAAATGGTCGTCAATCCTCCGTTGTTGTCGATCACAACCGTGATCGGAACGTTTTCCTGAAAAGCCGCTTCAATACTCAAACCTCCTGACAGGAACGCTCCGTCTCCGCTGATTACGACAACCCTGTCTTTGGGATGATTCAGTTTGGCCGCCAAACCGAATGACACTCCGACACCCAACATGCTGAAGGATCCTGGGTGTAAAATCCCTGCCAGTTCCTTTCCCTGAGCACCGGCCATATTGACGGCGATTTCAGACCAGAAATGGGTATTTCCACCATCAATCACCAACCAATCGTTTTGATTCATCAGGGATTGAACCTCCAAGGCCAGTCTGAGGGGGTGCATCATCAGATCGTCAGGTTCTTCTTGTTCCAAATCCGACAGGGAAGATTCAACCCATTCCTGACGAAGAATTTTTTGCAAGGAATACCATTCATCCCGCTCTCTAGATGTTCGGGACTTTCCAAAATCCATCAATGCTTCCAGAAAAGCAGATGGATCACTCAAGAGGATCTGATCCGCACTGCGGTTCTGTTCTAACTCCTCAGGTGAACCATTGATACAAATCAAGCGGTTGTTTTTGGGGAATAAAGGAGGATTCCCGAAGTTCATCTGGTTATCAAGCCTGCCTCCGAGCATCATCACCAGATCTGATTCCTCAAGCGCTTTGGCCGATGGCGGATACTGGTGAATGTCTGCCAGTCCCATATAGGCATCTGAGGTTTCAGGAAGAAGTTTCTGGTGGTAAGGAATGTTGTAAACCGGAATCTTTAAGGTTTTTCCAACCTCTTCCAATTTTTTCTCTGCATTTCCCCACCAGACTCCATGCCCCCCGATCAGCATCGGTTTTTTGGATTTTTCAAATTCTTCCAGAATGGACTGCAGTCGTTGCGGTTCAGGCCAGGCTTTCGGTGGAGATTCGGCTTTGCGGACAAAGGGCCGTTCATCTCTCTGACTGTCTTCCTCAAAGGAAGAAAACATGATGTCTACAGGAACACTCAGATGCACCGGCCCGGGATAACCGCTGAGGGCAATCTTGTAGGCACGGTCAACAAACTCAGGGATTCTCGACCCATCTGTTACGGAAGCGCTGTATTTGGTCAACGGGGCTGCAATCGAAACATCATCGATTTCCTTGAATCCGCCGCTCCCCTGTCGCTTAAGGGTGCTTGAACCGGTGACGAAAATCACGGGTGAGCGTTCACCCCAGGCTTCCATCATCGCAGGCACTGCGTTCGCAAAACCTTCGGGTCCCACCAGGCATATTGCAGGCTTTCGTGTGATCCGTGTCGTCCCGTCTGCGAGATGCCCGGCGACCTGTTCATGAGGTGCATTGATCACCGTCATTCCGCAATCGGCAAATCCTTCCAGAGCAGGATTGCAGAAGCCCCCACTCAAGGTGAAAACATGGGTAATTCCTTTTTCGGCAAAAGCCCTGGCCAGTAAGGCACCACCTCTAATTTTCATTTTTTCCCGTTAAATGATCTTCAGTGCCTGGAGACTGGGGGTTGAGAAAAACAGTCTCGTTATCGAGCACGGAACTTCGCTCAATTTGATCCAAATGATTCACACCAAGTTGTGCCATACAGAGACTGATTTCATTGGAAAGTAAATCCATCATGCGGAAAACTCCTTTCTTTCCTGCTGCTCCGGAAGCATATAAAAATGGACGGCCAAGCATGACAAAATCCGCTCCCAGCGCAAGTGCTTTTACGACCCCCTCACCATTGCGGATGCCACTGTCAAAAATCAAAGGATAGCCTTTGCCAAGCGCTTCTCGAATCAAGGGCAAACGGCTGATCGCAGAAGGTGCACTGTCCAACTGCCGGCCTCCATGATTCGAAACATAAATGGCATCTGCTCCATAATCTCGGATCTGCAGAGCGTCTTCGGGACAAAGGACTCCTTTGACAACCAGATTACCTTTCCATTCATCTCGTAACCGCCGCAGAAAATTCCAATCCACCTTTCCTCTTGTTTCCTCCCGGTTGAACCCCTTCGCTTTGGTTCCATCTTTCTGCCTCTTATTTGGATCCGGGAAATGGGCCGGACGGGGAATTCCCTTCCAAAGGGTCTCTGCAACCCAGCGGGGATGAGACGCGAAATCCATGAATTGTTTTGGGCCAATCCTGAAAGGGACTTTGAATCCGTTGTGAAGGTCCCTCCATCGGGGAGCCACTTCAGGGACATCCACAGTCAGGATCAGTGTCCGGCATCCTGCAGCTGCGGCACGCCGTACTTTTTCAAGACCCTCTTCGAGAGAGGAACCAACATAGAGTTGAAACCATGTGTTCCCTTCGGAGGCATCCATCATCTGCTCAATGCTAGTCGATGCGGCAGTAGAGAGACAGAGGGGAATTTGATACTGAGCGGCGGCGGCAGCCAAGGCCTGGTCCGTTCCTGCCCATGCCAGATCGCACATCCCCATCGGCGCGATTCCAAATGGAAGCTTGAATTCTTCCTCAAAAATCGGCTTTGTTAGATCCCTTTCTACGACATTATTCAAAACCCTCGGTAAGAGTCGGATCCGCTCAATGCAATGATAATTGTTATAGGATCCGTTTTCTCCTCCTGCTGCACCATCGATGAAATCGAACATGATTTTTGGAAGACGAGTCTTCGCTCTTTGTCTGAAATCCTCAAGATTGTGAAATCGACTCATCGGATATATTTTTTGAATTCAATCTTTCGAAATTGGTGATTTAAAGTAAATTCACATGAATTCTTCTAATCAAACCATAAATTTTATTCGTTGTTGTAATGAATTCCATTAATATAGTTTTTTCGATTCATGAAGAAGGTCCAAAATAAAGCATTATTTGAGTGATCTTGGCAATGAAATTGTCAGATTTCATCCTCTGAATAAAAACAATCCATGAAATCTCATGCACAAGCCGTCGTCATCGGGGGCGGAGTGGTCGGCTGCTCCGTCCTCTTTCACCTCACCAAACTTGGTTGGAAAGATTGTGTCCTGCTTGAACGTTCAGAACTCACTTCTGGTTCAACGTGGCATGCTGCCGGTGGGATGCATACCGTAAACGGGGATCCTAACGTAGCGCAACTGCAGCAGTATACCATCAAACTCTACGAGGAAATTCAGGAAATTTCGGGACAGGAGATTGGATTACATCTCACCGGAGGAGTGATGCTTGCCGGCACCCAGGATCGCTTCGACTGGCTGCAAAGCCTCCATGCAAAAGGTCGATACCTCGGTATGGAAACCGAAGTCATCAGTGCAGAGGAAGCCGCGAAGATCATGCCGCTCATGGACCCGAAACACTTCGTCGGTGCTGTCTATGACCCCATCGAAGGACATCTCGATCCTTCTGGAACAACCTGGGCCTATGCCAAAGCCGCCCAGAAACAGGGAGGTGAAATTTATCAACAAACCCGAGTTGAAGCCCTGCACCAGAATGAAGACGGCACCTGGCATGTTCACACCGACCAGGGAGACATCCATGCGGAACATGTTGTTAACGCCGGAGGATTGTGGGCCCGTGAAGTAGGAAAAATGGTCGGACTGGAACTTCCTGTCCTCGCTATGGAACACATGTATCTGCTGACCGAAGACATGGAGGAAGTGAAACGATTCAACGAATCCAGCGGTAAAGAAGTTCCCCATGCAATGGATTTTGACGGAGAACTTTATTTACGTCAGGAACAAAAAGGGATGCTGATGGGAACCTATGAGAAAGCCTGTGTCCCGTGGCAACCTGATGCAACCCCCTGGGATTTCAGCATGGAACTTCTGCCCCCTGACCTGGACCGAATCACCCCCTCCCTGGAAGTCGGCTTCCAGCATTTTCCTGCCTTTGAAACCGCAGGCATCAAGAAGATCATCAACGGACCTTTCACCTTTGCTCCGGATGGAAACCCGCTGGTAGGACCCGTTCGTGATCTTCCGGGATACTGGTGTGCCTGCGCGGTGATGGCTGGTTTCAGTCAGGGCGGTGGAGTCGGCTTGGCGCTTGCGAATTGGATGATCGAAGGAGATCCGGGTTTCGATGTCTGGGGAATGGATGTCAGCCGTTATGGGGAATGGATTACCAAATCCTACACCAATGTCAAAGTCCGTGAAAATTATTCGCGGCGTTTTTCCATCCGTTTTCCAAATGAGGAACTTCCTGCCGGACGCCCTCTCCGCACCACTCCTGTCTACGACCTGATGCTCTCCAAGGGGGCTCAAATGGGTGAAGCCTTTGGCCTGGAACAACCCCTCTGGTTTGCTCCGCAAGGAGTCGAGGAGGTTTTCTCTTGGAAGCGTTCCAGCGATTTTCAACCGGTTTCTGAAGAAGTCAAAACGGTGAGGGAAAGGGTCGGATTAATGGAAACCTCCGGATTTGCCAAATACGTGGTTCAGGGAGAGGACGCTGAACTCTGGCTGGATCAGATGCTGGCGTGCAAAATCCCGAAAGAGGGTCGGATGCGTCTTGCACCGATGCTCAACGAAACAGGCAAACTCATCGGTGATTTTACGCTGACCAGGTTGGAGGAAGAAGATTTCCTGATGATCGGATCCGGGGTTGCCGAAGAATACCATCTGCGATGGTTCACCGAATATCTCGATCCCGAATTGGATGTTCATGTTGTCCCCCAAAGCAGTACCATGCTCGGATTGGCAATAGCGGGACCCAAATCCCGGGAATTGATGGAAAACGTCTCATCCTATGATTGTTCCAACGAACATTTCCGTTTTATGGAAATGAAACTGATGCCGGTAGGCCTTTGTGAATGTCTGGTTGGGAGAGTCAGTTATACCGGAGATCTCGGCTTTGAAATCTGGATGGAAGCAGAAAATCAACGAACCGTCTTCCAGACTCTGATGGAAGCCGGTGAATCTCTCGGTATTGGTTTGTTCGGACTGCGAGCCTTGAATTCCCTCAGACTCGAAAAAAATTATGGTTCCTGGGCGAGAGAATACCGGCCCATCTACGGTCCATTGGAAGCAGGGCTTGATCGCTTTGTCGCCTATGATAAAGATGCAGATTTCATTGGCAAGGAAGCAGCTATTGAGGAAAAGGATTCTGGTGGAAAACTAAGACTGAAAACCTTCGTTGTCGATGCAAAGGATGCAGATGTTATCGGTGACGAACCCATCTGGCATAATGGTGAGGTGAAAGGCTGGGTCACATCCGGAGGATATGCTCATGCTTCCGGTGTTTCCGTAGCAATGGGTTACATTCCCAAGGAAATTGCCGAACAGGAAACCGGATGGGAAATTGAAATCCTGGGTGAACTCCGTCCATGTAAAGTCCAGAATCAACCGCTTTTTGATCCGGAAGCCAAGATCATGCGGGGTTGAAAGGAGAACAAAATGCCACTCGCATCTTTAAATTCCACAGGAAAAACCAATCAAGTCCGCCAACATGGCGCGATGGAATTTTCGGATCCGCCTGTCGATCTTGACAAGGTACGCCTGGAAAGACTCGCCCGTTTCCGCAAGAAAATGGCTGAGCATGAGGTAGCAGGACTGTTGCTCTTCAACCAGATCAACACACGGTATGCCACCGATGCCACCAACATGCAGATCTGGTGCTCCCATTATGAAACACGCTGCGTTTTTGTATCGCTGGAAGGTCCCGTGGTGCTTTTCGATTATGCGGACCACCCTCATCTTGCGGAGGATTTGCCCACCATCGATGACTACCGGGTACTTCCTGCCTTTTATTTCTTTGGCGTGGGTAACCGTGGAGAAGAATTCGTCATCGAATTTGCCGCACAGATATCAGACCTGATGAATCGTTACGGTGGGGGAAACAAAAGACTGGCGATCGATACGCTTTCACACACAGGTTGTGATGCTTTACGCGCCCGAGGTCTTGAACTGGTAGAAGGTGAACAGATCACCGAAACCGCAAGGGCCATCAAATCCGATGATGAACTGAAACTGATGCAGGTTTCCATGAATGTCTGTCAGGAAGGGATGCGTGCCATGCAGGAATACCTTGAACCCGGAATGACGGAAAATGCCCTCTGGTCCAAACTTCATGAAACCAACATCAGGCTGGGAGGGGAATGGATCGAAACACGTCTTCTTTCATCCGGCCCCAGAACCAACCCCTGGTTTCGTGAATGTTCCATGAGGCCCATTGAAAAAGGGGACATGATCAGTTTTGATACCGACCTCATCGGACCCTACGGCTATTGCTCCGATATTTCCAGATCCTGGATCTGTGGAACCACCCCAACATCGGAACAAAAACGTTTGTTTGAGTTTGCCCGGGAGCAGATCGAACATAATATTTCTGTCCTCAAACCCGGAAAAAGTTTTCGGGAAATCTCCGAACAGTGTTGGCCCATCCCGGAAGAATTTCTCTCCAACCGCTACTCCTCCCTGATCCACGGAGTTGGGCTTGCCGATGAATACCCCAACATCAAACACTGGAATGACTTTGAACAAAAAGGTTATGACGGGATCATTGAACCTGGAATGACCCTCTGCGTGGAATCCTTTATCGGCTCCGAAGGGGGTAGAGAAGGCGTCAAACTCGAAGAACAGGTCCTGATTACCAAAACAGGCGTCGAGAGGATGTCGGATTATCCCTTTGAATTAACAGTCATCTAAGGATTAAATTTTTTTGTCATTAATATAATTCATCAAAGGATTAATTTAACTATTTGAATTGACTTCAATCTGAATTTATTTAAATTTAAGTTTTTTGGATTTCTGATTCAAATCCATATCAAGATTCAAGCGAATCAATTAATTCATCCCTTTATTAAGGAGAGTCAATGAAGGATGTCAAAGAATTACAGCAAAAATATAAAGATGGTGATCTGAACCGCAGGGATTTCATGAAAGCGGTTGGTGCCTTGGGAATTACCGTCTCGGCCGCAGGAAGTTTATTGAAAGCAACCGATGCGATGGCAAAAACTCCACGCAAAGGCGGGTCTGTCAGAATGGCTTCCAATTTACATGGACCTGACGATCAAATGGATCCTATTGTAATGACATCAAATGTTGATTACACGAGAGCTCATGCAGCATACAATGGCTTGGTCCAAATTCGAGACAACATGGTAGTCAGACCAGAATTAGCAGAAGAATTCACTCCAAATGGCAATGCAACCGAATGGACTTTCAAACTTCGAAAAGGAGTTAAATTTCATGATGGTTCTTCGTTTAGTGCTGATGACGTTCTTTGGAGCATGAATCGACATCTTGGTGAAAAATCTCCTTCCGTGATTAAAGGTTTTTTCAGTCAAGTGAAAGAATGGAAAAAAATGGATAGCCACACCGTTAAAGCCATTCTGAACAGTCCTGATTCGGATCTTCCAGCAAAACTTTCTGAAAAACAGGCTAAAATCGTTAAGGCTGGAACGACTGATTTTAAAAAAGGAAATGGGACCGGTCCTTATCGTATGACCAGTTTTGAGCCAGGAGTAAAATCTCTGCATGTAAGAAACGAGGACTACTGGAGAGAGACTGCCAATTTTGATGCCATTGAACTAACTGCCATCACAGATCCGCAGGCAAGGGTTAATGCCCTTATTGCCGGTGACATGCATATGATTTCAGACGTCGATGCAAAAATGATCAAACTGATTGAGCGTTCAAATGGAGTTAGTATCAATTCCACAAAATCTGGAAGATACGGAGGTATTTGTATTCTTAAAAATACTGCTCCAGGTAATAATCCAGATTTTGTCAAAGGGATGCAATTGATTCAGGATAGGGAAAGAATTGTCCGTTCTATTCTTAAGGGACATGGAGAAGTTGGTAATGACCATCCGATCTCTACCGCTTACGGAGCAGATCATTGCTATGAACTACCACAACGTCAATTTGATCCTGACAAAGCTAAATATCATCTTAAAAAATCAGGAATCACTTCCGCGGAACTCTTTTTAGCAGAGGTTGCGACTGGTATTGGAGACTCGTGCTTGTTGATGCAGAACAATCTGAAGAAAATCGGGTTTGATCTGAAAATTAAAAAAGTACCAACTGACGGTTACTGGGGAGCTGTATGGATGAAAGAACCACTGAACGTGGTTTCCTGGAACATGCGCCCAACCGCCAACTCCATGCTGGATATCCAGTTCGGTCCAGGGAATGCGTGGAACGATACTTTCTGGAACAATGAGAGAATGGGTAAGCTGTTGAAGATGAACCTTGCAGAGACTAATCCTGCAATCCGTCATGAAATGTTCTGCGAAATGCAGGCGCTTGTGAATATGTTCAGTGGGATAGTAACAGCCTATCATACAAATGTTCTTGATGGTGTTAGTGATAAGATTCACGGCATCCCTGTTAATCCTCTTGGTTCTATTGGAGGATGCACCTGGCCAGAATTTGCCTGGATGGAAGCATAGGTCTTAAATTCATTTAAGATCGGAAGCCTGCGTGATGAGAGTCCGCAGGCTTTTTTTTTATCAATGGTTTAACCATCTCTTCAATGCTCGTTCAAACGATCTTTAAAAGAATCTTAATCGGTTTGGTCACTCTACTGGTGGTTTCGATCATCATCTTTATCGGGACCAGTTTACTCCCCGGAGATGTTGCCAACATCATCTTAGGACAAATGGCGACACCGGAATCCCTAGCCGTTTTAAGGGAGCACCTCGGATTGGATCAACCTCCCCATACTCGATACTTGATGTGGCTTGGCAATCTTCTATCCGGTGACCTGGGTATGTCCAAAGCCGGAACGGGAGTTGGAACGGTTGGAACGGAAATTTCCGTCATGATTCAACCCAGGCTGGTGAATACTCTGAGATTAGCCGGAATGGTCGCCCTGATTTCGATTCCGATGGCCATGGGGCTGGGTTTGCTGGCTTCGATGTATCCTGGTTCAAGAATCGACCGCGCTATTACCTTTACCACCCTCAGCATCATTTCTGTCCCCGATTTTCTGGTAGCCATGATCCTGGTCATGGTTCTTGCGGTTCAACTTGGCTGGCTCCCGTCGATTGCCTACATGAGTGGAAACGAAACCGGCTGGCAACTCATCAGGGCATTGCTGATGCCCACTTTAACCCTGGTAACCATCGTTTCGGCACAGATCATCCGGATGACCCGGGCTACGATCCTGAACATTATGAGTTCACCCTATATCGAGATGGCGATTCTCAAGGGAGTCCCCAGGAAACGAATCATCCTCAGGCACTCTTTGCTCAATACCATCGGTCCGATTGTCAACGTCATTGCATTGAATATGGCCTGGTTGATTGGTGGAGTGGTCATTGTTGAAACGGTCTTCGCCTACCCCGGTTTGGCGAAACTGATGATCGACGGAGTCCAGACCCGGGATCTGCCCTTGGTCCAGGCATGTGCGATGATCTTTTGTGCAACTTATGTGATTCTGATCATGATTGCCGACATGGCATCGATCATTTCTAATCCTCGTCTTCGCCATCCAAAATAATCTCCAGATGCCTGAAGAAGACAAAACGATCGAAACCAAAACGACTTTTCAGGAACTTCCTGACGCGCCACCCAGGCGGAAAATCCGTTTCACCGTCACCGGGAAAATAGGAATTTTCTTTGTCGTATTCTGGGTCCTGATGGTTTTTATCGGCCCTTACCTATCGCCTTACAATGAGGCCGACATTCTGGATGAATCTTTGTTCATTGTCCCGGGAGGGGATGAATACCCGGATACCGACTACCAGCCTCCCAGCAAGGTTGCCTATCTGGGAACGGATTACCTGGGGAGAGACACCCTTTCGAGGATTCTTTATGGGGCACGTACCACCATCGGTATTTCCTTTGCCGCCACCTTACTGGCCTACCTTCTTGGAGTTACTTTAGGGATCGCCGCTGCAGTTGGAAGCGAATGGTTGGACATGAGTTTGAGCCGAGTTAATGACTCCTTTTTATCAATACCCACGATCATGATGGGACTTGTGGTAATCGCAGCAGTTGGAAGTACCATTCCGATTCTCATTGTCATGACCGGATTCATCTATGCCACCAGCGTTTTCAGGGTCGCCCGTTCTCTAGGACAGGATGTGATGGTGAGCGATTTCGTGGAAGCAGCCAAAGTCAGGGGGGAAGGGCTTTGGTGGATCATCACCCGGGAAATCCTACCAAATGTCGTTATGCCTCTGGCCACCGATTTCGGACTGAGGTTTGTATGGATCATACTTTTCATCTCCGCACTGAGTTTCCTGGGCTTGGGAGTTCAGCCCCCGATGTCGGACTGGGGCAGCATGGTCAAGGAAAACCTTGGCGGGCTTCCCTATGGATCGATAGCTCCCTTGATGCCCTCACTCGCGATTGCGACCCTCACCATTTCCATCAACCTGATCGTGGATGATATCTCTGCCCATACCGGCGGCAAACTCTCAAACCGCATGATCTGATGGCATCCCTCCTCGAAGTCGACCAGCTTAAAATCGATGCCCGAAAGGATGATGGAAGTCTGACACCCATCGTCAAGGGGGTGAGCTTCAATGTGGAAAGAGGTGAGGTGGTCGCATTGATCGGGGAATCCGGTTCCGGGAAAACGACCATTGCTCTCTCTGCTTTAGGCTATACCAAACCTGGTCTGGAATTTACTTCGGGAGAAGTCCGGCTTCATGGCCAGGATGTGATTTCAATGCCTTCCGAGGAAAAAAGACTGATGCGAGGGCAAAAGGTCGCCTACCTCGCCCAAAGTGCTGCTGCCACTTTCAATCCTGCCCTCACCATCGGGGAGCAGGTGACGGAGTCTCCCGTTCTGCATGGCCAGTTGAACCAGGAAGAGGCAAACCAGAGAGCAATGGAACTCTACCGGGCATTGGAACTGCCTGATCCAGAAAATC
>Ga0208410_1001446_pt1 | contig 12313 bp, 5 predicted proteins | sample ETN02SmetaG_3_FD_185787 | JGI IMG/M metagenome (GOLD analysis project Ga0208410, IMG submission 185787) | Marine microbial and viral communities from oxygen minimum zone, Eastern Pacific Ocean - ETNP2014F10-02SV257 (SPAdes) (version 2) | ecosystem: Environmental > Aquatic > Marine > Oceanic ... | reverse complement strand
CGCGCGCCGTTGTCGTCGGCGTCATCGTCGCGTCGCGCGTCGCGCAGTCGCGCGGCGAGATGTCTCGAAACGTCATCCCATCGCGCGACGCCTCGACGCGGGGCGCTCGGGAGCGAGGGACGCTCGGCGCGAGAGACGCGCGAGATCGGCATGTCGCCCGTCAGACGCGCGCGCGCGCGCGCGCCGCGCGCGCTCGTCGACGCCGCGGGAACGACGATGAGAAAACGCGCGCGCGCGAAGGGACCAACCGACGAAAAAGAAAACGACGCGCCGACGTCGACGCCGGCCGTCGGCGCGCCGCTCGCGCGCGCGAAAACGTTGGAAGATTTAACGTACGACGGCGAGATCGTCGTCGCGAGCACGGCGGAGGCGTTGGACGAGGCGTTGGCGCGGATCGAGGCGTTCGGCGACGGGGACGGAAACGGGAGCGCGCGAGGGAGAGACTGCGGCTTCGACATGGAGTGGAAGGTGTCGTTCAAGAAGGGATCGGGGGAGGCCAAGACGTCGTTGGTGCAGATCGCGGCGGCGAACGACGATCTGAGCGAAAAGTTGGTGGTGTTGGGACGAATACACACCGCCGGGCTGACGCGGCGGTTTAAACGGTGGATTCGCGACTCGACGCGAGGAAAGACTGGATTTAACGTGCGAGGCGACGCGAAGAAATTGATTCGAGATTTTGGATTGGAGACGTCGAGGGTGATTGAACTGAGCGCGTTGGCGCGAGAGAGGTACGAGGGTGGGTGCCCGAGCGCGCCGTCGTGGTCGCTCGCGCGTCTGTGCGAACACGCGTTGGGGAAGACGTTGCCCAAGGATAAAACGCGGATGTCGAATTGGGAACGCGAGGAGTTGAAAGAAGAACAAATTAAATACGCCGCCATGGACGCGTGGGCCTCGCTGTTGGTGTATCGGGCGCTGCGTGCGAGGGATTTGGTGCACTCGTACGGAGACGAGCCGTACGAGTGCGATCCGTTGCCGGAACCGACGGAATCGTCCGAGGAAGAACTGGCGGAAGAGGACGACGAGGACGACGACGAGGACGACGAGGAACGGTTCGTCGAAGACGAAGACATCGACGAAGACGTCGAAGACGCGATCGATGGCGAGGGAACGGTGGAAGACGCGAAGGGTGAATTATCGGCGCAAAGTAAACGCGCGAGCGACATCGATTTGACGCAGACTGAAAAGTCGCTCTACGACCGTCACATGTCTGGCGAGAGCGTGCGCGATATGGCGGCGGCGGATGCATTGGAAGAGCCCGCGGTGTTGAACGCGCTCATCGCTATCGTCAGGAAAGGGTGTGCCTTCTATTTCGATCTCATGTGCGTGCCGGAACACCTGACGCTGTACTTCAACGATTTCGTCACGCTCAACGGGAAAGCCCCGCCGAGCGCCACGTTTGCGAGCTTTGCGGGACTCGATGAGAAGGCGTGTCGCGCGTTTCTCATCGCGTTGGCCGTGAAGTGGGCGCGAGATAGAGAGTAGTTAGCTATTGTCATCTGTTGACGCTATTACAAAGAATTCAAGAAAATCCTGTGTTCTCCTTTAGCCACGCTAAGCATGCCTTTGGAACCGCACGTTCGCCCTTCATCCACGCGTCTAGAATGGGAGATCCAAGCAGCCTCTGTTGGTTCGTCGGGCCCCACGGTCCGCTCGATTGCGGCCACGGTTCCTCGGGCCAGCTCTTCAAGTGTTGAATCCACGTCTCGTGTTCGCGCTCGCCCGCTCTGGCGAGGTTGTTTCCGGGACGGCTCGAGTAGCAGCACGCGATGTCCGGCATGCTCAAATTACCCTTGCGATTGGTGAAAATGTGTTGCGTCGGATCCGCGGTCTCCTGTTTGTGCCACAATAGCATCGCTGCCGCCGCGAAGCCCGGTTTGTAGGATTTCTCAACCCTCGCCACGATTTTCTCTCCGCCACCTCCGGCGCCGACGCCCCACGCCGTGACTTCGTCCTCGCGCACGAGCACCGTCTTGTCGCTCTTGTACACCGAGTGCTCCGGCGCGGACGACGGCTGCCAGATTCTTTCCGTCGACGCATATAGATGCAAGAGACCGGCCGCGAGATCGTGACGCGCGCCCTTCGACCTTGGCAACTTTGTCAATTCGTCGCGCAACCACAAGAGCGACTCCTTCCTGTTCATCTTACCAGCGCGAACCTTTTCGGCGACGCCTTCAACGGTGCTCGCCCATCGAATGAATCCGGCGGCATCGCGTTTGCGCTCGTGCGGACCCATCGCGCGAAGAAGTCCGCACACGATGGACTTTTCGAAATTTTCGGCGCTCGCACCCCAAAACTGCGCGGCGATTTCCTCCTCGGATAACTGCACGTACGGCGCCTCCGCCTTTTCGAACACGTCCAAGCAATCGTACACGCTCTTTTGCGGTTTTCCGTCGCGTGGACGGGTCAGAAGACGACGCACTTTGCTGAGCATTATGGCCACGCACTGCGTGCGATTCTCTCGCATGGCCAGCGCGTCAATCTTGGCAAACTTTTCCGTGTATGCAAACTCATTCTGCCCATCGTTCTTCGCGGATAACTGTTCGTGTTCCTTCTTCGCCGCCTCAAGAATGTGCTTGGGGAGTTCGTGGAGTTCGAGGTTCATGTACACGGCGATGTCACCGACGAATTGAAGCAACCATCCCGGACACTTGCGAAGCAAACCTTTACCGGTGTAGTAGCCCACGTCGCTCAGACACCGCACTTGCTTGGGCGTGAGCGCCTTTTCCGCCTTGTCGATGGCTCCCAACAACATCACCTGACGATCGATGAGTTTATGCTTCTTTTCCAACACTTGCGAGTGATTATCCTCGCCCACAAAGTTCAAATACGATCCCCGACACATGCGCGCGCCGCATAGACAAAACGCCGCCTCGACCTCCTTCATGTTATCCGTGCAACTGTGATAATTGTACGCCAACTCCTCGCCGGGTTCAATGTCTCTGTTCGTGATGAAGTGAATCTCGTACTTTCCGTCGATGGCTTTCAGGTTGACGTCGACGTTCGGTTCGCACGTGTGCGACAAGCGCCCGGCGTAGTTGTTCTCGTGCATGGCGTCGCAAAAGAGCACCGAGTAGCCCTCGGCGTCGCCTCCGGGACGTTCGATTTGCATGTTGTAAAACTCGGGTGGCCCCTTGTCGTTCAACCCTCTCGCCTTTTGCACGGAGCGAATCGCGTCTTGTTTCTCCGCCCACGCCCACGGAGGATAAATCTCTCCGAGGAAATCGATGAGGAACTCACCCTTCTTGATGGGTTTGTTGCACACGACGCCGAAACCTTTACGGTGAACTAAATAATATTCGGGCGTCGCTCTCGCCGCGCTCGCGAGCTTCCACATCGCTTTGGAGAAGGCAACGCTCGTCGTGTCTTGAGGTTTACGCTCCAGCTTCTCGGCGAGATCTTCCGCAGCCAACGCGAGACTCTGCGTCGCCAACGTGTCGGGCGTCATCTTGCCGTAGCTCTCGTTGACTTGCGAGAGCAACTGCCTGTACAACTTCCACACGTCGTCCTCAGAAAAGTCTGGAAGCACGCGTTTGAGCGTATCCGTCGCGTCGCGACCGGTGACAAAATCGACGCCGTATGTTTCCTGTTCGATGACCTCCGTGACGAGCTTTTTGCGCTCAGACTTGGTTCCGAGCGACGGCCACCATCCCGGGGGATGTTCGTCGTCGACGTCCGCCGTCTGCTTCTTAGAGTTCTTGGCGAACGGATGGTTGTCTGCGAGCGTCGCCGAACGCTCGATCTGGCACTCCTTATCGTCCATGCGATCGACGTATTCCTCGATCACCGTGAATTGCGTGCGCAGAGCGGTAGTGTCGGGGTGCTTTTTCTTGGCGCTCTTCTCGATGCCCGACGATTTGAGCACAGTCTCCGCAGCCTGTCTCCAAGATTTACACACGCTCGCGAAGCGACCGATCTCGCGCGCTGCTTCTTCGGCGGCATCCTCGGGGTTCAATGGTTTCGGTTTCACCGGTTCTGCCGCGTCGACGTCGTCATTCTCCGTTTTGATTTCAGACTTGACTTCGGCCTCCGCCGAGCCGTCCAGAATAAAGCCGAAAATTGTCATCAAATTACGAAGAGAGAGTTGGTTGATAGGACCGGGAATGAAGGCTTCATCGAGCTCCATCATCACGCTCTTAGTCTTCGCTTTCTTTGATTTACCACCACCCTTGCCGTCGGCGATCTCCAGACCGACTCGCTCAAACCACCGCCCGATGAACATTTGCGGCACCGGACCTTGCATGAGCACCTTCACGGAAGCCTTGTACTTACGCGTGGCGGCTCTCCCGCAGTGCGCTTCCCATCCCGTGCCCGTGAAGAGTCGACCGTCTCCTTCGCCGCTCACCGACGCGCACATGTGTTCTGGCTGTTCGCAATGACATCTGAACATGTTTCGGCGCGCGAGGTACACGCCCGGAAAGCCGTTGCACACGACTGGGATTTGCAGCGGAATGGTGTCTTTGAGGACCGTCAACGGCGGCTTCGGACGCGGAGTGCCGGGAACCCATGACGGTAGGTCTTCGGGTCCTTCTTCGAATTTCGCCGTCGTCGTCTGCGGCGGCGGAGCCTTCGGCGCGGCGTCCACCGCGCTCGGCTTGTCCTGTTCATCCGTTAGCGACACGGCGACGCGAATGAGACCTTTGGGAATCGGCCCGCGGCCGGCGGCGAAATGCGCGTAGTGCGCCTGCAATTGCGCCTGATGTTGAATCTTACGAATCTCCTGATCCTGCATGAACTTGTCCACCTCTTCGTTCTCCAACTCTTGCGGCTTGGAGCAACACGCGTACTCTTTATCGGCGTTCATCGCGCACACCCAACGATCCCGCATCGTCGTCGCGTCGGTGACGGAAAACTTCACCTTGCGCCATTTCCCACACCCCACGCTCTCGCACTGCACCCACGACCACTCGTCGAAAGGTCCAGGATGCGGCGGAGCGTTCGCCGCCGCTCCAACCGACGCGGACGATCCATTCTTCCCGCCATTCTTCACCTTTTTCGACACCAACACCGTGTACGTCCCATCCTCGCGAAGATCAATCTCACCCTTTCTGTGTCTCTCCTCCAAAAACGCCATTCTCTTCCGTTTCTGCGCCATTCTCGTCCGTTCGTTGATCACCTCTCGTTTACTCGCCGCCTTGGCCTCTTCGTCCGCGCGCACGCGCTCATCCAATATCGCATCAATCTCCCGATCCGTCGCCTCCTGCGCCCTCGCGCACGAATTAAACCTCCCATCCCTTCCATCCGCGCACGTAAACCCCGACCCAGTTCGCCCCAACGCGTCTCCCACGCATCTCGGCACCCGTCGCCACCGCGCGCACCCCGGCGCGTCGCACTGCACCCACGCCTCCCTCGCCGCGTCCCATCCGCGTCCCGGCGTCGCCCCCATCGCCCCCCACGCCTCGTCGCGGTCATCGACGATCCCCAAACGTTTCCTCGCCCGTCGTTCGATCTCCACCGCGCGCGACTCGCGCTTGACGGCCTCGATCGTCGCGCGTCCGCCTCGCGCGTCGACCCAGGCGTCGTTTTCTTTCACCGCCGCGCTCTCGCGTCTCTCCCGCGTCGATCGACGCGGCGCGACGACGTCCGACATCTCGCGCGCGAGGTCGAGGGCGAACGTTTCGAGCGCGCGCGCGCGAGGACGCGTCGAGAGGCGTCGCGATGTGATGATTCGATGGGATTTGAAATGCAATGAAATGCAATGACGCGGCGTCTCGAGTGCGCGTCGCGCGAGAGACGCTCGACGAGGAGGGCCATGCTGACGCGCGCGTGCGCGACGTTGACGCGACGCGCGTCGGAGGCGTCGGCGCGCGCGTCGAGCGCGAGGGCGACGCGACGAGACGGTCAGACGCGCGCGTTGACTCGGCGCGGTCGACGGGCGTCGGGGACGCGCGCGCGCGAGCGATGGGACTCGAGCGACGGCGACGACGTCGGGGGACGAGCGGGAGGACGACGGTGGTCGGGGACGCGCGCGAGCGCGCGCGATTGGACGGAACCGGGCGCGGTGGACGTGTGGTGTCACGACGCGGCGGCGAGCGACGCGGGGCGGGACGCGGAGGACGAGGTCGCGCGCGCGCTCGTGACGGCGAGCGAGTGGGAGGAATTGAGAGGGAATCGTACGAGACTGGTGGCGCGCGCGTTCGCGAGGCGGACGTTGGCGAGGTACGATGGGAACGGGACGAGGGGGAGAGACGTGACGCTCGCGACGGGGGCGCGCGGGAAACCGCGCGTCGAGGCGCCAGAGGGATTGAGAGGACTCGAATTCAGCGTCTCGCACTGCGATGGGTTGACGGCGGTCGTCGTGTCCGCGAGCGGGGCGTGCGGGATCGACGTGGAGGATGAAAATAGACGAATAGGAACCGACGTGGGCGCGTTCGCGAGGCGGTGGTTGAGCGAACGCGAGGCGGCGCGTTTGGATCGCATCGAGGATGTCGACGAGCGCGCGCGCGCCTTCATGCGATTGTGGACGGTGAAGGAAGCGTACGTCAAGGCGCTCGGTCTCGGCATCGCGGGTCGACCGTTTCGAGAGTTCGACGTCGCGTGGGACGAAGCCGCGCCCGCGTCGGACGCGTGGACCGTGAACCTTCGAGACGACGCGCGAGACGACGCGGAGAGGTGGCGTCTGACGCTTCTCAGACCTCGCGCATCGCACCCGCACGTCATGTCGCTGTGCGTGCCCGCGACCGCGAGCGGTGACGCGCCTCGCGTGCGCGCGCGCTGGGCGTCGCTCCTCGACGACGACGCGTCCGTCGTCGACGTCGACGATTCTTTCACCATCCTCGGCGCGTCTCGGCATCGCACCTAGTCGGTGCCGAACGCGCGCGCCGTGTAATTATACCGCGACGACGACTCGATCGCACCGCGCGTTCGACTCGTTGACCGACGTCTCGAAAAGCGCGTTCGTCCCGACCGCCGACCAACCGTCCAACGCGCCACAACTCGCCGTGCCCATCGCCATGAACGCGTACGAGACGATGCGCGAGGCGAACATCGCGCGTAACAAGACGCGCCTGCGCGAACTCGGCGTCGAAAGCGCCGCGCGCGCCGCCACCGCGCCTCCAAAACGTCGCAAGATGACGACGCCCGCTTCGACGTCACCTCCGTCCCGACGAACCTCTTCGCGCGCGCGCACCGCGCCCGTCGCGTACGGCCGCGACGCACGCGATGCCTCGGTCGAGAACGCATCCGCACGCGTGTCTCGCGCGTACGAACCGACGACGCCGCCGGAATCGCGCGTGAAGAGCGCGAGAACGTTGCCAGAGGCGACGCTCCCGGACGGCGCGACGCGAGACGCGAAGAAGGGACACTTGGTGTTCGAGGATCGACCGGATTTCACCCCGAATCTCACCCCAGCGCAGGTGATTCGCGCGGGGACGTGGGGTGGGTGTTACTTTCACCCGCGAGGCGGGAAACAGGGCGTTCGAGGACCGTGCGATATCGACGCGAAGGAGTTTCCGCGCGAGTGGTTTGAAGGCGCGGCGCCGCGCGAGTATCGCAATCGAAGGTACGCGCGCGAGACGAACATGTACGGCGTCAAGGCTGGACAGACGCAACAGTATTGGGAGGAGAAGGGATGGATCGACGCGAGAGATCCGAGGGGGTGGTTCCAGTGGTATTGTAGATTTTATCTAGGACGGCGACTGAGGGACGGAGAAGACGACAGGCAGATTTCGCGGTGGAGGGGCGTGTGCGGCGAAAAAGGACGATGGAAGCGCAATCTCATAAATAAAATCATAGATAGAAACGCGCGGTTCGATGATTCGATCGTGTCACCGGTCGTTCGTCAGACGCTGTTGCATTGGGCGTGCGAGGTGACGGCGGAGGATGTCGTGCGCGTCGCGAAGATGCGCGCATAGGAAGAGACTACAGTAGTTACATTAAATCCTTCATTCGTTACTGAACGCGCCGAGATCGGCCATTTCGTCTAAGAAGCTCAAATACTTGTCGTCGTGCGCTTTTCCCGACCCCGTGGCGGAGGACGCCTGCACGTTCGGCGCCGCGTTTATCGATCTGCCGGCGGCGACGCGCGGACGTTTGGCGCCCGGCGCCTCTTGTCGCTTGACGCGCACGCTCGCCGGGACGAGCGCTTTGAGCGCGGTGTTGTGCTCGGCCCTGATCGTGGGCGCGGCCGTGGGTGCGGCGCTCTTCGTGAACGTCGAGGGATCGGCGCGAGGTCGGGACGCGACCGCTCTGGGCGCGGCGAAGAATCCGGCGTCCCGTCTCTGCAGAGGCGGCGCGCGTCGCCGCGGCGGAGGCGGTCTTGGCATCGTTCCTATCGGTGCCCTGTGCACCACCGTCGTCGTCGTCGTCTCCATCCTCGGTCGTTCGACGGTGGTGTTGTCTTTGTCACCATCGTCCGTGACGCTCGGTGGAGGCATCGGTGGCGGCGGGAGAGGCTCTTCGTCGTCGTCTTCGTCGTCCCTCGGCGGCGACAGAGGCGGTGGCGGGAGAGGCTCACCGTCATCGTCGTCATCCCCCGCGTTCGTCTCCGGCGCGTCCACCGCCTCGTTCTCACCCTTCTCTGCCTCTGGAATCACGATTTCGAATCCCGGCGGCGGTCCCGGCGGCGGCGGCATCGCGTCGTCGTCGTCGTGGTCGCTCTCCTCGGTTCGCGCTTCGGCCTCGGCTCTCCCGCTCGGTCCCGCCGGCAGCGTCCGCACCCCCGCGTCCCCTCCTCCTACCTCCGCGCCCACTCCAGCCTTCCATTTCTGCGGTTTCCCCGGCGGCGGTCGTCCCGTCGGGTTCAGCGTCGGGTGCCAATACACCGAATCCTCCGGCTTTCGCTCGCTCTCCGCCCCGACGGCGTACGCCGTGCACGCGAGCGTCCTCGGCCGAGCCCTCGGCGCGGGACGTCCCGCCGCTCGATCCGCCGCGTCGCTCGACGACTTCTGATCGATCTGTTTCGACAGCCATCGCAGACGCTCGTCGATCTTGTCCTCTCGAACGCGCGCGCCCGGCGGCGGCGCGCGCTTGGCGCGCTCCAATTTCTCGCGCTCCTCCTCGAGCTCACTCAAGTCTTTGCGCTGCGCGGCGCTCGCGCGAGCCTCGGCGCGACGCGCCTTGTTCTTGGCGAGTTCACGCTTGCGCTGTTGCTTGCGGTACTTGTCCATCGAGCGCGACGAGAACTGACGAGGGCGCGGTACGGAATTGATGAGCGATTCCCGCGGCGGCGGCGGCGCGGGACGCGCGCGTCGCGTCTCGGCGCGCGAGACTCGTTGGCGGCGCAAAATTGCAGAAATAATCAGAAATAATAAACATTAATCGATCGCGACCAACGGTATTAACGTGCCGGGCGATGCATACAATCAACGACAAGAAAACTGTCGAATCCCGGCGGGCGGAGCGTTCGGTCGCCGGTATTAGTTTGGAGTAACCTTGAACACGCCCGCGGACTCTAATACGGCGAGGTAGGCTCCCGCGATGCACAGCGAGATACACATCACGGGCCAACCGATTCTGAAGAAGGAGTTGAAGGTGATCGGGAAACCAGCCTCGGCGGAGATGCCGGCCATGACGATGTTGGCGCTGCTTCCGATGAGCGTGCCGATGCCGCCGAAATCCGCGCCGAAGGCTAGGGACCACGCGAGTGCCTCGATGGAGATACCCTCGACATTTTCGCTCATCTGCACGATGACCGGAAGCATAGTCGTCGTGAATGGAATGTTATCGACGAACGCGCTCGCGATGCCGGCGACGAGTTCGACGAGTAACATGGCACCCACTTGCCGCTGGCCGATCGGGAAAGACGCGATGAGCGCGGATAACTCGTCCGAGATGGCTCGCAAGAGGCCGAGTTTGGCGATGCCTTCGGTGAAGACGAAGAGACCGGCGAAGAATAACAGCGAGTCCCATTCAACTTTTTCGAGAGCGTATTCAAACTCATCGTGGTTACCCGTCAACAGGATGGCGATGGCGCCGAACACAGCCACGTACGCGGGCTCCATGTGCATCACGGGATGCATGAAGAACAGCAAAATGACGAATATCAAGATTCCGCCGCTTCGAATGAGCAAGTTCATGTCACGAATAGGATATTTACTGCGAAGTTCGTCGATGTCGACCGTGATCTTCTGGCCGAAGAGCGCGTCACCGTAGTACCACTTGACGAAGACGAAGATGGCGGGCATGGTGAGCAACACGCCCGGCGCGAGAACTCGCAAGAAATCCACGAATCCGATGTGTTCCTTGAGCGCGTTGCCGATGATGATGTTCGGTGGATCACCGATGAGCGTCGCACAACCGCCGATGTTCCCGAAGATGGACAGCGGAATGAGAAGCGGACGCGGATCGATGTTCAGCGCCTTGCAGAGCGACAGCGCCACCGGCGCGAGGAGAAGCATCGTGGTGACGTTATCTAAAAAGGCGCTCAGAATGGCGTCAAAGATCATCATCATGACGAAGAGTCGCCACATGGATCCGTTCGCAGCCTCGACGATGCGCACGGACAAGAACTCGAAGACGCCGGTGCGGCTGAGTAAGGACACGATGATCATCATACCGAACAACAGCGCGAGAGTGCCGTGGTCCATCCAGGTCAGAATCGTCGCTATCGAGGGTAGTCTGTGCTGAAGCGACAGAATAAAGAGAACAGCCGCCGCTCCGATGAACGCAACGAGCGTGCGATGGATGACTTCCGTGATGATCAAACCGAAGACACAGATGAGAAGCACCGCGCCGAGCCAAATGCCGGCGACGCCGACCAAGCCCGTGTCCACCGCTGTGACGGAGATGGCGACCGGATTCGGGCAATCAGTCCTGAATTCGATCCAGGTAGATCCATGCGCTTCCGTGTAATCGTCAAGAACGTACGTGTTGAAACTGGACGTGAGGTGCTTACTGACGCCTTCGCCTCCACCGCCGAGAAGAGACCGGCGATGCGACGCGCCACTCCAATGCGGCGTGGTGACGTTCTTCTTGCTCGTCGCCAGCGGATGTCTGAGGCCGGTAGCCTCTTTTTGATAGATTTCGTACGCGACGTAGTAGTCGCTCGTGCTGTACGTGCACGGGCCAACCAACAGACTGACCTCGAGTTGTCCCTTGCTCGCGTGATCGAGCTTGATAGCGCCCCGGTGCTGTGAATCGGCCCCGGTGTGGTGCTCGTGCTCTTCGTATTGATGAACGAGGAAAGGAATCATGAGCAAAATCATAAACGTTAGTCCAGCGACCAACATTTTCGCTCCCAAGATGGTGTACTCGCGTTTCCTCTTAATCGGCTTGTCTGACTTGTGTGTCGGCATGGGACACGCATCCTTGGGGCCATCTTCCACGTGGAACGCCGCGCGCAAGAGATCCATCTTTCTCGCCGCCTTCTTCGCGCCTTTCCTGCGCTGTCGAAGACCTTCGTACGAGACGATGTCGTGATAGTTTTCCTTCATCGAGCGCAAGCGTTCGCGCATGCGTTCGGCGAGACCCGGCAACTCCTTCGCCTCGACGGCATCCGCGAGAAACATCAACGCATCAGTTTGCCTCTGAATCGCCTTGATCGCGCGTCTCGTCTTCTCCTCCTTACCCTCAAGCACGTTTTCATCCCCCGTGGCGTCGAATGACGTCCTCGGCTTTGGCTTCTTCTCCTTCGCCGCCTTTTTCAGCTCCTCCATCTTCGACCGCGACTTCTTCAACTCCGCCGCGAGACTTTTCCCAGTCGTCGCGCTCAGCGTCGTCGACCCACCCGCCACATTCCCACCGTCTCTCCCTTCCACCCCCGGACTCCCCCTCACCGACGTCCCATCGCTCGTCCCTATCACCGCCGGCGGCGTCGGGTCGAACGACACCGACCCCACCGTCCGTCGTCCGCCGCCGTCCGCCGAGTGTCGTCCACCCCTTCCCTCCTCCATCGTCTCCAACATCGCTCTTCCCAGCGTCTCCGCCTCCGTGGTCCCAAGAGTGGTATCCGGCGAGCTCTCGCACACGCGTTCACCTCCCAGCGCGTGCAGCGTGTGTCTCGACAGTTCCCTCCGCAGCGCGCGTCCCTGCGCCAGCGTCAGCGTGTGATGCAAACGCTCCTCATCGCTCGCGCCCGCGTCTTCGCTCGTCCGCGTCGCGTCCGTTCCATCACCCCGACCACCGTCACCGTCACCGCTTCGTCGCCTCGTCGAGCGCGGCGCGTCCTCGCTCGCGCGACCGCGCGGCATCGTCGCCGCCGCCGCCGCGCGACGGGCGCGTCACGCGCGAGGACGATGCGACGCCCCGCGCCGCGCCGCGACGGGCACCGCGCGCGACGGGCACCGCGATCGCGAGCGCGCGACGCGTTCGATCGAGTCGACGCGCGGCGACGCGCGAGGACGACGCGCGAGGTCGGCGTCGGCGTCCGTCGTCGGCG
>Ga0208410_1001439_pt1 | contig 12345 bp, 9 predicted proteins | sample ETN02SmetaG_3_FD_185787 | JGI IMG/M metagenome (GOLD analysis project Ga0208410, IMG submission 185787) | Marine microbial and viral communities from oxygen minimum zone, Eastern Pacific Ocean - ETNP2014F10-02SV257 (SPAdes) (version 2) | ecosystem: Environmental > Aquatic > Marine > Oceanic ... | reverse complement strand
TGAAGCTATAGCAAAAGGAATCTTAAAGATTATGAATAAAATTGGAATCTCAACTCTTAATTCATATCGAGGTTCTCAAATCTTTGAAGCTTTAGGTCTAAAAACGAATTTTGTAAATAAATATTTCAATAACACCCCTTCTCGTATTGAAGGTATTGGTTTATATGTATTAGAAAAGGAAATTTCAACAAGAATAAATAATGCATTTAATAAAGAAAATAATTTCTCATCTATTGAAATTGGAGGAGATTATAGATGGAGAAGAGATGGGGAAGCCCATATGTTAAATCCTAAAACTATATCAAAGCTGCAAGAATCTGTTCGAACAGAAAAATATGAAACATATAAAGAGTATTCAGATCAAATAAATAAACAAAATGAACAATATATGACCATAAGAGGTCTACTAAAGTTTATAGATTATGACCCCATACCTATTGAAGAGGTAGAACCTTGGACAGAAATTGTTAAACGATTTAAAACTGGCGCAATGTCTTATGGTTCTATAAGTAAAGAAGCTCATGAAAATTTAGCTATAGCCATGAATCGTATTGGAGGAAAAAGTAATTCTGGTGAAGGAGGAGAAGACTCCATTAGATTTTTCAGGGATCAAAATGGAGATCTAAAAAATAGTTCGATTAAACAAGTTGCATCTGGAAGGTTTGGTGTTAGCTCTTATTATTTAACTCATGCAGATGAAATTCAAATAAAAATGGCGCAAGGAGCTAAACCTGGAGAAGGTGGTCAATTACCTGGGTTGAAAGTAAATCCATTAATTGCAAAAGTTAGAAATTCAACTCCATTTGTTGGTTTAATTTCTCCTCCTCCACATCATGATATTTATTCTATAGAAGATCTAGCTCAACTTATATTTGATTTAAAAAATGCAAATAGGAGAGCAAGAATAAATGTAAAATTAGTTTCTGAGGTTGGAGTTGGAACAATTGCAGCTGGAGTTGCAAAAGCAAAAGCTGATGTTATTTTGATTTCTGGTTATGATGGTGGTACAGGCGCATCACCTTTAACATCGCTTAGACATGCAGGATTACCTTGGGAACTAGGAATTGCAGAAGCACAACAAACATTAGTTTTAAACAATTTAAGAGGAAGAGTTGTAATTGAATGTGATGGGCAATTAAAGACTGGACGAGATGTTGCTATAGCATGTCTTTTAGGTGCTGAAGAATTTGGGTTTTCTACTGCTCCACTTGTAGCTTCAGGGTGTATAATGATGAGAGCTTGTCATTTAAATTCATGTCCAGTTGGAATTGCAACTCAAGATCTTAAATTAAGACAAAATTTCAAAGGAAGACCAGAGCATGTAATCAACTATATGTATTTTGTTGCACAGGAATTAAGAGAGATTATGGCAAATTTAGGATTTAGATCAATTGATGAAATGATTGGTAAGAGTCAAAAACTTTCAATGAAAACAGGAATTGATGATTATAAATTAAAAGGTATTGATTTGTCTAAAATTCTTTATAGGCCATCTATAGAAAGGAATATACCAATAAAGAATATTGAAAAACAAGATCATAAACTGAAAAATGTATTGGACTTTAAAATTTTAAAATCTACTAAACTATGTATTGACAAGAAAATAAAAATATCCCTAGACTTTGATATTAAGAATACTGATAGAGCAGTTGGAGCTATTATTAGTAATGAAATATCTAAGATTTATGGAGAAAAAGCATTACCAAAGAATATAATAAATTTAAACTTTAACGGTTCTGCTGGACAAAGTTTCGGTGCTTTTGCTGTTAAGGGTCTTAAAATGACTGTTAATGGTAATACAAATGATTATTTTGGAAAAGGATTATCTGGTGGGACATTGATAGTTAGGGTTCCAAAAAAGGCAAAATTTGAGGCAAATAAAAATATAATTACAGGAAATGTTGCTCTTTACGGAGGAACATCAGGTGAAGCATATATAAATGGAATTGCAGGTGAAAGGTTTTGTGTTAGAAATTCTGGTGTTAAAGCAGTAGTTGAAGGAATTGGTGATCATGGTTGTGAATATATGACCGGTGGAATAGTAGTAATTCTTGGATCAATGGGAAGGAATTTTGCTGCTGGAATGAGTGGTGGAACAGCATACATATATAAAGATTCAAGTTTTGATCAAAGGAATTTCAATATGAATATGATTGAGTTTGAGACAATGGAAACCTTCGATTTTGAAATATTAAAAAATTTAATTGAAAACCATTATTCAAATACAAATAGTAAGGTTGCTGAGGATATCATTATGAAGTGGAATAAAAGAAAAAATATGTTTATTAAAATAATGCCTACTGAGTATAAAGAGGCTCTAGATAGAATTTCTAAAGAAAAAATATCTCAATTGCTTAATTAATTGAATTATGGGAAAATTAAATGGATTTACTGAATACTCTAGATTAAACGAAAAACTTTTTCCTGTAAATAATCGGATTAAAAATTATAAAGAATTTACAATAAAACCTAAAACAAGTGAATTAAAGAAACAGGCTGCAAGATGTATGGATTGTGGTATTCCGTTTTGCCATAGTGGATGTCCACTAGGTAATTTAATTCCTGATTTTAACGATTTAGTGTTTAACAATAAATGGAAAGAGGCATTAGATATCCTTCATTTAACAAATAATTTTCCTGAGTTTACGGGAAGGTTGTGCCCTGCTCCATGTGAAGCTTCTTGTGTATTAGGAATTATAGATCCACCTGTTTCAATTGAAATGATTGAAAAATATATAGTTGAAAAAGGGTTTTCAGAAGGATGGATAAGACCAATTATTCCAAAAAACAGAACTGGGAAGACAATTGTCATAGTTGGCTCTGGTCCAGCAGGATTAGCTGCTGCTCAACAATTAAATTCTGTGGGGCATAAAGTAACAGTTTTAGAAAGAGATAATAAAATTGGAGGACTTCTTAGGTATGGTATTCCAGATTTTAAATTAGAGAAAAAAATAATTGATAGAAGAATTAAATTATTAAAAGAAGAAGGTGTTGAATTTAAATGTAACACAGAGGTAGGCAAAACAAAATCGATAAAAGATCTTGAGTCAATTTATGACATTATACTATTATGTACTGGGTCCACAATTAAAAGAAAATTAGAAATAGAAGGTTCTAACTTAAAAGGAGTTGAGCAAGCTATGGATTTTTTGAAATATAATAATAAATATGTTGATGGTCAGATAGATAGTATTCCAAAAAAGTATAATGCAAAAGGGAAAAATATTATTGTTATAGGTGGAGGTGACACTGGTTCGGACTGTATTGGAACATCAAACAGACATGGGGCGAAAAAAATAATCAATTTTGAAATTGCAAAAAAACCTCCTTTATCAAGAAATGAGAAGAATCCATGGCCATACTGGCCTTTTACTTTTAAAACTTCAAGTTCACATGAAGAAGGTGTTCATAGAGAATGGAGTATTTTAACAAAAAGATTTATTGGAGATAAAAATGGCAGACTAATTGGACTTGAAACAGTTAATACTGAGTTTAATAAAAATACAATGAGATTTGAAAAAATTAATAACACAAGTAAAGTTTGGGATTGTGATATGGCAATATTAGCCTTAGGATTTAGCGGTCCAGAACAAAATCTTCCAAAAAAATTAAATATTGAACTAAACAGTAGAGGAAATATAGAATGTAATAATCGCTATCAAACAAAAAAAAATAATATTTTTATAGCTGGTGATTGTAAACGAGGACAATCTTTAATTGTTTGGGCAATTTCTGAGGGTAGAGAAGCAGCATATCATATAGATAAATACCTTATGGGTGCCTCAAGTTTACCAACAAAAAATATAGAAAAAGATCTTTAGTTCCAATTAACTACTATCACCTTTAACTATGAAAAAGAATAGTAGTCTAGATTACTTAATTATATCAGCAGCATACCCATACAGAGGTGGAATATCAGATTCAACACATTCCTTAGTTAATGAGATGTTAAATCAAAATATTAGCTGTGAAGTCTGGACATTCAAACAACTTTATCCAAAATTATTTTTTCCTGGTAAGACACAGTATAGTAAAGAAATATTTAAATCCAATTTTAAAATAGTGCAAGAAATAAATACATTAAATCCGATGAATTGGATTACAACAGCTAGAAAAATAAATAAAATCAGTCCAAGAAAGATAATATTTAGATACTGGACACCATTACTATCACCCTCTTATTTTATTATCTCTTGGATTTTAAAAAAGAACATAAAAGTTATAGGACTAGTTGATAACTGGTCAGGTCATGAAAAAATTTTCTTTGAAAGTTTTTTTAGAAAACTTTTTATTCAAAGTTGTGATAGCTTCATTTCATTTTCAGAAAATGTAGGAAAGAACTTAAAAAACAATACTAATAAAAAAGTCCTACCTCTCTTTCATCCTATTAATTCTAATCTTCCAGTTAAGATCTCAAGAGGTGAAGCGTTATCTAATCTTAATTTACCGTCAAAACAATATATATTATTTATAGGTTTAATCAGAAAGTATAAAGGAGTTGAGACATTAATAAAGGCATTTCATTATGTTTCAAAGGAAAATGAAGACTTAAGACTTATTATTGCAGGAGAATTTTATGATGATATTGGTTTATATAAAAGACTAGTTAAAAGAAAGGATATTGAAGATAAAGTTATAATTGATAATAACTTTTTAGAATCATCTAAAATTAGAGATTATATCTGTCTTAGTGATATTGTTGTACAACCATATAAGAAAGCAAGTCAAAGTGGAATAACACCTGTAGCGTATTTCTATGACAAACCATTAGTTGTATCAAACATTGAAGGATTGAAAGAAATAATAATTAAAGATCAGTCAGGTGAAATATTTAATGAAACAGCATATAATTTAGCTATATCCATAAAAAATTGCATTAATCCTGAAAATAATAGAAACTATTCAAATAATATATCTAAATCAAAAAGAAAATATAGTTGGTCAAGATTTGTTGAAAAATTTATAGCATCTATATATTAGCATTCCATTTATTATTCCAAATAAGGATCCAAATAAAATATCTAAAGGATAGTGTACGCCAAGATAAACTCTACTATATGATATTAAAGATGCGTAAATTACAGTAACTAATATAAGGTATTGTTGATTTCGTTTATATAAAAGACCAAAAAATATAGCTAATGAAAATGAGTTTGATGCATGAGCTGAAAAGAAACCATATTTACCACCACAATTTTCTTTAACAAGTCTAATTGAATCCTGAATTACTTCATTATAGCAGGGTCTAAATCTTTGAAAAGAATCTTTAAATAAATTTGCTGATTGATCTGAAATAGTAATCATTATAATAACAAACAATAGCAAATAGAAAAATTCCAAAAGTTTCAATTCTGAATATCTTTTTATAATTGAATAATAAAATATTAATAAAGAATACGGGATAATATTTGCAGCTAATTTTGAAAGGAATATCCAAAAACCATCAAAACTGGAATTTCCTAAATTATTCAAATAAATAAAAAATTCTGTATCAACTTTTAATATCTCTTCAAGCATTTGATTTAATTAGTTTTTTAGATAGATAATTAAATCTTAAAAATAAGAATAATGAAGAAGAAAAAAGTCCAGTTAATAAACCAATCCAAATTCCAACCATTGACAATTCAGTATAAAATCCTAGTAAATATGATGTTGGAAGCCCTAATATGATATAAGAAAAGAAAATAATGAATGCTGGTATATTTACATCCTGCATTCCCCTTAAAGCACCAAGAACAACAGCTTGAAGGCCATCAAATACCTGGAAAAACCCAGCTACAATTAATAATTTAGAAGCAATAGATACTACTTCGTTGACATCGCTAATATTTTCAAGATTAGATGTATCTAAATATAAATATGGTAGTAAGTCATTGAAGGTTAAAAATATTGAACAAAAAATTACATCAACTATAAGAATTAAAACAAAAGTTGAGATTGCAACTTCTCTTAATTTTTTAAAATCCATTCTTCCTCTTTGATTACCAACTCTAATCATAGCAGCAACTCCCACACCAAGTGCCACCATATATGCCATTGTAGACAGGTTTAATGCAATTTGGTTAGCTGCTTGAGCATTTTTACCAATAAAACCAGACATCCAAACAGCACAGATAAAAAATCCTACTTCGAAAAAACTATGTAATGCAGATGGAAATCCTAAAGCTATAATCCTTTTTATATGTGAAGTAATTATTTTTTTTGGAAAGAAATTTTTTATATAAAAAGAAAGTTTCTTATGCAACTTTAAATAAATTATTATAAATATTAACATCGAAAATCTTGATATTAATGTTCCTATTGCTGCACCTTCTAGGCCAAGCTTAGGGAATTTCCATATTCCAAAAATTAATAAATAATTTAGTATTACATTAAGAAGATTTGCAGCTAATACAGAATACATTGCAGCTTTTGTTATAGACATTCCATCAGCAAATTGCCTAAAGGATTGAAAATTAACTACAGCAATAAGTGATATTGAAACCCAAAATAGATAGGGAATTGCTAGTTCAACAACCTCAATAGGTTGTCCCATAAAACTTACTAAATTTTTATTAAAAAAAACAATACCTGTTAAAATAATTGCTAGTATAAAACATATAAAAAAACTATGTTCAAAAATCTCAATAACTCTTGGCTTGTTTTTTGCTCCATCAGCCTCAGCAACTAATGGTGTTATAGCAGTAGAGAAGCCAATTCCAATTGACATTGCAATAAAAACAAAACTATTTCCTAATGAAATCGCAGCAAGTTCAGCAGTACCAAGCTGCCCAACCATTACATTATCAACAAATTGAACAAATGTATGACCTAACATTCCGATCATAACAGGATATGCTAGTTTTAAATTGTAGTTAAATTCTCTTCTATATTTTAAGAATTTATTAAATATGTAGGTCATTTATAAAGTTTATGGTTATCCATAAGATAAACCAAAGCTGTCATAGCAGCTGCACCAAGCTCTAATTCTCTTCTATTAATTTTATCAAATGTATCTGAATGAGCATGATGGTAGTCAAAATATCTTTGAGGATCAGGGCGTAGGCCTGATAAGATGACTTTACCATCCTTTAAAGGACCAATATCTGCTCCACTACCACCAAGAAAAAAGCTATCTAAAGCATAATCTTTAAAAAAATTTACCCATAATTTTATTGATTCAAATTCTTCAACTGAGGTGTCAAAACTAAAACCTCTAGGAGTGAATCCTCCAGCATCTGATTCAAGTGCAAAAAAATGATTTTCATTTTTTTTTCTAGCTATTTCTGCATATTTATTACCTCCTCTTAAACCATTTTCCTCATTCATAAATAAAACCACTCTTATAGTTCTATTTGGTTTATATCCTAAAGATTTTAATATTCTTAAAACTTCCATTGATTGAACAATTCCAGATCCATCGTCATGACTTCCGTCTCCAACATCCCAGGAGTCAAGATGTCCTCCAACAACTATAATTTCATCTGGATTTTTACTCCCTTTCACTTCAGCAATTACATTATGTGATAGTTGGTCTGGAAAATTCTTAGAGTTTTGTCTAAAGTAAAATTTAACCTCTTTATTTAATGATAATAGAGAGCTAAGAATGTCTGCACCATTAGTACTTATAGCAGCTGCAGGTATTCTCTTATTTAGAGGTAAATCATCATAATACATAGACCCTGTATGTGGAAAGTCATCAGATGCAGTAGTCATGGATCTAACAATCACCCCAATAGCTCCATATTTGGAAGCATATTTAGCTCCTTGTGTTCTTTGATCTACACTTTGGCTATATGCCTGGAATGTGTTTATAATAGTTCGATCCATAGGCCTATTATAAAAGACTATTTTGTCCTTAATTTTTTCTTCTCCTAATATATCTAAATCATCAAAACTTTTAACTTCAATTACATTAGCATTTATTCCAATTGATGGAGTACTAATTGAACCCCCAAGAGCAAGAATTGGAACAGGAATTGTTTTACCAGAAGTTGATTCTATATGAGCATACTCTGGAGCACCTCTAACCCATTTCGGAACCATTACTGGTTGGAGCCAAACTTTATCAGAAATAGGTAAGAGCTCTTCTTTTCCCCATTTAACAGCTCTTTCAGCATTCACTGAACCTGAAAGCCTATGACCTATGTCATTAGACAAGTATTCTAACCATTCGTATGATTTCCCATTTGACAATGCTTCATTATAAATATCATTAATAAAGTCTGATTTATCTTTATCAGTCTGAGAATTTAAAAAGATTGGAAAACTAATAAAAAGCGTTAATAGTATATTCCTAGAGAAACTCATTATTTTTTTGTTGTAAATAGCTTAATGTCCTTTTCAGATATTGGATCACCGCCTAGAATAATTAACCTTTCAACTACATTTCTTAATTCCCTTATGTTACCCGACCAAGTATAATCTTGAAGAAGAGAAATTGATTTATCAGAAAAACTTTTAGGTTCTATTCCTTGTTCTTTACATATAATTCCTGAAAAATGGTTAACTAATAGAGGGATATCGTCTTTTCTAGAACTTAGTGTAGGAACATTAATTAGAATTACAGCAAGTCTATGATATAAATCTTCTCTAAAATTACCTTTATCTATCTCACTTTTTAAATCTTTGTTTGTAGCAGCAATGACTCTAACATCAACAATTATATCTTTTTCACTTCCAACTCTTTGAACTTTATTTTCTTCAAGAGCTCTTAAAACTTTTGCCTGTGCTGCAAGACTCATATCTGCAATCTCATCAAGAAATAATGTTCCACCATTAGCTGCTTCAAATTTACCCTGTCTATCTTTAACAGCTGATGTAAATGATCCTTTAATATGACCAAAAAGTTCGCTTTCAATTAGTTCAGCTGGAATAGCAGCACAATTTACTTCAATAAATGGAGACTTTTGTCTTAGACTCTGTTCGTGAATTTGATGAGCTACAAGTTCTTTTCCTGTTCCACTTTCACCAGTAATCAAAACTCTAGCTTCAGATTGAGCAACTTTCTCAATAAGCTCATGAATTGTTTTAACTGATTTAGATTCACCGATTATTTGATATTTTTTTGCAATTTTTTTTCTTAGAACTTTGTTCTCAGCAACAAGTTCTTTCTTTTCTAAAGCATTTCTAACTGAAGTGATTAACCTATTTAAATCTGGTGGCTTAGAAATAAAATCATACGCTCCTAATTTCATTGATTCTACTGCTGTTTCAATATTTCCATGACCAGTCAGCATAATAAATGGAGGTGATGATTTATTTTTACGTGTTCTTTGGAGAAGTTCAATTCCATCAATTTTAGGCATTTTTATATCACACAGAACTAGATCAAAAGTTTCCTTAGAAATATAATCTAAACCCTTTTTACCATCAGAAGCTTCATGAATTTCAAATTTTGAGTCTTCTTCACTCAAAATTCTAACAAGAACTCTTCTTATTGGTTCTTCGTCTTCAATAATTAATATCTTACTCATCTAATACTATAATATATGAACTATTAGTAATAAAACCTATTATGCAAACATATCTCTAACCTTCTCAAAAAATGATTTATCAGACTTTTTTGGATTTGGTTTAAAATTGTCATCATCAAGCATTTCTTTGAAGAATTCTTTCTGTTTTTTATTTAATACTTTTGGAGTCCATATGTTTACATGAACTAAAAGGTCTCCTTTAGAGTAGCCATTTAAATCCTGAATACCTTTATTTCTTAATCTAAGTGTCTTTCCAGATTGAATACCTGGTTCAAGTTTTATTCTAACTTTGCCATCGATTAAGTTTATATCTTTAGTTATTCCTAAAGTTGCCTCAGAAATACTTATGTATAAATCATGGTGTAAGTGTTTACCTTCCCTAATAAAATCTTCATTGGGTGACTCTTCAATTAATACTAATAAATCTCCTGAGAAACCATTTTTATTATATGACTCATTTCCTTTTCCTGATACCTTTAATTGCATACCCTCCTCTACTCCTGGTGGAATTTTTATTGAAACTGTTTCCTCATGGTTTAACATACCGTTTGAATCTGCTCCAGATGGTCTATGGGACAAGGATTGGCCAGATCCATTACAATTTCCACAAATAGATGAAGATTGCATTCTACCAAGTATTGTATTCGTTATTTTTGTTACTTGGCCAGATCCATTACAAACTGAACAATTTGAAAAAGTAGCTTCTTTAGAAAGTATTTTTCTCTTTACTTTAATCTTCTTTTCAACTCCATTAATAACTTCATCTAGAGAAAGTTTTACCTTAATTCTAAGATTTGATCCTCTAGACCTAGATTGACTAGATCTTCCAAAACCTCCAAAAGATGATCCAAAAGCACTTCCAAATATATCTCCAAATTGACTAAATATATCATCCATATTCATACCTCCAGCACCAAAACCTCCAGCACCCTCAAAAGCATTATGACCAAACTGATCATATCTAGATTTTTTATCAGGATCACTTAAAACCTCATATGCTTCTGCTGCTTTTTTAAAATTAGCCTCTGCAGTTTTATCACCAGGGTTTTTATCAGGATGGCACTCAATTGCTTTTTTTCTATATGCTTTTTTTATTTCAGAACTTGAAGCACCTTTAGATATACCTAATATTTCATAATAATCCTCTTTCATACTAATAATTTATTGCGCAACTACAACCTTTGGGAATTTAATAATTTGGTCTCCTAGAGAATATCCGTCCTCAATAACATCAATTATTTTCCCTTTATCTTCTTTGTTTTCAGAAGCAATTTGACTTATTGCTTCATGCTTTTCTGAATCAAAATCTTCTCCTATATCTGTTATAATCTGAATTAAACCTTGACTTTTCAGAGTTTCTGAAAGTTTGTTATATATTAAATTAATGCCATCTGCATCATCAAACTTACCTGTTTCATGGTTTAAAGCTCTTTTAAAATCCTCTAATACTGGAATTAGACCTAGTATAACTTCTTTACCTGCCGTTTTATAGAGATCTATTCTTTCTTTAGTAGTTCTTTTCTTATAATTCTCAAATTCAGCAAATAACCTTAAGTACTTTTCCTCTTCGCTTTTGATTTTCTCCTTTAAATCCTTAGTAGAGTCTGGCTTTTTTGAATTAGTAGATTTAACTTTAGCTTCTTTCGAAGACTTAACAGATTTTTTTGTCATTTCTTTTTTAATATATATGTAGCAATTTTATTGCCAATAATAATTTATGCCATATTGTCATATAGTTACCCTGATAAATTATTTAGAGCTTGATCCAAAGTAGTAAAATTATACTTAAAATTCTTTTCAATTAACTTCTGAGGAATAACTTTATGACTAGAGTTAATTATTTCTGTTACTTCACCTAAAAATAGATTAACAAGTTTTATAGGAATATTTGGAAAGACAATTCTTCTATTAACATGCTTTGCTATTGATTCTAACATTACTTTTTGTGTAACAGGATTTGGTGATACTATATTATAGGTTCCATTCCAAGCTTCTTGTGAGCTTCTTAAAAAAGCAGCTGCAACATCACTAACATGTATCCATGATTGCCATTGAAGCCCATGTCCTATTGGAGATAACATATAGAACCTTGCTAACTTGTTTGAAATATTATATAACCCCGTTTCTTTAGATAAAACCAAACCAATTCTCATAATTGAAAATGATGTAGAAGGCATAATTTTTTTATATTCCAAAACCTTTGACTCCCAATTAACAACAACCTGATTTATGAAACTATTTTTGTCTGATACACTCTCATTTTCATTATAAGAATTAGAATATGAGCTTTTATAGGCTGCAATCCCAGATGCACTAATAAATGATTTCAGCTTTATTTTTCTTTTATCTATTTGAGTTAAAATAAATTCAGTAGATTTTACTCTACTATTCATAATTTTTACTTTATTTCTTTTTGACCAATAATTAAAAACATTAAATCCTGAAAGGTTAATAACTGCATCTACACCCTTAAAGCATTCTTCATTTATAATATTCTCAGATGGATTCCAGTAAAAGTATTTTAATCCTTCAATTTTTGAACTTAAACTCTTGTTTCTTGTTAAAACATTAATATTAATACCTTTTATTATAGATAATTTTATAATTTCTTTACCTATTGAGCCTGTTCCTCCTGTTATAAGTAGTTTCATTTTTATTTTTTAATTATCTTTCCAAAAAAAAAATTAATGGAGATTATTAAATCTGATAGGACAAAAATAAATGATGTAGAGTTTAAAAAACTAGGTTTTGGAAAAACTTTTACAGATCATATGTTTTTATGTGAATTTAAAGATGAAAAATGGAATTCTCCAAAGATTATTCCATATGACAATATTTCTATTTCTCCAGCATCAGGTGTTTTTCATTATGGTCAAGCTGTGTTTGAAGG
>Ga0208410_1001437_pt1 | contig 12350 bp, 9 predicted proteins | sample ETN02SmetaG_3_FD_185787 | JGI IMG/M metagenome (GOLD analysis project Ga0208410, IMG submission 185787) | Marine microbial and viral communities from oxygen minimum zone, Eastern Pacific Ocean - ETNP2014F10-02SV257 (SPAdes) (version 2) | ecosystem: Environmental > Aquatic > Marine > Oceanic ... | reverse complement strand
GAAGGGCGCGCACCACTCGATGGGCGCGGTCGGCGCGGCGTCTCCGGATCCGCTCGCCGACGGCGGCGACGATCGAAACAGTCTCGCATCGTTCGCCGTGACGTAATACGAACATCCCTTGGCGTCTTCTCCGATAGATTCACCGTGCACGCCTCGATCGACGTCTCGAAACACCTTGGCTCGTTTCTTCGCGTCGGCGCATTTATCGGCGCGTGCGCGCGCGCGTTCCAGTCGTTCGGCGGATCGCGACGCGTACCCCGCCGACCACTCTCGCCGATCCAACGCTTCATCGCACACGGCGAAAAGTACGTCCAAGCGATCCATCGCGCTCGCACGCATGAATCCACCTCGCGCATCGACGTCATACTCGACGCCGATGCGTTTCATCGCGCGCGGCGCGACGCGCCGCTCCTCGCGTTCCCAATCCTCCGGGATCAACAACAACGCCCTGCTCTGCGCCGTCGGCGGGTCCATCACCTCGTCGTGCTTCTTCACCCACACGCGCAGATAAAACTCGACGATCCACATATTTTCCGATGGATCTCGCAGCGCGCGCTCCCACGCGCCGACGTCTCGCGCGGGGAGTCGCAACGCCTCGCCGTACGTCTCCGCGAAGGACGCGACGTAATATAATTTCCAACTCGCCCGCATCGCCGACGTCGCCTCTCGCGAGCTCTTATCCATGGATCTCGTCAACGCCACCGACGATCCGTTCGCGTCGGCGTTTTTCACGCGCTCGAGCGTCGTCGTCGATTTCGATTTCGATTTCGATTTCGTCGGCGTCGATTTCGATTTCGTCGGCGTCGCGCGTCCGCCGCCTCGACCTCCTCGACCTCCCCGACCTCCCCGACCGCGTCCACCCGCGCGCGGCGCGGGGTCGCTCGCGGACGAACGCGTCGTCGTCGTCGATTTCCGTCGCTCGGGCGCGGACGACGTCGCGTCGGTCGCCTCGCGCGTCGTCGATGAAATCTTTCTCTTCTTCGGAGGCATCTTTCGGATCCGACCTTCCCCGTCGCGTGCGCCCGAGCGACGCGGTCGAGGGACGACGCGGTGCGCTCGAAGACGTCGCGCTCGAGTCGCGCGCGTCGCGCGTCTCCGCGAGACTCCCTCGTCGCGTCCCTCGCGCGATGGATGCGATGGGAAGTGACGCGTCGAACGAGCCCGACGTCATTCGTCGTCGCGCGCGCGTCGATGACGACGACGACGACGACGATGCGAACGACGGCGCGAGGGATGACGCGCGCGCGCGTCGTGCGGTGCGGCGCGATGCGACGCGCGGGCGGTGACGCGCGAGGGGCGGCGCGAGGGACGGTGCGACGCGCGAGCGACGTGGAAAACGCGAGCGAGGACGTCGCGACGCGCGAACGCGCGGTGGCGCTCGGCGCGGTGGCGCTCGGCGCGGTGGCGATAACACTCGGATCGGGCGTCGCGGACGCGGGGGACGCGATGACGGCGTTCGCGGCGACGGGGGGTGTGGACGCGGCGGCGATGGATAACGCGGCGGGGACGACGCCGGGGGAGGTCTTCTCGCTCGCGGGCGGAGAGGTCCCGTTCTGGGCCAACATGGTCAAGTATGCGAGGTTTTCGATCTCCATCATGGTCGGGTTCGCGTACATGTTCGGACGACCGGTGGTGGGACTGTTGAAGAAGCCGCAGACGGCGGCGCTCGTCGTCGCCGCGGGCGCGGGCGGGTACTTCTTCTTCAAGTTTACGATCGAGTCGATGTTGGGCGTGAACGATCCGTCGACGTTTTCGTGAACGCGCTCTTCGGTTGTGAGTTGTAATCGGCCACGTTATGCGTGCTATAGTCATCATCTATCGTCTATCTATTGCGCGGCGGGTCTAGGGGGGGCGGCGAGCGGGACGACTACGTCCGTACCGGCGCGTTGGCGGTCGACGACTCGTTCTCGTTCTCGCTCTTGGGTTCGACATCGTCGTCTCGCGTCGTCGCGCGTCTCCACGTCACGAACGCGCGTCTCGCGCGCCACGTCTCTTCGAATTCCATGGCGGCGTATCGTCGTCGACGCGTGAGGACGAAGTCTCTCCACACGCCGAAACAACTCTCGGGCATGTACTTGTCGTTGAAACTGATCGCCTGCGAGTCGAGAAAGAACTGGGCGCGTGTCTCTAATTCTCGCGCGCGAGCGACGGCCTCTCCCCATCGCTCGAACGCGCGCATCTTCATCTCCGCGTTGAGCGTCCGAGCGCACTTTGTCGCCGCCCGCCACGCGAAAAACGCTCCAGATTTGAGCGTCTCTCGATGAAATGTCTCCGCGCGCGCCACGTCTCGCTTATGCGCGCGGATTTCTCGAGTCACGGTGCACCACCGCGCGAACGCGCCGACGGTGAGACGCACGACGTCGTGTCGCACCGCGAAACGCATGCGCGCGGCGAGCTCTCTTGCGTCTTCGACGCGTCGCCACCACATGATAAATCGAACCGTCACGACCCTCGCGTTCGTGAACGCGCGCGCTCGACCGAGCTTAGCGCGCCACCGTCTCATCGCGCGTCGTTTCATCACCCGCTCGCGATGTTCGATCGCGCGTCGCGTCGCATCGCGAGTCGCCCTCGCGTTGACGACGAATCGCGTCCATCGCGCGAACGCCGTCAATTCCAATTTGAGCGCTCTCCACACTTTCGCCCTGTCGTTCAAGAGACGCCAATGCGTACGCTCGCGCCAAAAACGCACGTGTGTACGCAGCGTTCGAACGTTTCGCATCCTCATCGCCTCCTCGAGTATCTGCGTTCGCCGAACGCGCGCCGTCGCCGCCGCGTCGGCCCACGCGACGAACGCCGCCGTCCCGCGCGTCGTCCACCAACGCGTCTCCACTCGCCTCGTCAGCGCTCGCACGCGCGCGCCTCGTCGCGCCCTCGCGCGCCACGCATGAAGCGCTCGCACGGCGACCTTCCGGCGGCGTCTCCCGATAAAAAACTCCACAGCCGCGACGCGTTCGCGTTCTCGCCGACGACAAACAGACAACTTTTTCGCCGTTCGCGCCCACGCCTCGAACGTCACGCTCGTCGCCTTAAACTCTCGAAACGCGTCGGCGATGAGTTCACGCTCGATCTCGCCCTCGTCCGCCTCGCTCGTCGCCCTCGCGTGCGCGTCCAGCGTCGTGCGAAGGTAATCTTCGTCGTCGAGGCATAACAATTTCTCGAGCGCGCTCAACTCGTCGGACGCCATGACGGTCGATCGCGCGCGAGCGTCTCTCGCTCGATCGCGGAATTCGCGCTCAGGAGTGTTTATTCGTCATGTTTCTCGCGCGTCCTCGACCACCGACGCGTCGCGCGACGCACTGCGGTCGACGCCCATTTTCACATCGAAGCGCTTCACAACGACGCGCGCGCGGCGTCATCTTTCTCGAACCATGTCGCCCGTGCGCTCGATCGCCGTCCTATTCGCCATGGACGCCGAGGCGAAACCGCTCATCGAGCACCTCGGGCTCGAGCTCGACGCGGACGCGTTCGCGCGCGCCGGTGGGAAGGCGCCGATGCGCGTGTACGGCGGGACGCTCCCGAGCGGGGCGAAAATTTCCGTCGTCTGCGCGGGATCGTGCGTGAAACACGGCGTGTGTAACGTCGGCACGGTCGGCGCTGCGTTGTCGACGTACGAGACGTGCGTGACGCTCAAGCCGGACGTGATCGTGAACGCGGGCACGGCGGGCGGTTTCTCCAAGCGCGGGGGCGAGGTCGGCGACGTCTATCTAGCCACGACGTTCAAGAACCACGACCGTCGAATTCAGATTCCGGGATACGACGTCTACGGTGTGGGTGAGTACGACGCGTGGCCGACGCCGAAATTGGCGGAACACCTCGGGTGTAAGCGCGGGACGGTGTGCACGGGGAACTCGCTCGACGCCACGGAGACGTGCCGCACGTTGATGGACGAATACGACGCCAGCGTCAAGGAGATGGAGGCGGCCGCCATCGCGCACGTCGCGCATTTATTTTCAATTCCCGTCATCGCCGTGAAAACCATCACCGACATCGTCGACGGACCGGTGGCGACGCAGGAAGAATTTCTTCAGAACCTCGCCGCGGCGGCGGCGGCTCTGAAGAACGTCGTCCCGAAGGTGATCGATTTCATCGACGGCCGCGACGTGAACGATCTTTAAATCATCCCCGACCGCGCGTACTCTAGTGTATCTTCGACGTCTCCATTCATTCGTGATCACACGCGACGCGTCGACACCGCGCCCGTTCGCGTCGTCTTCACTCCTCAACTGTCTCTCGCGCTTTTCGACAATGGGCAAACGAACATCGTACGACGCGCTCGACGTCGCCGTGACGCTCCTGAAGCGTCGGGAGGGAATCGATAAGACGATGAAACTCGCGCGGTACGCGCTCATCCTCGCCGTGAGCGAGGCGGAGACGCGCGCGCGTCGAGATGATTCCGCGCTCGCCTCCACGTCGACCGCCGAATTCATTCGCGCGGGCACCGCCCTCGAGCGCTCGCTCGGAAACGCGCGACGCGCGCTTCGACTCGGAAAGTTTTTGGGTAACGTCGCCGATCTGCGAGACGTCGCGCGAGACGCGGAGGCGGACGGGAAACGCGGGTGGAGGCGCTGGGCGAGCGCGGCGGCGGCGTGCGCCGCGCTCGAGGGCGCGTATTACTTTCTCGAACAGGGCGTGTGGTTGAGCAAAGCGGGGGTGACGATGCGAGAGAAATCCACGCTCGATCGTCTCGTGCGATGGAGCGCGCGAGCGGAGGTGGCGTCGTACGTGTTTTCGATCGCGTGTTCTCGAGACGAGTGGCGAGACGCGGCGAGAGACGCGAGAGACGCGAGACGCGCGCTCGCGAACGGCGACGCGGAGAGTGAGAGCGAGGAGGCGTTGCGCGCGCGCGTGGCGCGCGCGGAAAATTCGAAACGGGAAGCCGCGTTGGCGATGTTTCAAGACTTTGTCGACGGCGTGCTTTCGTTCGAGGACGCGGTGGACGCGCCGGGGGTGGAAATATCGAGCGAGCGGTTGGTCAACGCGCTCGGTCTGCTCGCCGCCGCGCTCGATTTCCATGGAAAACTCTCGGCGGCGATAGAGACGTTAGAGGAGGCATCGTGAGAGGTCGAGGTCGAGGTCACGATGGGTTGTTGTTACAAAAACTTAAACTGTTCGATTCGTCCGAATGCGACGCGTCTCGTTTATTTGCCCTTCACCATGTCCTTGAACGCCGAGCTCGCGCTGAACGAAGGATAATTGGACGCCGGAATCTTCAACGGCGCACCCGTGGACGGGTTACGTCCCTCGCGCGCGGCGCGAGACTTTCTGGAAAACGTGCCAAACTTGGAGATGGACACCTTGTCGCCCGCGCGAACGGTCGAGCCGATCTTATCGAACGTCGCCGTCAACACGCGTCCGACGTTCGCCTTCGTCTCACCCGTCTCCGCCGCCACGGCATCGATGAGAGTCTTCTTGTTCAATCCAGACGTCGCGTATCCCCTACGATCGAATCGCGCCGCGTGCATTCATCAGTCGTCGCGTCCCGCGCGCCGTCCCGCCGCAATTTAAAATCGCGCCGTCGACCCATCACCCCTCTCGACCGCGCTTCCCATCGCGGCGCCCCCCCCGATCGTCCTCACGATCACGCGCGACGATATTCCCATCGTCTGTACCCCGCGGTCGAGCCGTCTCCTCCCTCACGCATCCGCCCGTCGTCGTCATCATCTTTCCCGCGCATTTGAACGACGACACCGCTCGACCGCTCGACGTCGACGACCTCGGCGTCGGCGCTCGACCCGCACCTGGAGACGACGCGCGTCGTCGTCGCGCGCGCGGTGGCCAACATATCTCTCGCTCGGCTCGTTCGTTCGTTCGTTCGTTCGCGCGCGCGGTGGCGTGTGACGCGCGTGCGCGCGCGCGCGGTCGGCTCGTGGTGAAACGATGAGTCATGACTCGTGTATGAGTCCCTCTGTCATGTGATCGATGATTCATTCGATCGCGATGATCGATCGCGCGCGCGAGACGCCGACGCGCGACTCGCATCTCGCGCCTCTCGCGCACGGAACGCGCGCGCGGACCTTCGCGGTCGTCGGTGCATGCGCGCGCGAGTGGACGCTCGCGAGGCGGGCGCGAGGGAGCTCGCGGGACCGCGCGCGGGACCGCGTGGAAGAGGTGGACGCGTCGCGAGCGTCCGCGCGAGGCGCGCGCGCGCGCGCGCCGAGGGGGCGAACGAGTCGGTGGTGATGTTCGCGAGACGCGTGGACGTCGGACGACGGGGGGTGGTGGCGGTGGGAAGACGCGTCGGGGGGGGCGGGCGAGGAGAGGATTGGCGCGTCGTCGCGAACGCGGCGGCGACGGACGACGACGGCGCGCCGTCGACGTCGTACGCGATGTCGGACGTCGTCGGTGATGAAGATGTTCGACGGTTTGCGCGTGGGTTGTCGCGGTTGTCGATGGGGGGGAAGGCGACGCCGAGGGCTCGGACGTTCGCGTCGGAGGCGGCGGAGGCGGAGGAGCCGGCGAGCGCGTCGACGCCGACGATTCGAGGCGAGATCAAGCGTGTGACGTTTCACTCGAGAGAGAATGGGTACACGGTGGCTCGAATGGCGGTGGACGACTCGTGCGAGTTACCGCCGGGGGCGTTGGCGACGCCGAAACGGCGTAGGAAGGGGGCGGCGGCGGCGCCGACGGTCACCGTAGTCGGGACGCTTCCGGGGGCGAGCGAGGGTCAGATGCTCGAGCTCGTTGGGAAGTGGAGAGAAAACGTCAAGTATGGCGTCGAGTTCATGATCACGGGCGCGCCGACCGAGTTGAAACCGTCGAACGAGGATGGCATGCTTCGTTATCTGAGCGGCGGGGCGCTTCCGGGCTGCGGCAAGGTGACGGCGGAGCGACTCGTCAACCACTTTGGCGTCGATTTGATGGATGTTTTAAACGCACCAGACGCCGCCAAAAGACTCGTCGCGTGCGACGGAATCGGTCCCAAGACGGCGCTCAAGCTGAAAACGAACTGGGATGAGTCACGCGGTAAACGCGACGCGGCGGTGTTTTTGGAAAAGCACGGCGTCCCGCTCGCGCTCGCACAACGAGCGGCGTCGCAGTTCGGTCCAATGACGGAAGATTTGATCCGAGGGAACCCTTTCGAGACACTCGGGTCGGTTCGCGGTGCTACGTTCCACCGAATCGACGCTTTGGCATCCAGACTCGGGAAAAGACCGGACGATCCCGCGCGTTTGGGAGCCGCCATCATCGAGGTTCTGAGCGCCGCCGCGGTGAGCAACGGGCACGCGTTTTTGCCTTGGAACAAAATTGTAGACGGTGTGCGCGCGCTTTTGGGACAATCGACCATCGTCGACGACGCGAGCATGTACGCGGCGGCGGAGGCGATGCGCGAAAAGGGTGAAATTCGCGTGCAGAGTTTGTCCGACGCCGGCGTCTTTGACGGAGACTGGTACAACGCGGCGGTGTACACGAGCGCCATGCACAGCGCGGAGGTCGCGGTCGCCTCTGATGTCACGAAACGCATGCTTCGTCCACAAGTGAAGGTCGACGCCGCGCGCGTCGAGCGTTGGCTCGAGGCTGCGGCGCAAAAGGAGGGTTGGCGCGAGCTCAGTCAGGCGCAAAAGGACTTCGTGCGTCTCGCGCTCGAGTCGCCAGTGACCATCCTCACCGGTGGTCCGGGCACCGGCAAAACGTTTGCCACGCACGTTATCGTGCGTTTGTGGCGAGCGATGGGTAAGAGCGTCGTGATGTGCGCACCGACAGGTCGCGCCGCGCAGCGTTTGATGGAGATCACCACCGCGGGGAGAGATATTTCAAATCCCGTGATGAGCTCGACGATCCATCGACTGTTGGAGTTCAAAGCTTCGGATGCGCTGGAGGGCATGGAGGACGACGGGCCGTTGCAAGCGTTGTCGTACAAGGGGAGATTTTCGCGCGACTCGAAGAATCCAATCAAAGCCGACGTCGTCGTCGTTGACGAGAGCTCCATGCTGGACTTGCCGCTCGCGGCGGCGCTCATGGCGGCGGTGCCGGCGAACGCACAAATCGTATTCGTCGGTGATGCCGATCAGCTTCCGTCGGTTGGTCCGGGCAGTCTGTTGCGCGATCTTCTCGCCGCTCAGAACGTCCCGAGCATCGCGCTCACAGAAATCTTCCGACAAGCCGCGGCAAGCGGTATCGTCAGAGCGGCACACGCCATCAACTCTGGGGCGTTCCTTCCAGTGGACATCAGAGAACAACGATACGACGCGGACTTGAACGAACTTCGCGTCGTCGCGAACGCTCAGGACGTGGACATAACACCGACGGATCCCAATCTCAGACCCGATTGTCTGTGGGTGAGCTTACCGAACGAAACGAACGTCAACGTCGAATCCGTGCTCGACCACGTGTTGAGCGACATTTTGCCGTCTCACGGGTTCACCTCCAACGATCTTCAGGTGTTGTCACCGATGCGCCGAGGCGTGGCGAGCACGAGCTCCCTGAATAACTGGCTGCAAAAGTCGCTCAATCCGAGCTCTGAGAGCAAAAACGAGGTCACCGTGGGTACGTTTTTGGGCGACGTCGTCTTTCGTGAGGGCGACCGCGTGTTGCAGCAACGAAACGACTACGACAAGGAAGTCTTCAACGGCGACTTGGGCATCATTCGTCAGATCGACGCCAAGGAGAGCACGGCCGTCGTCAGTTTCGGCGCAGATTTCAAGGAGGTGACGTACACCAAGGGAGAACTCAGGGACTTGATTCCCGCATACGCCATGACGATTCACAAGGCGCAAGGCAGCGAGTATCGAGCGGTGGTCCTCGTCATGACGAACGCGCACAAGCCCTTACTCCGTCGAGAACTCCTCTACACCGGCGTCACCCGAGCAAAGGAACTTCTCATCGTCATCGCCCCGCGTTCGGCGCTCACCACCGCCATCGACACCGCGGGCAAAGATCACAGGTGCACCGGCTTGGTCGAACGTCTCGCCGCGCGCCAACCGAAAAATCCGCGATGACGCGTTCGACGCCATCGAAACGCCCAAACACGCGTCACGCGTGCGTTAGTAATACTCATACCTATGTATCATCACGCGACGTCCACGCTCGCCGCGCACCGCACCTTTTTCGCCGACGCTCGCGCGCGCCCGCGGCGGCGACGCCGCGCCTCGGAATTCCCGACTCCTCACACCCGCACCGCGGCGTCCTCGACCCACCGACGCGCGCGACGGAGGCGCTCGATCGTTCGCATCGACGCGTAGACGGTGTCTTCGCGCGCGCGCGAACCGTCGACCGCGGAGCGACGACGACGACCGCGGAGAGGCGTCGGGACGCGCGTCCCCGCGATTTACCCTTCCGCGCGCCATGTCGTCCGCCGCGGCGCGGTTTCTCTCGCGCGCGGCGCGATCGAGCGAGTCCGTGCGCGCGGTGACGACCTCGCGCGCGTTTTCGGCGGACGCGAGCGCGGTGAACGAGCGCGTGTCGACGCAAGGAGGGGAATCGTCCTCTCGCGCGGCGCAACCGTCGGAGGAGACGCGCGGCGGTCGGGACGCGGACGCGAGCGCGCGAGACGGTGGAGAGACGAGCGCGAGCGGCCGAGGGGTGTCGAGCGCGACGGTGACGGGAAGGAAACTGGGAGATAAGTTTCCCAAGGATGTCGTGGACGACATCTATCGAGGAAGTTTTCGAAGCCAGACGGGCGTGAGTCTCAAGTACATGTTGGATTTCGGCGCGCAGCCGATACACAAGCAATTGATGGTGAGCGCACAGTTTCTGCACAATGAGCTTCCGGTGCGATTAGCGCATCGTGTCGCTGAGCTGGAAAATCTGCCGTTCGGTCTGAGCGACATGCCCCAGGTGCTCGACGTCAGGGACTGGTACGTGGAGTCGTTCACGGAGCTCAGACAGTTTCCACCGATCGAGAGCACGGAGGACGAGGAACAGTTGACGAACATTTTGAAACGAATCATGACGCGTCACGAGAACGTGGTGCCCATGATCGCGAGGGCGGTGCTCGAGCTCAAGGAACAACTCGCGGCGCAGCGGCCGAGGGGCGCCCGACCTCCCTCGGCGCGCAGGGGAGGCACGTACGCGACGACGGATCTCAACGAGTTTCCAGAGGTGCACCAATTTTTGGATGGTTTTTACATGAGTCGAATCGGCATGCGCGTGCTCATAGGCCAACACATTGCGTTGCACGACCCGCCCAAGGAGGGATATATTGGGTTGATTCACACGTCGCTGAGCCCTCTCGAGGTTGCGCGAGACGCGATCGAGGATGCGCGGGCCATTTGTATGCGTGAATACGGTGACGCGCCAGAGGTTGAATTGTACGGCGAAGAAGGTTTCACGTTCGCATACGTACCGGGGCATTTGCATCAAATGTTATTCGAACTTATTAAGAACTCGCTGCGGGCGGTCAGCGATAGATTCATCGACAGCGACGTGACGCCGCCTCCCATCCGCGTGATCATCGCGGAAGGAGCGGAGGACGTGACGATCAAGGTGTCGGACGAAGGAGGCGGGATTCCTAGGAGTGGCTTACCGAAGATCTGGACGTACTTGTACAGTACGGCGAGAAGTCCATTGAAGGACATGGACGCTGACTCAGCGGGCCCCGTCGTCTTGGCGGGCTACGGTTACGGTCTTCCGCTCTCCCGTCTCTACGCCAGATACTTTGGAGGTGATTTGCAGGTGTTGTCGATGGAAAACTACGGCACAGACGCGTATTTGCATCTGAATCGACTCGGAGACATGGCTGAGCCACTCCCTTAAATTGCGCGGCGCTTTGTAATTTTAAACGGGTCTTTTGATTTCGGTTTTACATTCTATTAGGTATCTCTATAGACACTTCATTCAGTCCGGGGTTCGTTTGTGTGAGCACCGCGCTTTCAAAAAACCGCGCGACGCTCCGAAATCCGCCGGTACTCGACACTCGCGTTGTTCGTGCGAGTGTCCAGCTCAGCCGAGCTGAGCGATGTGGGACTTAAGTCTCTGCTTTTGAGCGTCGTCGCAATGATGCATGAGCGCTCGCAAGAGATCCCGCGGGAGCGCTTGGTCGCCTCCACCGCGTTGCACCGCGTTCACTGCGTGACGATCGAAGATGCTGAAAACAATCCCAAAGGCGGCGCCGAAAGCCTTGTGAGTTGCCGAAGAAATTTCGAGCAGGTGGGCTCGCTCCAACGCCGCCGCGAGCGCGCTGACGAGCGCCAACGTCGTGCCGGTGCGCGACGTGAGGGGCGCGAGTTGCTTGCTCACGTCCGCGACGTTCATACCAGTCGCGCCGGCACCCAGCGTACCCTCCACAGCGACACTATTCATGAGCTGCACCGAATTCGCGGCGGCCAAGAGCAACGCCTCGGCGCTCGGATTGTTCGTCGCATTTTTACCACCCAGGAGCATGCCGACGTTACGCAAGATGGCCCACACGAGGGTTGCCGCCGCGGCGGACCCGATTGGGAATCTCGGAAGCGCCTTCGCGAGCAACGTTCTACCCTTGGGTAGGGTGATGATGCGTTGGAAGACGCCGTCGTGCTCGGCGCCGCCTACCGCGAGCACGGGCACCGAAGGCAAACGCAACGTGCTCACCAACCCGTCGAGCAAGAACATGCGTCTCTTCTTGAGCGCGTCTTCGCTGTCGCTCGGTCGACCCTCCTCGAGTTGACGATCGATGTCGTCCACGTCGAGTAACAAGCACATCGAGTCTTCGATCATGATGCGCGCCGCCAAGAGCGGCTCTTGTTCGAGTCTGCGCTGCGATCCCTCCTCCTGCGCCTCGTCGCCGTCTCCGCTCGTGGCGCCGCCGGCGGACACGTCCAAGAGAGGTTTCGGCGAGCGAATCATACCGAACGGCACCTTACCCAAACCCGACAAACCTGGCACAAAGACGACCGGACCGCGCGCCTCCTTTTCGTGAGACGCGAGCTCTCGCAGATGCTCCGGACAAAACGGCTCTTTGAGCTTGGACGGATTGTTGCGACGCAACCACGACTGGTAAACGTAATCGTGCTCGTACGCCGTACGATCTTGCGGGTGCGTCGCGCTCCACTGAATGCGCAGAATGCTCTCAATCTCGTCGTTCGCCATGTACTGTCCGCAGTAGTGCGGTCGTCCACGCGGTCGCTGTTCCCTCGGTCTTCGTCCTTGTTGCCGAGGCTGACCTTGCGGCATCGGCGCCGACGGCATCTGCGGCGTCTCGCGCACGCCCGGCATCCCCGGCACGTCCATCGGCACCGGACTCGGTCCGTCTGCCCACTCCGGCAAATCCTCCCCTCGATACTTTTGAGGCTGTCGCTGCGGCGGCGGCGCCCCCGGCATGGGCGGCATCCCGGGCGGCATCCCGGGCGGCATCCCGGGCGGCATCCCGGGCGGCATCCCGGGCGGCATCCCCGGCGGTGGCATCATCCCCTGCGGCATCTGTCCGTACGGTTTCG